>JAAIGE0101160716.1_pt1 | contig 37269 bp, 28 predicted proteins | sample 6487951 | NCBI WGS metagenome assembly JAAIGE01 (sample SAMN13974128, study PRJNA590717) | phyllosphere metagenome | biome: tomato field; feature: multiple bacterial spot infested tomato fields; material: tomato leaves; isolation source: leaves from tomato fields | host: Solanum lycopersicum ...
ACCACCGAAGCTCTTGCGCACAAACTAAATGGCGCGCCCGACAGGATTCGAACCTGAGACCTCTGCCTCCGGAGGGCAGCGCTCTATCCAGCTGAGCTACGGGCGCGTAGCGCCGTTGCGGATGGGCATACTACGTATTTGGCTTCACCCTGTCCAGTGCTTTTTAAAGAAAAAAACGCGTTTGGTTATGCTTTGTGCATTCCGTCGATAAATAGCGCAATTTCACGCTTATAAGCTAAAAAATTGCTGGATTAATCAGCAGCCTCAGAGATCGCCCCTCCAGTGATAGCGCAAATATTTCAGCAGCTTTAACTGCCGGCGCCAGCGTGAAGGCTGCCGGATCAGCCGATAGAGCCACTCCAGCCCCAGACGCTGCCAGAGACGCGGTGCACGGGTAACGTTGCCGGTAAAAACATCATAGGTGCCGCCTACTCCCATATAGAGTGCGTCGGGCCAGTGCTGGCGGCAGTCACGCATCAGAAGCTCCTGACGTGGTGAACCCTGCGCTACGGTAACGATTTTTGCGCCGCTCGCAGCGATACGTGCAAACAGCGCCTCGCGGTCAGCCGGGGCAAAATAGCCGTTCTGGCTGCCGACAATATTTACGTTCCACTGACGCTGCAGTTTGTCGCAGGTCTCCTGCAGTACCTGCTCGCGGCCGCCAATTAAAAATACCGGAATCCCGGTGCGTCCGGCGCGCTCCATCAGCGCCTCCCACAGATCGGCACCGGCAATGCGGCTGACCTGCAGCTGCGGATACTTTTTGCGCAGCGAGCGGACAATACTGATGCCATCCGGATATTTAAACTCAGCTTCGCTAATCAGAGCGCGCAGCTGCGCATCTTCTTCCAGCGTCAGCATCTTTTCAGCATTGATTGCAATCAGCGTACCGCGCCGGGGCGTGTTATCAGGCAGCAGAAAGCTGACAAAGCTCTCCATATCGTTAAACGCGTGCAGATCAACGCCGCGTATCGCGTAATGCGGCTCAGTGGTCGTCATGGTTTTCATCTTCCGTTTTGCCCGATGATCAGGAGGAACCGCGCAGCGCCTGAACACGACGCGGACGAATAAGCCCTGCGCGCGCCAGCAGCCAGCTGAGCAGCTTTGCCAGGCCTGTACAGGCGGCAAAAATGATGCAGAAAAACACCACGCGCGAGCCGAATGCGTCCAGCCCCTCGCGAGCGAGAACGATCATGTTAAACACCGCACCGAAGCAGAAACTCTGCAGCACCGCGCCGCTATAGCGGTTGTCGCTGTCACGTCCCTGCGTATAAAGCGCGTCAAAGCCTTTCATCAGGAGGCCCACCGCTACCGCACCCAGCGGAATAAACAGCACGCCACCCATGATCAGCAGCGAACCGATCAGCGTCGGCGAAATGGCCAGGCCGGAGTGGTTATTCAGCACTTCCCAGGTAAAGTAGTTAGCGCTGTTCAGGATCGCAGAGGGACGATCGGGCCACAGCCAGCCCGGAATAAAGACATAAAAGTCGCGCCAGAGCGGCGCCAGCCCCTGAAAATCGATTTTGTCATAGTTCTGCAGCAGCAGCGCCAGGTTCTCCCACGGCGAGAACGTATCCCGCGTCAGGTAGAGAAACGTATAAAAGGCCTCTGCCCCGGCCACATCCAGGTTGTAGCGCCGCAGCGCCAGCCAGAACATACCGCAGATTGCCATCGCGCCTGCCCCTGCCAGCATCCAGAGCGTGATCCAGCCGCGCGTAATACCAATAAACAGAAACAGCGCAAAGGCGATGATGATGTTCGCGCGCGTACCGCCCACCAGCGCATAGGTCAGCAAGCCAAACGCCACTGTTACCAGCAGAAACAGCAGCCACTGCCGCTGTGTCGGATGCAGAAAATAGCGGATCAGCATCGCCGGAATAAAGAAATAGAAGAAGCGCTTGAGCGCCACGCCAGAAACCTCACTCGAGAAAATCTGGTTATAGGCCGAGAGCCGGAACAGCAGCAGCCCGTTGTGCATGAAAAACACGGTCACCGTGCCAATCGCCACCAGCGCCAGCAGCAGGCAGGTGAGATGCGTCTCCACCCGATCCATTACCAGCCACGGCTTGCGCGGCGCGGCGCTGGCCGGTCGCAGCCGGACTTTATAACTGACGTAGTAAATAGCGTAGAAGCTGGTGGCTGCCAGCAGCGCCTGCAGCAGAAAGGCGGGCGGTACCACGGCCACATCAAAGCGGAATACCAGTACGCTGGTCAGCGGAAAACCAAAGTAGAAGGTCAGCAGAAACAGCAGCGTAAAGAAGAGATGAAAGTTAAAGCGCACGCGCCTGAACTCACGCCAGGTCAGCGTCAGGATAAAGCCCAGCGAGCAGAGATAAACCACCAGCAGACCACTAAACTGCAGCAGACTCATGATGCACTTCCTTCACTCAGGCTGAGCGCATGGCGCCAGCCGGCAAGATAGCCCGGCGCAAAAAAAGCGATGGCCGGTTTGTCGCACGCCGTCAGCTGGCGCTGCGCTTCCGCGATGCGGCTGGCATCAAGTTCGTCACAGCTGAACAGCACCGGGATGCCCTGCTCGCTGAGATCGCGCCAGAACGGATTTTTACGGTTCAGCACAAAGGGAATGTTAGCCTGAATCAGCAAACAGAGCGTGCCAATCCCCTGCTGCCGCTCAAACATAAAATAGCCAAGCTGGCAGCGTCTGAGCAACTGCAGGTAGGCTGGAAAATCGAGCCTGTCGCGGATCAGCGTAACCTGCCCGGCCGGAAACAGACGCTGCGCCGCCGCATCGATCTCATCAATATAGGCATAGTTGTTGGCCGGGTAGCCGAGCGGAACCAGCACGCTGACCTGCTCGCCAAACTGCCGGCGTATCGCCTGCAATCCTTCAATGTGCCGGTTGCTGCGGTCGCCGGAGTTGCCCAGCAGGATCGTCAGCGCACTGTCCGATGCTGTGGCTGCCGGCAGCGCAATATCAGGCATGCGCGTCGGAAAATAGAGCAGTGACGCCGGCACCTGCGGATGCCGCTGCTGATAAAAAAAGAGATCGCCGCGCGTAGCAAACACCTGTGCCATACGCCCCTGCGCGATGCGGCGCAGCAGATAGAACAGACGATATTTCAGCCCGGCACCCTCTTCATACAGGTCAGCTCCCCAGACATGCCAGAACGCCTGATGGCGGCGGATCTTTCCGCTGAGCAGCGCCAGCCAGATACGCGGGTTAAACTGTCCGTGAAAGAAAAAGCGCCGGGAGCGATCGGCGGCGCGCGCTATTACCGCCTGCGCCAGCGCGGCTTTAGTAGCGAAAGTTTCGATCTGCAGCTGACTACAGGCGGGCAGCGAGCCAGGCGCAGCAACCACCATAAAGCGGCGCGGCGCGGCGGCAGGCAATTCAGTGCCTATAACGTCATTAAAGAAACGCAGCACCGTCTGATTGTGATGCGGGATATCAGATCCCAGCACATGAAATAACGTCATTTTGTCCGGCAATAAATCAGGAAAGCGCCACAGCAAAGGGCAAAATAGAGTATATAGGTCGCCATATACGCCTGCGCTGCGCCAGTCGCGCCGTGAAGCGGGATCAGCCAGCGCGAAAACAGCGTCAGCAAAGCAAACTGGCTGATCTCGGTGAGAATATAGAAGCGCAGCGACGCTTTGGCGATCACCAGATATCCGAAAACATAGGCGCCGACTTTAAAGAGATCGCCACATAACTGCCAGATAAAAAGATCGCGCATGTCGCTAAACTGCGGGGAAAACAGCAGCCAGATCGCCATGTCGCGCAGCAGCCAGACCGCGAAACTGGCGGCCGCTACCGCCGGCAGTACAAACCGCAGCGCGCGGCCTATCTCCCGTGCAATCTGCGGCTTATGCTCCAGGCGTGCCAGCGTCGGCAGCAGCCAGACGCTGAAAGTGGCGGTAATAAACTGCAGATAGGCGTCAGAGATCGTCGTCACGCCCTGCCATAATCCCACCTGCGCCCAGCCCTGCTGTTCCGCCAGCAGATTACGCATCATTACCCACGCAACCGGCAGCGTGATCGACGTTATCAGCGCCATCAGCGTATATTTTGCCAGGTTGCGAGCCAGTTCCGGCTGCCATACTGGCCTGAGCCAGCGCAGCGGCAGCACCGCACGATGGCGCCGCAGCATAATCAGCGCCGGTATCACCAGCAGCGCCGGGACCAGCGCCAGTCCCGCCAGCGCCCCCTGATAACCGCCCAGCCACCAGCAAATAATATAACCGGCCACCCCTGTCAGGCTGCCGGTTATCAGCGCCAGCGCATTGCCGCGCGCATCGCGAAAGCCTTTCAGCAGCGCCAGTGCCAGATTCGCCCAGGCGATGCCAAACTGCAGAAACGCCACGATGCGCACCACGCTCTGGTAGTGCTCGTGCCCAAACAGCATCCGGCTGACCGGTGCCGCACCCAGCAGCAGACCCGCGGCCAGCAGCGCCGAAAAGCCCAGCACCATCGCAGAGGCCGTACCGGTCAGCGCCCGCAGCTGCGCAGGTTCATGCTGCAGCTGCGCCACGCTGGCGGTCACGCCATTAAAAATGCCTGCGCCAGCCAGTACGCCGAGCACGGTAATCAGCTGCCGGAAGTTACCCGCCTGCCCGACGCCTTCCGGACCGAAACTCAGCGCCAGCAGCTTTATCACCAGCAGGCCAGCCGCAATTTTTACCAGCGTGGAGGCCGCGGTCCAGACCGATGCTTTTGCCAGCGACATCAGGCAAAGTAGCTCAGCAGAGAGCTAATCACGGTACGCTGATTGTTATCTGACAGGTTATAGAACAGCGGCAGGCGCAGCAGGCGCTCGCTGTCGCGCGTGGTGACGCGATCTTCACCGTGGAAGCGGCCAAATCGCTCACCGGCAGGCGACGTATGCAGCGGAATGTAGTGAAACACCGTGAGGATCTCCGCTTCTTTCATCCAGCGTATCAGCGCTTCGCGATCGTCACTGTCGCGCAGTTTCAGATAGAACATATGCGCATTATGACGGCAGCTATCCGGCACTGCCGGCAGCGCGATCCGCCCCTGAGCCGCCAGCGGCTGCAGCGCGTCGTAGTAGCGCTGCCACAGTCGCAGTCGCTGCTGGTTAATAGTCTGCGCCGCTTCCAGCTGCGCCCAGAGATAGGCTGCCTGCAGATCGGCCATCAGGTAGCTTGAGCCGATATCGCGCCAGGTATATTTATCCACCTGACCACGGAAAAACTGACTGCGGTTGGTGCCTTTTTCCCGGATAATTTCAGCACGCTCGGTGAGCGCTGCATCATTTATCAGCGTCGCACCGCCTTCACCTCCGGCGGTGTAATTTTTCGTTTCGTGAAAGCTAAAGCAGCCGATGTGCCCGATGGTGCCAAGCGCGCGGCCTTTATACTGTGACATGACGCCCTGTGCAGCATCTTCAATGACATAAAGCTGATGCTTTGCGGCCAGCGCCATAATGGTGTCCATTTCACACGCCACGCCCGCATAGTGTACCGGTACGATAGCGCGCGTTTTCGGCGTGATCGCAGCCTCAATCAGTGTCTCATCGATGTTCATCGTATCCGGGCGCACGTCAACAAAGACAATGGTGGCGCCGCGCAGCACAAACGCGTTTGCGGTGGAGACAAAGGTATAGCTCGGCATGATCACTTCATCACCGGGCTCGATGTTGATCAGCAGCGCGGCCATCTCCAGCGAGGCGGTGCAGGAGGGCGTCAGCAGCACTTTTTTACTGCCAAAATGCTGCTCCATCCACTGCTGGCAGCGGCGGGTAAAGCCGCCGTCACCGCACAGCTTGCCGCTGGCCATCGCCGACTGCATATAGTCTGTTTCAGTGCCCACCACAGGGGGCGCGTTAAAAGGGATCATGATGCTTTCCTGTAAAACCAGTAGGCGGTGCTTTCCAGCCGGGCACCGCAGCGTAAATAGAGGCGCATCGCTGCAAGATTGCTGAGCTGCGTGGCAACTCGCAGCTGCGCCAGCTGGCGCACCCGGCCCCAGTCAGCCGCAGCCAGCAGCAGACGCTGGCCAATACCCTGCGACCGGGCATCAGGCAGCACCGCCAGCAGTCCGATACGCACATCGCCGTTCACTTCACGCAGGGAGACAAAGCCCTGCAGGCTGCCCTGTTCATCGCAGGCGATCAGACACTGGTGATCGAAGGTGCCGCGCACCGCGTTTTCAATCCACTGCGCATAAAACCGGCCGCTGTCGGCCGCGTCAAACCACGGGGCACGAAACCGGCTCTGGCTGAAGGCTTCTGCAGCGGCGGCACGCAACGCCGGGATTTGCGCCTCACGCGCAATTCGTACGCCAGGCTGACGCGCCGTCTGCGTCAGCGGTAACGTCAGATCGGCTTCTCCCTCAACCAGCTGAAAGCCGTGCTGGCAGACCGCATCAATCGCCGCGGTCTGCTCTGCCGACACTTTTATCTGCAGCAGGCCTGTCGCCTGCTGCAGCGCCTGCGGCAACGTTAGTTCACCCTGCAGCGTCAGGCGCGCCGTGGGCTGATGAAAGAAGTCACTCTCCCACTCAAGGGGATCAATACTGACGCGGACGGGCATGTAAAATATCCAGCAGATACTGGCCGTAGCCGGTTTTGGTTAACGCCTCGCCTGCCGCCTGTAGCTGAGCATCGCTCAGCCAGCCGTTGCGCCAGGCAATCTCTTCCAGGCAGGCTATCTTGAATCCCTGCCGCTTTTCTACCGTCTGCACAAAGACGCTGGCTTCAACCAGGCTGTCATGCGTACCGGTATCCAGCCAGGCGAACCCGCGACCCAGCAGCTCAACAGAGAGTGAGCCAGCCTCCAGGTACATCTGGTTAATCGCCGTAATCTCCAGCTCACCGCGCGCCGAGGGCTGGACGCGCTTTGCAAACTCCACCACGCGGCGATCGTAAAAATAGAGTCCGGTCACCGCCCAGCGCGATTTTGGCTGCGCCGGCTTCTCTTCGATTGAAAGCGCATTAAACGCCTCATCAAATTCCACCACGCCGAACCGCTCGGGATCCATCACCTGGTAAGCGAAGAGCGTCGCGCCTTCCGTTCGGGCAGCCACTTTTTTCAGCTTCGGACTAAAACCCTGACCAAAGTAGAGATTGTCGCCCAGCACCAGACAGCAGTGGTCGTCACCAATAAACGATTCACCAATAATAAACGCCTGCGCCAGTCCATCGGGGCTTGGCTGTTCAGCATAGGAGAGCCGGACACCAAACTCACTGCCATCCCCCAGCAGACGCTCAAAGTGCGCCCGGTCTTCAGGCGTGGTAATGATCAACACATCGCGGATGCCTGCCAGCATCAGGACAGAAAGGGGATAATAGATCATCGGCTTGTCATACACCGGCAGCAGCTGCTTGGAAATTGCGCGGGTAATCGGATGCAGGCGCGTTCCTGAACCACCCGCCAGAATAATACCTTTCATCATTGCTCCTTCTGGCTCTGCTTCAGCGCGAAGCGGTTAAGCCGAGGCGTTCAGCGCGATAGCTGCCGTTGAGAATAGCCTGCCACCACTGCGGGTTGGCCAGATACCACTCCACCGTTTTACGTATGCCGCTCTCAAAGGTTTCCTGTGGCGTCCAGCCCAGCTCGCGGGCAATTTTGCTGGCATCGATGGCGTAACGCAGATCGTGTCCGGGACGGTCGCTAACAAAGGCGATCAGCTCGCGGTAGCTGTTAATCGCCGCAGGACGCTGCCCGGCGGCAAGCTCATCGAGCAGATCGCACAGAGCGTGCACTACCTCAAGATTACGTCGCTCATTATGCCCGCCAATATTGTAGGTCTCTCCTGCTTTGCCGTGACTGACAACGGTATAGAGCGCGCGCGCATGATCTTCCACATAGAGCCAGTCGCGGATCTGGCTGCCGTTGCCGTAGACCGGCAGCGCCTTGCCCGCCAGCGCATTGATGATAGTCAGCGGGATCAGCTTCTCCGGAAAATGGCACGGGCCATAATTATTGGAGCAGTTGGTGACGATCACCGGCAGTCCATACGTTCGCATCCAGGCACGCATCAGATGATCGCTGCTGGCTTTTGATGCGGAGTAGGGGCTGCTCGGCGCATAAGGCGTGGTTTCGGTGAAAAAATCATCCGTACCGTGCAGATCGCCAAAGACTTCGTCTGTGGAAATATGGTGCAGCAGGAAGCCAGCTTTGCGCGTGCTCTCCATCGCCTGCCAGTAGTGGCGTACCGCTTCCAGCAGATGATAAGTGCCGACAATATTGGTTTCGATAAAGGCAAATGGCCCATCAATCGAGCGGTCGACGTGGCTTTCTGCTGCCAGATGCATTACGCAGTCGGGCTGATACTGCGCCAGCACCCGATCAAGCTCCGGCCGGTTACAGATATCAACCTGTTCAAAGGCAAAACGCGGATGCTGCTGCACGCCCGCCAGCGACGCCAGATTGCCGGCGTAGCTTAGCTTATCCACCACCACGACCTGATGCTCCGTGCTTTCAATCAGAAAGCGCACCAGCGCTGAGCCTATAAATCCCGCGCCGCCGGTGATCAGAAAGCGTTTCATCGCCATACCCCTTTGGTATCGACAATCCACGGCTGGGCAATCTGCGCAGCGTCAATGGCCCGGAACTGTGCATGATCAACCAGCATCACCAGAATGTCAGCCTGCTGTAGCGCCTGCTCCACGGATACCAGCGAGGCGTCCTGCCCCAGCCGGTCAGGAATCGACGTAACGTGCGGCTCGACAACCCAGGTCTCTCCGCTGTGCCACGCCGCAATGCGCTGCGCGACCGCCATCGCCGGGCTCTCACGCAGATCGTCGATATCGGGCTTAAACGCCAGCCCGAAACAGGCAATAGCGATCTCGCTGGCGCGCTTATCGCTCTGCGTCGCGCACTCCGCCAGCGCCTGTTTTACCTGCTCCAGTACCCAGCCAGGTTTGGCATCATTCACTTCACGCGCGGTGCGAATCAGCCGCGCCTGCTGCGGGTTCTGCGCCACAATAAACCACGGGTCGACGGCAATACAGTGTCCGCCCACGCCCGGTCCGGGCTGCAGAATATTGACGCGCGGATGCCGGTTCGCCAGCGCAATCAGCTCCCAGACGTTGATCTTCTGATCGGCGCAGATCAGCGACAGCTCATTAGCAAAAGCGATATTGACATCGCGGAAGCTGTTTTCCGTCAGCTTGCACATCTCCGCCGTACGCGCGTTGGTTTCAACGCAGGCTCCGCGCAGGAAAATACGGTACAGCTCGCTGGCACGCGCCGAACAGGCGGGCGTCATGCCGCCAATCACGCGATCGTTCTCCAGCAGTTCGGTCATCACCTTGCCGGGCAGCACCCGCTCCGGACAGTAGGCGATAAAGATATCGCTCTCGCCCTCATGCTGAGGAAAACGCAGATCGGGACGCGCCTCGGCCAGCCATTCCGCCATCTGCTCTGTGGCGCCGACCGGCGAAGTCGACTCCAGAATCACCAGATCGCCTGTTTTCAGTACCGGTGCCAGCGACAGCGCGGCCGCGCGGACAAAGCTCAGGTCTGGCTGATGATCATTCATAAAGGGCGTGGGGACAGCGATCAGAAACGCATCTGCCGGTTCTGCCGTCGTGGTGGCGCGCAGCAGCCCCTGCTGCACCGCCTGCCGGACCACCTCGCCGAGATCGGGCTCCACGATGTGGATTTCCCCCCGGTTAATGGTTTCAACGGCGCGCAGATTGACATCCACGCCCACGACCTGCTTTCCCCTTGAAGCGAAAACGGCTGCCGTTGGCAGCCCGATGTAACCCAGTCCGATCACGGAAATGGTATTAAAAGACATAATTAAACTCTGTTGTTGTTCAGCGCCTGCAGAATGCGTGCGCAGGCGTGGCCGTCGCCATAAGGGTTGTGTGCCCGGCTCATACTCTGCCACGCCTCTTCGTCCTGCAGCAGCAGGGTGACTTCAGCGACAATGGTATCGACATCGGTGCCAACCAGTTTTACCGTCCCTGCCGCGACCGCTTCCGGCCGCTCCGTGGTATCGCGCATCACCAGCACCGGTTTCCCCAGCGACGGCGCCTCTTCCTGAATTCCGCCGGAATCGGTGAGGATCAGCCAGGCACGGTTCATCAACCAGACAAACGGCAGATACTCCTGCGGTTCGATCAGAATAATATTGTCGATACCGCTAAGTATCCGGTTAACCGGCTCGCTGACGTTGGGATTGAGATGCACCGGATAGACGATCTGCGCCTGCGGATGAAGGCGCGCAATCTGCGCCAGCGCACTGCAGATACGCTCAAAGCCCTTACCAAAACTTTCGCGCCGGTGACCGGTAACCAGGATCAGCTTTTTGTCCGATTCCAGAAACGGATAGTGCGCCGCCAGGCGGGCATTGAGATCGGCGTTGGTCAGCACGCGATCGCGCACCCACAGCAGCGCGTCGATTACCGTATTGCCGGTGACAAAGATACGCGCATCAGGCAGGTTTTCCCGCAGCAGGTTCTGCCGCGATGTGGTGGTCGGCGTGAAGTGATAGCTTGCCAGATGGCCTGTGAGCGTGCGGTTAGCCTCCTCCGGCCAGGGCGACATCAGATTACCGGTGCGTAAACCAGCCTCGACGTGTCCCACCGGGATCTGCTGATAAAAGGCCGCCAGGCTGGCAGCCAGCGTGGTGGTGGTATCACCGTGCACCAGCACCACATCAGGTTTAAAATCGGCTAAAACGGTTTTCATGCCCTGCAGAATACGGCAGGTAATCTCAGTCAGCCCCTGCTCCGGGCGCATGATATTTAAATCGTAATCGGGCTGCAGCTGAAACAGATGCAGCACCTGATCGAGCATTTCACGGTGCTGTGCGGTGACGCACAGGCGGGATTCAAACGCAGCATCCTGCGCCAGTGCCTGCACCAGCGGCGCCATTTTGATGGCTTCAGGACGGGTGCCAAATACAGTCAGTACTTTCACGCTGATTCTCTTATTGGCGAATAGCTGATAACGCGCGCGGCCGGCGCACCAGCGCCACACCCGCTCCGACCAGCGCCCCGATCGCTCCCCACATCACCATCATAAACAGACGGCGCGGGCTGTCGCGTGAAACGGGCTCTTCCGGCGTACGCAGGTAGCGGTAAGTCTGGAACTGTTTATCAAGGCGTGGGCCAGCCTGTAACGTGCTCAGCATCGCCCTGTTTTGATCATAGCTCAAATCGTAGGCGGGGCCGCTGGCCTGCAGCATATCGAGCTGCGCCTGTAGCCGCTGCTGGCCCAGTAAAAAGCGATCGCTCTCTGGCAGGCTCTCACCTGCAGCAGGCGCACGGTTATCGGTAATACCCTGCTGACTGGCGAGCTTCAGCGCCTGCTCAATGCGCTGACGCTGGCGATCGTACACCGCCTGCGCCACCGCCTGCTGCCGGTCAACCTGCGACTGCAGCTGCACGTTACGCGCCTGCCATGCGCCTTTCAGCTCTTCATTCAGATGGCGTGCCGCACGCTCGCTGGCGTAAGCAATATACTGACGCAGAAGATTGTTAGCATCACCGGCGGTTTCTGCCACCAGCCGCACCGTATCAAGCGTGTTGTGCGCGCTATCTGCCGGCATAAACTGGATGTTGGTGATCATATCGTCCAGCAAGGCCGCATCATTATGCGCATTACCACTTTTACGGCTTTTAAAATAGTCGGTCTGCTGCCAGAAATCGCGCCGCGTATCCCATGAAGCGAGCTGCATGGTGAACTCCTGATAGACCTCATCCATTACGGTAGGGGCCGGATTATTCAGGCTCAGCGTATTGCTGTGGATATCGAGGTTGTTCAGAAACTGCTGCTGTACATAGTAGTCGCCCAGCATGTTAACCGTAGGCCTGTCGGTGACTGCCGTGGTGCTCCACGCCTGCTTCATCAGCATTGAAGCGAGCCAGGCCAGCAGGGCAAACAGAACAGCGCAGCCCGCTATCCAGCGTTTACCGCGCCACAGCGTGCAGCCCAGGCCGCGAATATCCAGTTCGTTCTCCACAACAGAGTTCATAACAGCGGTGTCCTTATCTGATGCTTATCCAGGTCATGTTTTATTGATATGCGCTTGATTCCATCTGCGCTTGAGACGGCGAATCATTCGTGCCATACGCCACGCGTGTTTAATGCAGTAGCCATAGAGCAGAAATGCTACCAGGAAGAGCACCAGCATGACCCACTCAGGTATGAACGCCAGATATTCGCCGAGCACGCCGATGCCTGCCAGCAGCGCCGCCGCCAGCGTGATCAGTAAAAAAGCCTGACGTGACGAGAAACCGGCACGCATGATGAGATGGTGAATATGTTGCCTGTCGGCTGAGAATGGACTCATGCCCTTGCGCAGCCGGCGATACATGATAGCCACCATATCCATCAGCGGGATGGCGATCAGCCACAGCGCTGTTACCGGCGTAATAGGATGGCTCAGGCCCTGTGTCGTTTCCAACAGGATCCAGATAATGGTGAAACCGATCATGGTGCTGCCGGCATCACCCATAAACACTTTATAGCGTTTGCCCAGAAAACCGAGGTTCAGCAAAATATAGGGAATAGTGGCGGCGATCATGGCAAAACACCACATTGCCAGGCTGGTCATGCCGTCAAAATAGAGAATGATCCCCATTGCACCGAACGTTACGCAGGAGAGTCCGCCCAGCAGACCATCGATACCGTCGACCATGTTAAACGCATTAATTGCCGCCCAGACGGCGAACAGCGTTAATACGTAGCCAAAGGGACCGACGACAATCTCCACCGGACCCACAATAAAACCGAGACTCAGCAAATAGAGCTTGGCGCCATACATCATGACAACGGCGATAATCGCCTGCATACAGGCGCGAAACTTTACGCTGATATCAAAGCGATCGTCGAGTGCGCCGACCAGCACCAGCACGCCGGCACAGAAGAGATAGAGCAGGCCGTTCGGCATATAGGACTGCGTAATAAGGAAAGCGAAGCAAACGCCAGCGTAAACGGAAATACCGCCAACGAGAGGGATAACGCCCTGATGCTTTTTCCTTGCATTAGGCTTATCAACTAATCCGATTTTTTTTGCGACCTTACGGGCCATAAAAAGGAATGCCAGAGAGAAGAGAAAAGTTAAACCCAGCTCTGCACCCATAGTGAGTAAATTCACATTAACGCTCTCAGCTAAAATCGTGGACAACAATAAGCAAAATCCCGGTTATTGCTGTATATCCCTGTCTGACCAGGCCGCAGCGCGCGCGGTTGCTGAAAAAATCGCCGCCTTTCTGCTTGCGTCATTCTAAAACTTTTCTGACTCGCCTAATCCTAATGCGCACAAATAAAAAACGCCACGATAAGCCGTGGCGTTTAACAGAAATAATGCCGATTTATTACCTGCGTAACAATATCATTGTTTCGCTTTTAACCGCTTATGAACGCTTCATCATGTCGAAGAATTCATCGTTGGTTTTGGTCATCGCCAGCTTGTTGATGAGGAACTCCATCGCGTCAATCTCGCCCATCGGGTGAATAATTTTGCGCAGGATCCACATCTTCTGCAGCTCTTCCTGAGAGGTGAGCAGCTCTTCTTTACGGGTACCGGAACGGTTGTAGTCAATTGCCGGGAAGACGCGTTTTTCCGCAATCTTACGCGACAGGTGCAGTTCCATGTTACCTGTACCTTTAAACTCTTCGTAAATGACTTCATCCATTTTCGAACCGGTATCAACCAGCGCTGTGGCGATGATAGTCAGGCTACCGCCCTCTTCCACGTTACGTGCTGCACCGAAGAAACGCTTCGGACGATGCAGGGCGTTGGCATCAACACCACCGGTCAGGACTTTACCTGAGGCAGGAACCACGGTGTTATACGCACGCGCCAGACGGGTGATTGAGTCGAGCAGGATGATGACATCTTTTTTATGCTCGACCAGGCGCTTGGCCTTTTCGATGACCATTTCAGCAACCTGCACGTGGCGGGATGCAGGCTCATCGAAGGTAGAGGCGATAACTTCACCTTTAACCAGACGCTGCATCTCGGTCACTTCTTCCGGGCGCTCGTCAATCAGCAGCACCATCAGGACGCAATCCGGATGATTATACGCAATGCTCTGCGCAATGTTCTGCAGCAGCATGGTTTTACCCGCTTTTGGCGGTGCCACAATCAGGCCACGCTGGCCGCGGCCAATTGGCGACGCCAGATCCAGCACGCGAGCGGTTAAGTCTTCAGTTGAGCCATTACCCCGCTCCATACGCAGACGACTGTTAGCGTGCAGCGGCGTGAGGTTTTCGAACAGAATCTTACTGCGGGCGTTTTCCGGCTTGTCGTAGTTAACTTCGTTAACTTTCAGCAGGGCAAAATAGCGCTCACCCTCTTTTGGCGGACGGATTTTACCGGAAATGGTGTCGCCGGTACGCAGGTTAAAACGACGAATCTGGCTGGGGGAAACATAGATATCGTCAGGACCGGCGAGGTAGGAGCTGTCTCCGGAACGGAGGAATCCAAATCCGTCCTGCAATATCTCCAGCACGCCATCACCAAAGATGTCTTCGCCGCTCTTCGCATGTTGTTTGAGGATGGCGAAAATAATGTCCTGTTTGCGCATGCGCGCCAGGTTTTCCAGCCCCATATTTTCGCCGAGAGTAATCAGCTCAGAAACCGGCGTATTCTTTAATTCGGTAAGATTCATAGTGATGGGTTCTTAAACTCGGGGTAATTCTCGAAATGATTGTCGTGAATGGTATGGCAAAAATTCCATGCCTGTTAATGGCTCTTTTTCAACACTGCTCGGCGGGTATCGTCTGATAGAGCGATAGGAAGCGAGAGACGGTCGAAAGATGATGCCGGGTATGCTAGCCGTCAGATTGCCAAACCACAAAAACGTTCAACTCGAGCGGGGTCTGACAAGAGAAATCTTTAGATGCAAACTACAAAGGTAAGTGCGTAATGCAGTATCGTCAAATTAGCACGCCTGACCAGCGGCGTCCAGCAGTGGCGAAAAAATTCACCACTGCGGAACAGAGCGCGTTGCGCTTACGCCAGATTGGCGTTCAGGAACTCTTTCAGCTGGCCTTTAGACAGCGCACCCACTTTAGTTGCCGCCACTTCGCCGTTTTTAAACAGCAGCAGGGTCGGAATACCACGGATGCCATATTTTGGCGCGGTACCTGGGTTCTCATCAATGTTCAGCTTGGCGATGGTAAGCTTACCGTCGTACTCTTCAGCAACTTCATCGAGGATCGGGGCGATCATTTTGCAAGGACCACACCATTCAGCCCAGAAGTCAACCAGGGTAACACCCTCGGCTTTCAGCACGTCAGTATCGAAACTGTCATCGGTGAGGTGAACGATTTTATCGCTGCTCATGTTTAACTCCAAAGATTATGCCTGGCGAATTGGCGTAAAATATACCAACGTTGGTTAACTTTATTTCATCGGATACGCTTTCGTAAAGCGATAGTAAGCTGATATTCTACCACACTATGAGCAAAACACACTTAACCGAACAGAAGTTTTCCGACTTCGCCCTGCACCCTCAGGTCGTGGAAGCCCTTGATACTAAAGGCTTTCAGCATTGCACGCCTATTCAGGCGCTCGCACTGCCTTTTGCGCTTTCAGGGCGTGATGTTGCGGGTCAGGCGCAAACCGGTACCGGCAAAACGATGGCGTTTCTGACGTCAACGTTTCATTATCTTCTTTCTCACCCTGCAGCTGAAGGGCGCCAGGTTAATCAGCCACGTGCGCTGATCATGGCCCCTACGCGCGAGCTGGCCGTACAGATTCACGCCGATGCGGAGCCGCTGGCTAAAGCGACCGGCCTGAAAATGGGTCTGGCTTACGGCGGCGACGGCTATGACAAGCAGCTTAAAGTGCTCGCTGACGGTGTCGACATCCTGGTGGGCACTACCGGACGTCTGATTGATTACGCAAAACAGAACCATGTGAATCTGGGCGCTATTCAGGTTGTGGTGCTGGACGAAGCCGATCGCATGTTCGATCTCGGCTTTATTAAAGATATTCGCTGGCTATTCCGCCGCATGCCGCCTGCCACGCAGCGTCTGAGCATGCTGTTTTCCGCAACGCTCTCTTACCGCGTCCGGGAACTGGCGTTTGAGCATATGAACAACGCGGAATATGTCGAAGTGGAACCGGAACAGAAAACCGGCCACCGCATCAAAGAAGAGCTCTTCTATCCATCCAATGAAGAGAAGATGCGTCTGCTGCAGACGCTGATCGAAGAAGAGTGGCCCGATCGCGCCATCATCTTTGCTAACACCAAGTATCGCTGTGAAGATATCTGGGGCCATCTGGCCGCCGACGGTCATCGCGTCGGTCTGCTGACCGGTGATGTCCCGCAGAAAAAGCGCCTGCGCATTCTCGATGATTTCACCAAAGGCGACGTGGATATTCTGGTAGCAACGGATGTTGCGGCGCGCGGTCTGCATATTCCGGCCGTAACGCACGTCTTTAACTACGATCTGCCGGACGATCGCGAAGATTACGTTCACCGTATTGGTCGTACCGGCCGTGCCGGCGCCAGCGGACACTCTATCAGCCTCGCGTGTGAAGAGTATGCGCTGAATCTGCCCGCGATTGAGGAGTATATCGGTCACGGCATTCCGGTCAGCAAATACAACAGCGATGCGCTGCTCAGCGATCTGCCACCGGCAAAACGTCTGCAGCGCAACCGCACCGGCAACGGTCAGCGTCGCGGCGGCAATAACAGTAATCGCCGGAGCAGCGCGCCCCGTAATCATAACCGTAAACGCCCAGGTTAATCCCACATGCTAAGCGCATCATCACTCTATGCAGCGATCGACCTCGGGTCTAACAGCTTTCATATGCTGGTGGTGCGTGAAGTTTCCGGCACTATTCAGACCGTGGCGCGCATCAAGCGCAAAGTCCGGCTGGCAGCAGGACTTAATGCTGACAGCGAACTCTCTGCTGAGGCGATGCAGCGCGGCTGGCAGTGCCTGAAGCTGTTTTCGGAACAGCTGCAGGATATCCCGCCAGAGCAGATCCGCGTGGTGGCGACCGCCACGCTGCGCATCGCACGCAACGCGCCAGACTTTCTGACCACCGCTGAAGCGATCCTGGGCTGTCCGGTCAATGTTATCAGCGGTGAGGAAGAAGCGCGCCTGATCTATCAGGGCGTGGCCCATACGACCGGCGGCTCCGACCAGCGTCTGGTGGTCGATATTGGCGGCGGCAGCACCGAACTGGTTACCGGTGAAGGTTCGCACGCAACCACGCTGTTCAGCCTTTCAATGGGCTGCGTCACCTGGCTGGAGCGTTTTTTCAGCAATCGCCATCTGACGCAGGACAATTTTGAACGGGCAGAACAGGCGGCGCGCGACATGCTGCAACCCGTGGTAGCGGCGCTGCGTGAGAAAGGATGGCAGGTCTGCGTCGGTGCATCCGGTACGGTTCAGGCTCTGCAGGAGATCATGGTGGCGCAGGGGATGGATGAGCGTATCACCCTGAGTAAACTGCAGCAGCTGAAGCAGCGCGCTATTCAGTGCGGCAAGCTGGAAGAGCTGGAAATTGAAGGGCTGACGCTGGAGCGTGCGCTGGTCTTTCCCAGCGGTTTGTCGATTCTCATCGCCATTTTCAACGAACTGAATATTGATAGCATGACGCTGGCAGGCGGCGCGCTGCGCGAAGGTCTGGTGTATGGCATGCTCCATCTGCCGGTCAATCGCGATATCCGCAGCCGTACGCTGCATAATGTGCAGCGCCGTTTTTCTATCGATGTGGAACAGGCTGACCGGGTGCAGCAGCTGGCTGAACGTTTTTTTCGTCAGGTCAGCCAGAGCTGGAAGCTTGACCAGCGCTGTCGCGATCTGCTGTTAAGCGCCTGTGCCGTACACGAAATTGGCCTGAGCGTCGATTTTCGTCAGGCTCCCCGGCACGCCGCCTATCTGATCCGCCATCTCGATCTGCCTGGCTTTACGCCCGCGCAGAAAAAAGTGCTCGCCTGTTTGCTGCAGAACCAGAGCGGCAGTATCGATCTGGCTCTGCTGGCCCAGCAAAATGCCGTGCCGCCGCGTACGGCAGAACGCCTGAGCCGCCTGCTGCGCCTGGCGATTATCTTCTCCACGCGTCGCCGTGACGATACGCTTCCGGCGGTACGCTTACTGGCAGAAGAGGATACGCTGCACCTTACGCTGCCGGCGGGCTGGCTGGAGGCGCATCCGCTGCGCGCCGAGCTGCTGGAGCAGGAGAGCCACTTTCAGTCCTACGTTCACTGGCTCCTGACCTTCTCCTGATGACGTGACGGCTGCCACTACTTTTTTGCATTCGCCAGCATTGCCCGCAACCCGGCCACCCGGGTTTGCCCGGTTTTAACGCGCTCTTCTGCGCTTACCACTTTTTTCTCACGCTCCCACTCGACGTCATCCTGCGGCAGTTCCAGCAAAAAACGGCTGGGTTCAGGACGAATCAGCTCACCATACTGGCGACGCTCCCGGCAGAGCGTAAAGGTCAGCTCTTTCTGTGCGCGCGTAATGCCCACATAGGCGAGACGCCGCTCCTCTTCGATGTTGTTCTCATCAATGCTGCTCTGATGCGGCAACAGACCCTCTTCCATGCCGACCAGGTAGACATAGGGAAATTCCAGCCCTTTTGATGCGTGCAGCGTCATCAGCTGAACCTGGTCGAGATCTTCATCACTCTCTCCCCGCTCCATCATATCGCGCAGGGTAAAGCGCGTGACAACCTGTGCCAGCGTCATGGGCTCATTCAGCTCATCACCTTCAAGCATTTCCGTCATCCACTGGAACAGCGTATTGACGTTTTTCATCCGCATCTCTGCGGCTTTCGGACTGCCGGAGGTCTCAAACAGCCAGCTCTGATAGTCGATACCGCGGATCAGATCGCGCACCGCGCTGATCGGCTCCCGTTCAGTCAGCTGCACAATCTCATTCAGCCAGTGGGTAAAACGCTGCAGATGCTCCAGACCGCGCCCGCTTAGCGTCTGAGCCAGCCCCATGTCAAAACTGGCATTAAACAGGCTCTTATTACGCAGCGTGGCCCACTCACCCAGCTTCTGCAGCGTGGCCGGGCCGATTTCGCGACGCGGCGTATTTACGATGCGCAGAAACGCGCTGTCGTCATCCTGATTAGTCAGCACGCGCAGATAGGCCAGCAGATCCTTGATCTCCGGGCGTGAAAAGAACGAAGTGCCGCCGGAAATACGGTAGGGAATGCGGTTCTGCATCAGCAGCTTTTCAAACACGCGCGACTGATGATTGCCGCGATAGAGAATTGCGTAATCTTTATACTGGGTGCGGTTGATAAAGTGATGTGCGATCAGCTCGCCGGTTACGCGCTCCGCTTCGTGGTCTTCATTATTCGCGCTCAGCACCTTCAGCGATTCGCCTGACCCCAGTTCAGAAAAGAGACGCTTTTCAAACACGTGCGGGTTATTGGCGATCAATATATTAGCCGCTTTGAGAATACGCTGCGTGGAGCGATAGTTCTGCTCCAGCTTCACGACCTCCAGCGCCGGAAAGTCCTCTTTCAGCAGCACCAGGTTTTGCGGACGCGCCCCGCGCCAGGAGTAGATAGACTGGTCGTCATCGCCCACCACGGTAAATCGCGCGCGCGCGCCGACCAGCAGTTTTACCAGCTCATACTGGCTGGTGTTGGTATCCTGATACTCATCCACCAGCAGATAGCGAATACGCTGCTGCCAGCGTTCGCGTACCGCCTCATTACGCTGCAGCAGCAGCGTGGGCAGCAGGATGAGATCGTCAAAATCGAGCACGTTGCACGATTTGAGATGCCGATCATAGAGCTGATAGCAGTGCGCAAATATCTGGTCACGCTGGGATTTTGCTATTGCTGCCGCACCCTGCGGATCGATCAGATCGTTTTTCCAGTTAGAGATCGTGGCAATCAGCTGCTGCAGCTGTGTTTTATCCTCTTCCAGCCACTGGCTGGTCAGCTCTTTCAGCAGCGCCAGCTGATCCTGGTCGTCAAACAGCGAAAAGCTCGATTTCATCCCCAGCGCGGCATATTCACGCTTGATAATCTCCAGCCCCAGCGTATGAAAGGTTGAAATCATCAGGCCGCGCGCCTCTTTGCGTCCCAGCGTTTGCGCCACGCGCTCTTTCATTTCGCGCGACGCCTTATTGGTAAACGTCACCGCAGCAATGTGGCGCGCCTGATAGCCGCATTCGCGGATCAGGTGAGCGATTTTATTGGTAATGACGCGGGTTTTACCGGACCCCGCCCCCGCCAGCACCAGGCAGGGGCCGGTGACAAATTCGACAGCACGTTGTTGGCCGGGGTTTAAACGCATAAAAAACATCACTCGATTGAATCAGACAGGAAGAATTACATCGCGTCGCAGGGTGCGTACCTGAACGCAAAGGTCGCCATCAATGGCGCCCCTGCAACTGACGCGCACTACGCTATAATGCGCCGCACATTATACATAACAGGAGAGCACCATGGCGAAAACCGCAGCAGCTTTACATATCCTTGTGAAAGAGGAAGCACAGGCGAAAGCCCTGCTGGCGCAGCTGGAGAAAGGAGGCAACTTTCAGCAGCTGGCAAAAAAACATTCAACCTGCCCGTCTGGACGCAACGGCGGTGATTTGGGCGAGTTTCGTCAGGGACAGATGGTGCCGGCTTTTGATAAAGCGGTTTTTACCTGCCCGCTGCTGAAGCCTTACGGACCGGTAAAAACCGCGTTTGGTTACCACATCATTAAGGTGCTATGGCGCAGTTAATCACTTCTGGCTCTTCATCTGCTGCAGCACATTGCTGCACTGATTAGCGTCGGTGTCGCTGGGTGAAATCAGCGCCAGCAGCGCGGCAGCCGGTGCCACAACCGCCCCCAGCGCTACGGCCGCCGCACCGCGTGCAATAAGCGGCCCGGTTTTAACCCCGGCATCCGGATTTTTAAAGGTTCCGCGCACGTAGAGCGGAGAACGCAGCGTAATAATGCGAATGCCTTTGCTCTCAGGATTTACCGACAGATCGAGTCGCTCGCTGGCAAAGTTAACGTTGCCGGTGACGTTGATTACCGCATTTTCGGTATCAAACACGAACAGGCGCGGCGTTGCAACGCCCTGGCGCAGCGTAAGATCGGTGGCGGCACAGTTGATGCGCACTTCATCATCACCAAACAGTTTACCCACCACGTAGTTTCCGACGTTAAGCCCGGCAATTTCCATCAGGCTGCGGCTGATAAGGCCATTGTTCATCAGCAGGCGCAGCTGACCGTTGCTGCTGCCCAGCAGTGCGGCAACCGAATTGCCGGTACCGCTTAGCGTTGCGTCTCCGTTGAGCTGGCCCAGGCTGCGCTGCATGGCGGTTACATCAGGGAACAGCTGGCGCAGCTGCAGTTTGCGCGCGTGCAGATCGGCGCGGCCGCGCATCGGTGAACGGCTGCCCTCAAGCCGGATAGTGGTATTGATATTGCCGCCGGCCATGCCGAAGCGCAGCGGATCAAGCAGCAGATCGCCTTTTTCCAGCGTCAGATGCGTATAGAGGTCGCTGAGCGGCAGCTTGCTGCTGTGCTCAATGCGCTTGCCGCTAAACTTCACGTCGGCATCCATCGCATCCCAGCTTTTGGTTTCAAACTTATCGTAAGGCAGCACGCGATCGGCAGGCTGCGTGGCGGCTTCACCACGCTGCGCCTTCGCCCGCGCCGTTTTCTCACTCCCTTTACCGGAATCAACGCCAATCAGCGGGCCGAGATCGGCCATGCGCAGTTGACGGGAAGTGAGTTCGCCGCTCAGCTTCGGCCGGGGTTTGCCCTGACGATAGGTGAGCGATCCATGGATATCACTGTCACCGATATGGCCATTAAACTTTTCATAGCGGAACAGCGCGCCTTTGGCGTCATTAAAGCGGGCAGTCAGATGACCGTCAGTTTCATAAGGGGGGGTATCAGGCAGCAGCACGCCGGTTAAGCCATAGAGATTGGCCAGCGTATCGCCGGAAAATCGCAGGCGCACATCCAGCCCGCCCAGGTTCAGCGGATCCTGCAGCGTGCCTTCCAGCCTTACCCGCGTGGTGCCGTTACGCAGATCGGCCTGCAGCGGAAATGGCGTGGTTTTGCTGCGCAGTGAAAGCATGCCGCCAATTCTGCCGTCGCCGGAAAGCGGCTGCTGGTTATAGGTGCCTTTCGCCTGCCAGCCAAAAACAAAATCGCCAGCGCCTTTCTGCTTATCATCGCCGCCGGTAACCTGAGCATAAGGCACGGGTTTACCGAGTGAGTTGATATTCACCGTTACATCCGCTTTGTTGATCGCATCGCGGTAGCGCAGCTGCCCCTGATCAAACAGAATATTATCCATGCGGAATGACCAGGCTGAGGGAGCGGCGTCAGCCTCGCTGTTTTCGCTGCTGGCGAGCGTAAATGTCCAGTTATTCTTCTTGCTGGCGAGCTGTATCAGACGCGCGTCGGGCTGCTGCAGCTTGATCCAGGGCAGGTAGATCTCTTTGTGCAGCAGCGCCAGGGGGGCCAGCGTCGCATCAACGCGCTGCAGGTGTACCATCGTCACGTCAGGAATGTCGGGCGGATTGCCCAGCATGATATCTTCAGCGTGTACCTGCGGCCAGGGGATCCAGCTGCGCCAGCCCGGCTCAGCGCGGTTACGCGCCCAGTGTACGCCAAGGTCGCCGCGTATCGCGAAAGGACGGTTCAGCTCTGCTGACACTTTCTGATTAATGGTTGGTTTCAGGCGGTTCCAGTCAAAGGTGGCAATCACCACAACCAGTACCACGATCAGTAACAGCAGAATGCCCGCCACCCAGCTGGCAGCTTTTCCCGTGCGAGTCATGCTTTTTCCTCCTTGTTCTCACGTCTCATTAAAGATAGTCGAGACGCGGCGCAACAACATCAGAGAAGCATCAACGGCAGCGATCTCAGCTCACTAAAAGGAAGCGGACGGGAAAAAAAGTATCCCTGAGCTGCAATAGCGGGTGAGGATTGTACCTGGCGCCACTCCTCTTCGGTTTCCACGCCCTCAACTATTACGCCATTGCAGTAGCGATTAATAAGCGTCAGCAGCGTTGAGAAAAGGACTCGCCCCTCTTCTGACGCGCGCAGCAGCATAAAGAGTTCACGCGATAATTTGATGTAGTCATAGCGCAGTTCGGTCAGCGCGGAAAAATTTGCCATGCCGGAGCCAAAATCATCCAGCCATAGCGGCCCCAGCTCCGGCATCTGCGCCACCATCTCCTCCTGCGGCAGCGCATGATGCTCAGTGAGTTCAAAGCGCACCCACGGCAGCTGGCCAATCAGCCGTCGCAGGGCCGGATGCTGCTGTATCGCCAGCAGCGTCGGCCCGTCAATATTGACCGATGCCACCAGCTGATGGCGGATAAAAAAGCGGGACCACGTCAACAGCAGAGTAAGTTGTTCATGCACCACATCCAGCCGCTGCTCTGTCGATAGCGCAGCAAAGTAGCTTTCCGGTGAAAGACGCTTTTCCGGCATAGCCGCGTGCGTAACGGCGGTCAGCAGCTCAATCGCCAGCAGGCGGCCAGATATCTGATAAATAGGCTGAAAAGTATAAGTACGCTGGCACTGCTGCCGGAAAAATGCGATATCCGGTTGCGCATGTTTGAGAGAAACAGGCAGCCGGTGTCCGGAATTCTTCATCACCATGGTTTTTTCCTGGTCGGTGGTGAGTGCCTGCAGAAAGCAACCCGGCGGCAAGTATCGGCTGGTCCCTGGATAACTTTATCGCTTTGTGCAGCCATATAGGGCGTCGAGTCTAACAGCGCGCCTTTGCCTTAATCGCAGAAACAGAGGATGCTTTGTCTGCTAAATCGTCGCCGGAGGGCGATTTAAAGACTTAAGGCAAACTGACGCGCCAGAAAACCGGCCGCCGGAAGGGTTCGGAAAAAGGCGCAGCCGGAGGGATTTCTCCGCTGAAATTTCCCGTGACTGGTTTGACTTACTACTCTGTTTTATCCTGTTCATTGCGCTTAGTACGCCTCTTCCATCTTTCGCACTTTATCTGAAGTGTGCACTTATTATCTTCGCTAAACATAACTGTTTAAATTCAGTCTCTTGAAAGAGAATGCCCGCCTGCCAGGTATAGTCTGATTCTCGCTGGTTATCGTTTTTTCGGCTGGACGACAACGCAAAAGAAGACCATCTTTTAATCAATAACAGCAGGACGCTGTTCCTTCGGCCGCAGAAAAACAACGACTATACGCCCTGCTCAGGACAGATTTATGCACACAGAAATTATCAATATCTGGCCATCCGGTGATGCGCCAGGCGCCAGTGACTCCCGCGCTCAGCCGCAGATTGTTGACCTGGCTAAAGAGTATGAGCCTTACGATCGCGCAGCCACCGGCGTGCGCTGCCCGGAAATGGCTATCTGGTATCCGGAAACCTCCAACGGGATCACCCTGCTGGTGGCACCGGGCGGCGGTTATCAGCGGGTGCTAATCGATCGTGAAGGCAGCGCGCTGGCCACGTTTTTTACCTCGATGGGCTATACGCTGGCCGTAATGACATATCGCCTGCCCTATGACGGGCATCATGAAGGCGCGGATGCACCGCTGGCCGATGCCCAGCGGGCGGTCCGCGTGCTGCGCGAACGGGCGCAGCAGGGCAAAAACGGTAAGTACATTGTGATGATGGGCTTTTCCGCAGGCGGCCACGTTGCGGCCTCGCTGGGAACGCGGTTTAACGAGAAGCTCTATCCGGTCCAGGATCGTATCGATGCGCTCTCACCGCGCCCCGACGCTATGGTGCTGATCTACCCGATTATCAGTATGCGTGACGGCCTGGCACACGAAAGTTCACGCACGCGCCTGCTGGGCGCCTGGCCGGATCAGAAAAGTATCGATGCCTATTCGCTGGAGACGCGCGTGCACGCGCAAACACCGCCAGCCCTGCTGATCCATGCGGCTGACGATGAAGCGGTTTCCGTTAACCACAGCATGCTGTTCTTCAGCGCGCTGCGTGAACATAAAATTCCGGCCGAGATCCATTTTTATCAGAAAGGCGGGCACGGTTTCGGTATCCGCGGCGTAGCCGATCTGCCACTGGCAAGCTGGCCGATGCTGGTCACCGAATGGCTGCGGGCGAAAACCTGACGTTGTTACGCCATGCGCGGAATTCATCACAGGGGGCGCATTTATGCGCCCCGGGCCGGCCATGTGCACGGTGGCCATTAATAACGTCATCACGTCCCGTGCGCGCATCGACCAGCGCGCCATGAATGGCACCCCTACGGGGAATTCATCGTAGGGGGCGCATTTATGCGCCCCGATCGGTGCTGTTTTCTGCTTTACTGCTTTCGTCCGGGGCCGGGGCGGCGGGCGCATCAGGCACTGCCATCACCTTGTTCCAGCTCTCCTGCAACATCTTCACATTGGTCTCTGCTTCGCCCTGTGGCTGGATCAGTACCATAGTCAGCTCCTGCGTCAGCTGCTGGCGCAGTTCCTGGTTGAGCTGCTCACGCGTTAACTCACTCAGGAAAGACTGGCGCAGTTTCTGATACTGCTCGGGAGCAATATCCACTACCGCATTCTGCTGCGAGCGCAGGCGCTGCCCCATCAGAATGTCAGTATCCGTACGGGCGTAGGTGGTAAACAGCTTATTCAGCTCCAGCAGCTTCTGCGCCATAAGCGCATCAAATTCATCCTGCGGCAGCCCTTTATCGCGAACCACGGCCAGCGCTTTAGCGATCTGATTCATGTTTTGCGGCAGTGACGCGTTGGGACTCTCCATATTGATGGAGCACTGCGCGCGCTGATAAAGCACGCGGCAGTCAAAGCCGACCTGCACATTTTGCGCTTTATTATCTGCCAGCGCGCGCTGCACGTGCCAGAACAGCGCTTCCCGCGCCAGATCGCTCTGCCAGTAACGTTGCAGATACTGCGATTCGCGAATCGGTTGCCACGACGTATCCCATACCAGCGACAGCCGATCCTGTGCCAGAGAGCCATCAACCAGATTGACCGGCTGATGCGGCAGCGGCGACAGCGTGGGCAGTGGTGCCGGCGTATCGCGTTTTCCTTTCAGCGTTGCGAAAGTCTTGCCAATCTGCTCCATGATAGTGCGGCTGTCGACATTACCAACCACATAGAGCGTCATATTATCTGGCGTATACCACTGCTCATAAAAACTGTTCAGCTGCGCGGGATCGACCGGCGCGCGCGGTGGCTCACCGGGGTCGTGCGCCAGCATGGTTGAGCCTTTCAGACGGTAGCGCCACCAGACATCCTGCGTGTCAGATGGCCAGGTGGCGATGGGATCGGTCGCGCTTAATGCCGTCGCGACCACCTGCTCATTAATGCTCATCTTACCCGCGGTCGCCGCCAGCCAGTTTAACGCTTCTTTAAGCAGTTCTGGCCGGTTGTTGGGCAGACTGAGGTTGTACTGAGTGTAGTCGTATGACGAGATCGCTGGCGGCAGCGGACGCTGCGGATCCATCGCCTGCTGCCACAGTGCACGCTGCTGATTGGTATCCAGCGCGGTGTTATGCACCATCGCCAGGCGCGGTAACAGATGACTGAAGCCGGTCTGCTGAGCGCTCTCCGCCAGCGAGCCGGTATTAACCACCAGGCGAAGCTCAATGCGATCGCTGGGACGTTGTGGTGTGGTCAGCAGCTGCCAACTGAACCCGTTGTCCAGTTTGCCCTCCTGCCAGGCGGGATCGGGCTGAAGTGTTTCGGCGTGCGCGCCGAAACCGGTTGCTGCAAGCAGCAAGCCGCCAACCAAAAGCCGAATTCTGGTGCCCTGCATGTGAACCCCTAATCAAACAGATAAACGCTTGTTAGCACGGACTGACTGGCCACCGGGAAAGCGGCCCGCGCGGCGTATTGCCGCCGCGTTTATTTAATGACAGTTCCTTTGACCACAGGATGGCCAGGAAGTCGCGCAACAAGGAAAAAAATCGGGAAAAAAATCAACGGGGTTTATTATGCAAATGCCCGCTGTCAGGGCAAGTGACAGCGGGCATTTAATCGGAAATTAACGCAAATTGCGGATTATGCGCCGGTATGAGAGACGTGATTGACCTTTTTCGCTGAAGAAAGCGTCTCTTTCATCTGGTTTTCATCCAGCTGACCCACCCACTTAGCCACCACCACCGTGGCTACGCCGTTACCGACCAGATTAGTCAGCGCACGCGCTTCGGACATAAAGCGGTCGATGCCCAGAATCAATGCCAGGCCCGCGACCGGCAGATGCCCTACCGCAGAGAGCGTCGCGGCGAGAACAATAAAGCCGCTTCCGGTAACGCCCGCCGCGCCTTTCGAGGAGAGCAGCAGGACCACCAGCAGGGTGATCTGATGGAAGATATCCATATGAGCGTTGGTCGCCTGCGCAATAAACACGGCGGCCATGGTCAGATAGATTGAGGTGCCATCCAGATTAAACGAGTAGCCCGTTGGAATAACCAGCCCCACCACCGATTTTTTGCAGCCGAGGCGCTCCATCTTATCCAGCATGCGCGGCAGCGCTGATTCAGACGATGACGTACCCAGCACAATCAGCAGCTCTTCTTTTATATAACCGATAAATTTGAAGATGTTAAAGCCAGCCCAGCGCGCAATTGCGCCCAGCACGATCACGACAAACAGGATACAGGTAATATAGAAACAGATGATCAGCTGGCCAAGCTGCACCAGCGAGCCGACACCATACTTACCGATGGTGAAGGCCATGGCACCAAACGCCCCGATAGGTGCCAGGCGCATAATCATGTTGATCACGCCAAAGATCACTTTTGAGAAGCTTTCGATAACGTTGAACATCACGGTACCGGCGCTGCCGAGGCGATGCAGTGCGAAACCAAACAGAATAGCGAACAGCAGCACCTGCAGAATGTTGCCGCTGGCAAAGGCACCAATGACGCTGCCCGGGATGATATCAAGCAGGAACGCGATCACACCCTGCTGTTCTGCCTGCTGTGCATAAACGGCTACCGCTTTCGCATCCAGGGTGGCGGGATCCACGTTCATTCCTGCGCCAGGCTGAACCACGTTCACCACCACCAGTCCGATGATCAGCGCGATAGTACTGACGATTTCAAAATAGAGCAGCGCTACGGCGCCGGTGCGTCCGACGGCTTTCATGCTCTCCATGCCGGCGATACCGGTCACCACCGTACAGAAGATTACGGGGGCGATGATCATCTTGATCAGCTTTACAAAACCATCACCAAGCGGCTTCATCTGCGCGCCTAATTCGGGATAGTAATGGCCTAACAGAACGCCGATGCCGATGGCAACCAGCACCTGAAAGTAGAGGCTTTTAAACAGTTTCATAACAGGTGTCCAGGTAGAGACGGCATTCACCGCCTGTGTCAGGGAGAAACGCATGCGGCAAGCCGCCTGAGAGCGTAAAACCTTACCGATAAACTGAAAATAACACCCTGTTAACAGGATGAGTATCCCCTGACATTCCTTACAAAAGTTACAAAACTCTAACTATGAACTGAAACGCTTCAGCTGGCGCTGTGGCGCGGTTTCTGCAGAACAATCAATTGATAAGGTCACTATCACGTGCGTGAACAGCGCTGCAGCCAGCCCTGTTCAAAGGTGGTAAGCGGCAGGGCTTCGGCATACAGATAGCCCTGACCAATAGTAATGCCACGCGCCAGCAGCCAGTCGCGCTGCTCCGCCGTTTCTACCCCTTCAGCCACAACGTCAGCATCCACAATCTTTGCCACGGCGGCCACAATGCGCACCATAGTGTCATCGTCCGGCAGCGCGGCGACAAAGCTGCGGTCCATCTTCAGCTTATTAACCGGTAACGCTTTAAACTGATGCAGATAATTGAGATTGCAGTAGCCCATACCAAAATCGTCCAGCGCAACGGCAACTCCGGTCTGCTGCAGCGCGAGCAGCAGCGCCATCGCCTGTTCGGCATCACCTATTCCGGCGGTTTCGGTGACTTCCAGCACTAAAGAACCCGGCCGGATGCGATGCCGTTCCAGCAGGCTCTGCAGATGCGTCACCATGCCGCTGTCGCGCAGCTGGACGGCCGAAATATTTACGCTCAGCGGCAGCGTAATCCCCCGTCGCTGCCAGCCGGCCAGAATGCGGCACGCCTCTTCAAATACCCAGCGACCGATGGCGGAAATCACGCCGATCTCTTCCGCGCTGGCGATGAACTCTTCCGGCAGCCCGAAGCTGCCATCCGCCATCCGCATACGCAGCAGCGCTTCAGCCCCCGTCAGCTCACCGGTTGCCATGTTAAGCTGGGGCTGCAGATAAAGCGCAAACTCACCCTCCTGCAGCCCCTGCAGAATGTCATGCTCCTGCGTCAGCCGCTTCTGCGCCCGTTCGGTCAGGACCGGATCAAAAAACAGGATCTGATTTTTCCCCTGATGCCGCGCTGACATCATGGCTGACGTCGCCCGATCCAGCTGCTCGCGGGCAGAGCAGAGGCTCTCGTCAGAGAGCGACAGCCCGATACTGGCATTGGGTCGCAGCTGCAGCTGATACAGATTGACCGGCTGATTGATACGCAGCATCAGGTTGCGCGCCAGACGCATCGCGCGGAAGGGGTTGTGCGCCCGCTTCAGCAGCAGCGCAAAATCGCTGGGTCCCGTCTGCGCCAGCAGCGTGTGGTCATCAATCGTACTGCGGATTTTCTCTACCAGCGTCAGCATCAGCGCATCACGCTGCTCATCGCTCAGCACGCCGTTGGCTTCCTGCAGCGTTTCGATACGGATAACCATGACGCTCCAGGGCTGCTGCCGGTGACGCTGCTGCAGATGCTGGTCGAGCAGCGCCAGGAACAGCGTGCGGTTAGGCAGATCCGTCACGGCAAAATGGGTGGTCAGCCGGCTCATCTCATCGTGAACGGACTCCAGCACCTGCTGATTGCGGTTATAGCTGCGGATCAGCATGCCTATCTCATCATCGCGGTGATTGCCGGGCAGCGTAAGCTTATGTGTCAGGATGGCTTGCGGCGGCAGCTCCTGCAGCTCGCGTGAAATATCGCGCAGCGGGTGCACAACCAGACGGTTAATACACCAGCTAATAGCGACCGAGAGGATCAGCGCCATCAGCAGCCAGGTGGTGATCATGGTTGAGAGCGTACTGAGCAGAAACTGGTAAACGCGCGAGGAGTCCGCCTGAAGCACCAGATAGGCGATGGGCTTTGGCATGCCGCCCCGCTCTATCGCATACAGCGGCAGCGTGATCTGCACCGGCAGTTCAAACAGCCGGGCGACCAGACGCGGAACCGGCTTTTCCGGTGCAAAATCGGCGTGCAGCGCCTGAAACGCATTGGGCAGCACCACATCGGCCCGCGACAGGATACCGGCGGGTTTCAGTGTATTAAGAATATGCTCCGCCTGAGGGATGTCCGCTTTCAGCACCGCCTCTGAGAGCGGCTGGCGTACCGTGTGCGCCACATTCTCCATCTGCTGGGCGTAATCAACCCTGCGCTGCTGCACAAAATGAAAAAGCTGGATAACGATAAAAATCGTGATCGTCACCAGCACAACCGCAGACACGGCTGCCATTTGCTTGATGGTTAACGAGCGACTGACGCGCAACAAAATTTCTCCCGGCCGCAATGCCGCCATAATTCGCAGTGATAGTAGCCTGAATGCGCAGCAAGTATATCCCAGGTCTCAGACGTTGTACGCCGCGATAAGGGTGAAAATCATCGGTCGGAAGGAAGAGAGGCGCGTTTTCAGCGTTTTACCCGTTGCCGGGAGCGTAGAAAGCGAGCGCGCACCGCGCGCTCGCAGGAGAGCATTAACCTTTTTCCTGCCAGGCAAGCCACACTAATAGCTGCAGGCTGGCAGAGAAGTAATTCTGTTCCGGCTGAATGCGGTCGCTGAGATGACCGGTCTGGTTCAGCGTCAAATCGCGTACCGCTGTCAGGCCGCCTTCCATATTATAAGGCGCCGGGCTGTTAGCCAGTACGTCGAACCAGGCCGGCGTAGTCTGACGCGGATAGCCCTGCCAGACGTGCTGAAAAGGCACCAGCCGCAGGCTCTGCGGATCGTACCACCAGATATTCAGCGGCACGCGAATCGCATCATAACTGAACCGATTAGAGTACCCCACCGCCGGTGCGACAGAGCCATCCGCGTTCAGCGCGACCCAGTCCAGCGGCAGCGCGGTTTTACCAAACTGCATCTCACCCAGCAGCGTCATGCCATCGTCAATGAGCGTATTCCAGACGCGCAGATGGCTCTGCTGAGCAAACGCCTGCCAGGCAGCAAACAGAAAATAGGAGGGGTTCAGCACGACGTAGCTCGACTTATTAAAGCCGTTTGCGCCAGGCAGCATAACTTTGTGTCCGGCGTAATCGATCACGTTCAGCTTAATAATTGCCCGCTGAATGCGATCGGAATCCTGCTGATAATCTCCTCCCCACTTTTGGGCCGCGCGCTGCAGCGCCCAGGCAATGAGCACATTACCGTCGCTGGCGTCGTTTTTGTCTGCCACCGGATCGGCCGCATCAGGCACATAGCGCCAGTAGAACAGGTCATTTTGCGGATTATGCAGATGCGCACGCGTCCACTGCCACAGCAGATCAAAGGTAGCGCGATCGTTATTCGCTACCGCCAGCAGCATGCCATAGCCCTGACCCTCTGTATGGCTGACGCCTTTGTTGCCGGTATCGATAATCCGGCCGTCGCTGTTCAGAAAGCGGCTTTTATAACTGCTCCAGCCGTCTGCCATCGCCTGCGCGCTAAAAAATATCATCATTAAACAGAGCATCCACCGACGCCCGTGCCGCATTACATTCATTACCGCTTCCTATTGATATCGATACAGCAGCGTTGAGCCATTGTCGTTTTCCAGCGTCAGCGGTACTGCGGCGCTGCCGCCCTGACCGCGCAGCCACTGCGCATACAGCCCGCCCAGCACGGCCCCCATTGCCAGCCGCCAGCGTTCAGCCGGCAGCGTGTCGTGACCGGCCGGCAGCGCATGATGCTCAATCTGAATCGCATTTTCTGCCGGATGAATCTGCACAAAGCCCCAGTTGAAGCGGGCCAGCTGCAGATTCATCTCCCGTTCCAGATCCTGCACGGTACGTGAAGCCGGCAGCGGATAGCGCATCGCCAGCGTCTCCCCGGTGCTGGCCAGAAAAGCCGTGGCTTCATCACCGCCGTTCTCCAGCACGCTCTCTGTCATCACGCAGACCAGGTCAAACCAGCCAGGCTGATGCGACCAGGTCACGCGTGCGGTGGGTTGCTCGCTCATCAGTTATCTCCAAACATATAGCGGAAGTAGAGGTTGGCAGTGCTTTCGTTGTAGTCGCCAAAGGTGTCATACCCCAGCTGCCCGCCAATCGTGACATCTTTATTAATTTTATAATCCGCACCGGCGTGCAGGTTGTAACCTATGCCGTTTTTACTTTCACCGCTGTAGTAAGCACTTCTGACAAAGCCGCGATCGGCCAGACTCTGCAGCTGCGACTGCAGCGCAGCATCGTCCGGGAAGTAGGCGCTCTTATCCTGGCTGTAAGACTGATACCCTACCGATCCCCCGACGTTGACTTTCAGATCGTCAAACTGACGGCTGAAATCCACCGGGAATGAAACGGATGCATAGTTCTGTGGGCTGAAATAGCCGCCCTGGCCATAACTGAAATAGCTGAGGTTTTTGGAGAAATCCATCCAGGAGAGGTTCATTCCCACCTTCAGCTCGCGATCGTCGTAGTGGAAAGGCCGTACATAAACGCCAGCGGTTGCCTGAACGCTCTGGTTACTCGCCACATTTTCGCCAATGTAGCTATAAGCGCCGCCGCCGGCATAAAGTCCGGCATCGCCGTTGTCATAGCTCAGCAGGGCATTCGCGCCATTTTTCGTTACGCGTCCCCAGCGTTTGCCGCTGGTTTTATCTTCTGCTCCCACATACGAAAGCAGGCTGTCGGTCATGGCACGGCGTTCACCGGTCAGGATCAGCGTCAGGAAATCAGTCAGCTTCGGTGACCACTGGATCCCGCCCACCAGCGTGCTGAGATCCTGGCCCAGCGGCGTGCTGCCGAGATCGATTTTATAGCTGTCGCCCTTCAGCGCCATGTTCAGCTCAACGCCGGAAGCGGACTGCGAATCGGTGGCTGAAGCGGGAACGTCCGTGATTTTCGCATCCCCGGCTGCCACGACATTGCCCTGCACCAGCGCATTGCTGCCAAAGCGGCGCCATGCATCTCCGCCAGCGCTGCCCGCGGTCAGTGAAACCGGCGTAACGGTAAAATCAAACCGCGACTCGCCAAACGGCACCGTGGAAAAGGTCAGCGGCGCTTTCGCTTCGGTCAGCTTACTCAAGCCTGACTCGCCATCGCGTCCGCGCACCTGCATCTGTCCCTGTACCCAGGTCCCGGTTTTCTCCTGCAGCGCGTCCATCATCGTGTCAATCTGATGCAGCGTCTGGTTCTGCTGCAGCACAGGCGTATTGGCTGCCAGCGCAGTGTCTGCTGTGCGGCTTACTGTTGGTGCGTTCTGCCACGGCATGACCGCGCCATAGCTGGAAGAGGAACGGCCAACCGGCGAGGTGCTGCGGTTAATAAAGGGATTGTCTGCCAGCGCCAGTCCGCCAACCACAGGTACGCTGCCGCTTTGCGCGCCCTGCAGACCAATCATTTTACCGCGTGCGGTACGCAGATAACGCATCGCTTCGCCGTGCTCGCCGTTGGCTTCCGCTACGCGCGCCAGCAGCAGCAGCCGCTCCGGCGTCTCTTCATTGCGCAGTCCGCGCGTCAGCGTATTCGCCCTGCTGATATCATTCTCTGCCAGCGCCACGTTAATGGCCCCGGTGCGCGCATCCTGTTGCGGCGTATCCTGCGTGATCAGATAGTCATAGACCACGCCCGCCTCTTTGTTCATTTTGCCGGACTGATAGAGACGCGCCATGGCAAACATCAGATCGCGGTTTTGCGGATCCTGCTGCAGCGCACCCACCAGTTTGTCATAGGCCGCCGCATACTGTTTCTGCTCACGCAGGCGATCTACTTCATTGATCAGATAGCCGTTGCGCACATCAGCCAGCTGCGCTGGCGTACTGCGCGCCTGCAGTTCAGGCGAGCTGAGAAAACGCTGCGCTTCACCGCTCAACCCGGCCTGGTTGAGCACCGTGACCTGCGTGGCATAGTCCCCGGCGTTACCCTGCACGCCGCGCTGCATGTTGCTGCGTACCACCGCCACGGCGCTGGTGAGATCGCCCGCTTTCGCCAGTTTCTCCGCCAGATTGCCGGCGTCAACCGGATTAGCCGGCGGGGCAGCAGCCAGCGCGCGCAGCGTATTCGCCGCCGCCGCATCCGAGCCCTGTGCCAGATACTGATCGGCCGTTGCCATTTGCAGATTAAAGTTAACGCGCTGCGCCAGTTCACGCATTGCGCCGGTTTTACTGCGATCGGGAATACGTGCCAGCAGCTGGCTCGCCTGCTGCCACGCGCCGCTTTCGCTGGCGTTGAGCGCACCGGCATAGAGTTCGCTGCTGGTCGCGCCATTGCGCATCACCGGCTGCATCACATTGGCTGCCATCAGCGTATTGCCCTGCGCGCGGTAGAGCCGCGCCAGATCCAGACGCAGCCAGCCATCGGTGGGATAGCGCTGTACGCCGCTGGTCAGCGTGGCGATCGCGGCGGCGCTGTTGCCTGCGGCCTGCTCGCGTTTCGCCTGTGCCCGGATGGGATCGCTGTTATTACCGCGTGGCGCCACGCTCTGCCGCACGCTGTCGGGCAGTGAGGCGAGCAGGCTGTTAGCTTCAGCGCTGCGGTTCTGCTGGCGCAGCACATAGAACAGTCCCTCTTTGGCGCTGCGGTTATCCGCATCGCTTTGCAGGATCGCACGGTAGGTCTGCTCCGCCTGCTGCAACTGATTGGTGCGGCGCTGCACATCGGCACGGAACAGTTTTGCCGCCACGCCTTTTTCGCCTTCAGCCTGGGTCAGCGGCTCGCTCAGCGCCAGCGCCTGCGCACTGTCGCCGCTTTTCAGCGCCTGCTGAGCGGCGGCAAGCTGCGCGTAAAAGCGGGCATCCGCCGCCTGCTTCTGCCGCGCATCGCTCTGATCGCCACCCAGCTGTGCCGCCCGGTTCAGGTAGTCTGCGGCTTCAGCGTAGCGCCCGGCGCGCTGCGCAACATAGCCCATGCCCGCCAGCGCATCCGCATCCTGCGGGTTCGCCTGCAGCACTTTTTCAAAGCTGGACTGCGCACCGCTGACATCGCCGCTGTTCAGGGCCGTAAAGCCGGCGCCCTTTTCCGCGCCGCCCACGTTTTTACGGTAGTAATCCACTACCGCGTTATCCTGAGGATGACGCTGCTGCCAGGTCTGATAGAGCGCAGCGTCCTGAGCCTGCGGTGCCAGCCAGAGCAGCGCCTGACGCAGCGAGCGGTCAGCCTCTTTATTGCCGTCAGCCATACCGGCCAGCAGCTCAATCCCCTGGCGACGGGTCGGCTCCTGATAGGTCATCGCCTTGCCCAGCGCCAGCTGCGCACCGGTATCCTGCGGATGATCGGCGGCAAACTGCCGCAGCGCTTCAACCGCCTGCGGCAGCAGCGTGCGATCGCCGGCCATGGTCAGATAATATTCAGCGGCGACGCTCGGCGGTGGCTCGTTACCGCTGAAGGTGTTGCGCCACGTCTGCAGCGCAGCGGCGATGTTGCCGCTGCGTGCCTGCTGACGCGCCAGCGATAGCTGCGCCTGCGGAATACTCTGCAGCTGACGGGCGTTATCCAGTTCGGCCAGATGCGCATCGTTGGGCGAAACGGCACTCAGCCGCGCACGCCACTGCGCTGCCTCGGCGGTACTTCCGGTCTGCTGGGAGTAGAGCGCCAGCAGATAGAGCGCCTGGGTATTATTCGGCTCCGCCTGCAGGATTTTCTGCAGCGACGCCTTTGCCAGATCGTCATGCGCTTTCTGATGCCAGTAGGCAGCCTGGTCAAACAGCGCCTGCAGCGCAGGATTGTTGCTCTCTGCCGCCAGCAGCGGCTGAGAGAGCGTCAGCGCCCCGCCCAGCAGCAGGGCGTGGCGGATGCCGGCACTCAGTATATTTTTATGCATTTTTTATCCTTACTTCCTGCCGGACTGACTGTCTGCTTTGGGGTTAAGACGCCGCCATGCGTGACGCTTCAGCATGAGCCAGGCGCTGCTGCCGATCAGTACGGCCACCAGCAGCGCGGCCAGTGCCATCAGCACCGAGTGCTGGTTGGCATACCAGACCACCATCATGTACCACGGCATTTCACCGCTCGGAAACTGCGGACCAACCCGGAAGCTGCGGATCCCATTTTCATCGGTAATGATGGCGGTATCGCCGCGAATACCGGCGTTGATACGCGCTGAATTGAGATCGTCATGCAGGCGCAGCAGCTGCTGATCGCTGGTTGCCACCGTCATGACCACCAGCCGGTCGGCGCTCCACGGCGAGCGATAGCTGACAAATCCGCGCCACGCCTCATTTGAGGAAAAGTAGCGATCGGCATCCAGCTCCTGGCGATACCAGTCGCCGGTCAGCCAGCCGTGCAGTTTTTCCATCAGGCCAGGCTCGTTAACGCTCAGCGTATTGCCGCTGGTCTGCCACGGCGTGCCGTGCAGCATCTGCTGCGTAAAGGCGCTGTGCTGCATGGTACTGACCGCCAGCACATCACTCTGCTGCAGCCGGCTCAGATTGGTGCCGCCTTCAGGCAGGCCAAACAGTACCTGATTTTGTACCAGCGCCACCCCGGTTGCGTTACCCGCGCGCGCCGCCATATCGAGCAGCGTGGCGATCTCCGCATCACCCGGTTTTTCCGGCAGCAGCAGCGTGGTCTGCGAAAAATCCGCCAGGCGCGTGAACGGGAACGCGGCCCCGACAAAGTAAGAGAGATTCGGCAGCATTGTGAAGTGACGGGTGTGGCTCAGATCGATCCACGAATCCTCTTCGATGCGGCTTTTGATATTGTTGTTAAGCAGTACGCCGCACGGCGCATCCGCTTTGGGCTTGATATTAAAGTAGAGCGCCAGCTGGTTATCACCGTAAATCAGATAGGGCTCCAGCTTCAGGGTGTAGTGCTCCTGGCGCGCGTCACCCCCCAGCCGGTGCCAGGCGCTCTCCAGCAGGCCAACTTTGTTAACCGTCAGATTACGCAGGAAAGTCCCGTTGAGGGCGACATTCAGGAACGAATTGTTTTCGTCGATCCAGCTTTCAGTGGGAAAACGGTAGTTCAGGTTTACCGGGATCGTATCGCCATCCCACAAAAACAGATCGGGTGCCGCGCGGAAGTTAACGCGCAGCGCATCGTGCCAGATACCGGTCGTGGTCAGGCTCTGATCTTTTCGCAGCAGCTCACTCAGGCGTACCGGGCGTGAGGTGTTGATCCAGCGCGGCGCATCATAAGGTTTACGCTGGGCCAGCGGCTGCGGCTGCACAGCAAGCTGGCTGGCATCGGTAGTCAGCGGTTTGGTTGTCAGACGATTCGCCGCCTGACGCAGCTGTGCGTCATCGCTGCCCACAATCAG
>JAAIGE0100452789.1_pt1 | contig 37242 bp, 24 predicted proteins | sample 6487951 | NCBI WGS metagenome assembly JAAIGE01 (sample SAMN13974128, study PRJNA590717) | phyllosphere metagenome | biome: tomato field; feature: multiple bacterial spot infested tomato fields; material: tomato leaves; isolation source: leaves from tomato fields | host: Solanum lycopersicum ...
CCTAGGCGAGGTGCCGAGTGGTGGGGCAAGAGCGTTTTGCTTACTTTTGCGCTGTTCAAAAGTGAGCCGCCGTCAGGGCGGAACCCTAGGTGGCCGTTACCTAAATAACGGATATGTACCCGGTCCAACTGTGTTGACTGCCAGGCCGCCTTCGCGAGCAAGCCCGCCCCCACAGTAGAATCGCGGGGTGTCAGCAAGACAGATGTCGGCTGTCAGGCCGCCATCGCAGGCAAGCCAGCTCCCACACTAATCACTTCACCTTGCTGCTCAAATTCTCCACACTGCGCTTCAACTCATCCAGGCTACGCTTGAGCCCGTCGATCTCGCCTTTCTGCCGCTCTATCGTACTCTTCTGCTCATCCACCGTCCGCTTGAGACTGGACAGCTGACTATCACTGCTACTGGCACTCGAACCATCCTTGCGCTTGAACTCATCAAACGCACGCTCCTGCCCTTCCACCTTGCTTTTCAAGCTTTGCAGTTCGCTTTGACTCTGTTTCTGCCCAGCTTGCAGCGCCTCGACATCACCCACGGAAACACCCGACGGCTTCAACACATAGGCACCGCCCACGTCCATCGAGCCGGCCGTCAACTTGTCTGAAGACGACGCACTAAACTCACCCCACCGCACCGCACTCCCCGCCTGCGCCGAGCTGAACACGGCAGTGCCCAACAAACCCGCCACACCCACGGCCATGATCCAAGCCTGCTTACGGACACTGAGCATCAAACGACTCCTGGCGAAATGCCGAAATGGCATATCGCTATGACTGTCATTTATGGGGCTTGTTCCTGGGTTGCTTGCGTTCATCAGCACTTGGCACAAAGGCCCTGTAGATCACTGATCTGCCAAGCTTTTTCCTGCGCATCTTTATGCGGGAAAACCGGCCTGGAGGTTGCGCTGAAGCGGCTAGATCTATATATTCCCAACCCTGTTACACCGCGCTACCGCCCGAATGGCGAAACTGGTAGACGCATGGGACTTAAAATCCCCCGCTCGTAAGGGCGTCCCGGTTCGATTCCGGGTTCGGGCACCATAGATATCAAGGGCTTGCCGGGGAAACCTGGGCAGGCCCTTATCTTTTCTGTTCCGCAATTTTAGAAACTGCTCCGCATTTACCCCTCCTCAGGCGTCCTGCCGACGAACACCACTCCCCAAACCAGCAACACCTCGATAACTGTACATACATATAGTATTTGAGATTCACGCTATGAACGTAGACATGGACACCGATGATTGGCTTGGCTGCCCCACTCCGCTTGAAATGTACCAGCACCAATGCTCAATCCTCGTGGATGAGCTGGTGGAGACCGAGCGTATGCTGCGTCGAGCGCGCGCGAATATCGCCGGCCTGGTGCAGATGAATGACCTGCTGATGACGGGAGAGGCTGAGGCAGAGAAAAAGCTCGCAGCGGCCGAAGAAAGATCAGCATGCTGGAACAGCATTACTCGTTTGCCTCGGTGCAAAGCGTGAAGATTATCACTGAGCAGCGCGACCACCTGCTCAGGGAGAATCAGCGCCTGCTGATCGAGCTTAGCTTTTACACTTCGTTGCAGCGCTGAGCATGCCCTGAGCTTCTGTTAAACCCACTTGCCGCGTCCTCGCATACAAATTTTCACTAAGGCATGTTATATTGACACTATTATTTTAAAAACACTTACATAACGGAGTATAAAATTGAAAATAACCGCAACCAAAATAATATTTCTTATCTTGTCCTACTCGATCCTTTCAGGTTGCGCAAACAACAATCCATATACTGCTCACTACACTAGCGTAAATGGAGTTACAGCTGAAAATATAGATAAGTTTCGATATGGCGCCCCACCAGAAACCCCACTAATAGACAACGTTAGTCCTGAGCAAGGGCAGGAACGACTAGGTATGTGGGAGCGAAAAAGTTATATGGCTATTGGGGCATCCTCGTTCAATAGCGCACAAACGATACCTGCACACCTCGCAGTACTGCAGGGGAAACTGGTAAAAGCTGATCTCGTAGTAATCAGAAACCCTGAATATTCAGGAAGCTATGCGACATCAACAGCGGTGATGAGGCCATCAACAACAACGACTGAAGGTTCAGCAGTCTTGGTAGGCGCTGACGGTCAGAAGAATGCAGTTATCAAAGGAAACAAAACAACCTATACCACGACCACGGATTACGTACCCACAACCGAGCATCGTGCAAATTACGCTGCAATTTACTATATAAAACAAAGATCAATATTTGGCGCGCGCACGGCAGACCTTACTACCCAAGAACGGCAAGAACGCCAATCAAATTTTGGAGTCAAAACAACAATCGTTGTTGACGACTCCCCGGCTTACAATGCAGATGTATTACCGGGAGACATATTAGAAGAGCTAGATGGGGAAAGAATAAAAAACGCAAATCATTTAGGATCGTTACTTGAAGAAAAGGCAGGCAAAACTGTACAGCTCACACTCAGCCGAAACGGTAAAAAAGTTAAAAAAACCATTACACTTAACAAGATTCTGTAGGAATCAACATTAACGCTGCGAATACCTAATTCAGCAGCGTTTGTCATTTATTTAGTGTTCATTACGTGAACATACGCCTGGCACGCACGCAAGGCGATTATGGCGTTATCCCCGTCATCGGTGATGCGGATATTTCTTTGAGAATGCGCTGGGTCAAGTTGGGCTCGACGGGCTGCATGAACCACGCTGACGGCGCCGGTGGCGGCAGGCACGTTGCAGCCACTGGCTGAATCCTCGGCAAGGAGGACTGACAGCCGGACATCAGCAGTAGCAAGCTGGTCACGCAGGCGAGCTTGGTTGCGTTGAGCATCGGATAATTCCTTGGAGTGTTTTTGGTCCTGGCCGGCGATCTGCTGCTCCAGAGCTAGGCGCTTGCCTTGCTCAGCCTGGGCCTGGGCTGAAGCCTTATTGCTGATGGCGGCCAGTTCCTTCTCGAACTGCCCGGCCTGCTCAGCCAGCCTTTCGCCCAGGCGCCAGTCTTGAACCTGCCAAGCGCCTCCAAACCCGATGGCCAGCGCCATCAAGACCGCGCAAAGGATCTGCCCGGGCGTCATCACGGCACATCCTTGAAGAACACATGGTCACCCAGGCGCAGAGTCTGCGTGGCCTTCGCCGCCCAGGCGGGGGCCTTTGGCATCGTGATCGCGTAGTAGTGCGTGGCGCCGCCAGTTGGATCCGGTACCGCACCCGACATCACCTGATCAGCCGCACGCTGGGCCTGGGTGAACTGCGCGGCAGGGATCTGCTTGGCACCGCTCAGGTAGGCGCAGTTCGGGTCGTTTTGGTTCCAGCAACTGAACTGCCACGGCTTCAGGCACACACCGGCGTAGCCCTCCCCCCACCATGACTTGGCCTTGCCGTCGAACACCCGGTTGCGGATGGTCCAGGCCACGGCGATCTGTGCGGCCAGTCCTTCTCCGCGGGCTTCGCCCCAAAGGAAAAAAGGGGACAGATTTATTTTCCAGAGACTCATTCGTTACATCTAAAAGGAATCGTCAAACCTATAAATAAATCTGCCCCTTTTTTACCTTGAAGGTACTCATCATAAAATCATTTGTGATATCTACTTTGGGAATGGGTGGCTCAATTTTCCCCAGTTCTTTTGCACCTACTCAGGAATGATTTGCAACTCACTCCACAATGGTTTCAGCCCGAGACCTTCCATATAAGTCCCATAGTCGACAAAGGCCTTAACTCCAATGTCTTCGTATAAAAACCATGAGGCCTCGCACTCTTGACATACGAACAAGCAAGTGTCGTTAGCTATAATTCTAACCTTGACAACTTCTCCCTGCACACACCTTGGACACAGCATATAAAATTTCTCTAATTAACAGGATAGGCGGTAATAACCTTATTGGTCCCAGGACGAACAATAATTTTAATACTTGTTTCTCCCGTAGTACCAATCGGTCGGCCCATTGGGACAACATATGCTCCCGGATCACCTGACACGGGACTACCTTTCTTGAGCCATGCCTCATCGACAGCGCCTAAAATTTCTTTTCTGTCCATACTAAATACGCTATGCGTTGTCTTGGCCGGATTCGGCTCCGCATGCTCTAAAACATGCAAAACTCTGTTCCCTTGGACTGATCCTTGTCCATAGTCTAAACCTGCTGGAGTTGTCCAAGTCCGGGTGGCCTTGTCAAACGTTAGCTCTACTGCGCCACCTGTCGCTTTTGCACCGTTCTCCTCACTGTACATGTTTCCCGGATCAAGTCGATGCTCCGGCGTCACATACTTGCCATCATCCTGTCGCCCGTCCAGCTGCGTCCCACCGGTATGAACGGTCGGAGCAACCACACTGCCATCACCAAACCCGCCACTGCTCGGATTCACGGCAATGTCCGTGAGGATCGGATTGACCAGACTTCGATTGCTAGGGTCAAGCAGGTGGATCGGGAATGCCGTACCGACAATCACATCCCAGATCAGTATGCTGCTTTTCATGCTTTGCGCAGCATTCTCTCCAGTTTTGGCTGCTGCCTCAACCATGGAATTTGCCGCAATACGCAAGTTTTCCTGCGTGGTTGGGTTAGCTGCAACTAACGCGCCTCCTATGGCTGTGATGCCCGCCATAGCGAGAGGTATCGCCGGTAAGAAATTATTTTCTCCATGACTGCTGTTATTTAAACTCTTCAGTAACGTTAGCACCCGCAAGGCTTCTTTCGGATCATCCCCTGCTATCTGAGTGATCTTATCTGCCAGTGCTTGAGTTTCAGGCGAGTGGGCGTTGTTCGTGATATTACCAAGCGCCCGGTTGACGATAGTGGACCTTTCCTCTTGGTGACGACTGCCTAGCTGTCGCATGGCCGCCTGTCCTTTCATTTCGAGCCCAACGAAGTCAGGATTTACGCCTTGCGCAATCTCCGAACCAGCGCCAAGCAGGTCCACCATCTGGAAAATCGTCTCTTCGGTTTTGTCACCTAACTTGGCTGCGTCGGTTTTCCATTGTTCTAATGTTACCTTTGGGGATGTCACCGCTTTCAACGAAGAGTCAGTTACATACAGATCCGTACGTTTTTCCTGGTCCTTGGTAACTTCGTAGGCCTTATCAACATCGCGATTGAGCCCTGTCACTGCAGATGTAACATCGCCCACATCACGCACAACGATCTCACCCGCACCCACCGTCGCGCGGACTGATTGCTCGCGTTCCTTATCGTACTTCCAGCCAGTAACACTCCACCCCGTCTGCCCCGTCTTGCCTTTATCGACCTGGCTCGGGTCCTGGGTAGTGCTTTCACCGTTTTTATAGGTGCCACCGACGTTCAAGTAATACCCGTGCTCTTTATCTTCTCCAGAGATGTCTCTGAACCCCAGCGTGCCGGTGTCCAGTTTCAAGTTGCCATTGTCTGAAGCGATTAAAGCGCCATCGAGTTGTGTGTGCTTCTCCGTACGGATATCCACTTTGTCGCTGGCGGTGATCCGCGTCTGGTCTTCGACCCAATTGGTTTTTCCAGAGGTCTGACCGTAACCAACCGAACCGCTGACACCGGCGCCCGGACCGATGGTGACGGTGACACTCAGATCAAATTCTTTGCCTTTGACTTTGCCGGTGTCGGCGACAGAAGAAACATTCAGGTCACCGCCGACCCGGCCAATGACTTTATCTCCCCGCAAGTCAGCACCTGCAACCTGGGTATCGCGGCCGCTCTCGAAGCCCAAACGATCGGCAGCATAGAGATAGGCATCCTGTTGACGCTGCCCTTCCCGTTCCAGGTTCCCTTTGCCCATGCTGACGCTGGCATAAACGCCGACCCCCTCATTGCCAAAGGTAAACCCGACTTCGCCACCACCACTGCTTCTATTACTGTCGCTTGAACTGTCGTTCTGCGCAGCACGAATGCTTCCGAGGTGGTTGCGGCGGTCATCGCATGGGAAACCAAGCGCAAAGAGTGGGACGCCCAGCGCGCCAAACTTGGCCAGGTGTTCGGTGGTGCGGCCTCGCCGATGCGGTCAGGTAATCGAAGCTACGTCGGCGGCGTGAAGATCAGTGATAGCCGCGAACTGGACGTGTACTGGTGCCGTCCCGACCAGTACGACTACCGCGCCCTGCGCTCCAGCGCTAAGCCGGCGAAAGGAAAACCAAAGGAAGCGCGCGCCGCCCAGGTCGTCGAGCATGAGCGCCTGTCAGCACTGTGGAAGGAGCATTGCCCCGCTAGTATCGACATGGACGAAGCCTGGGAGGCGATCGGCCTGAACCCCGGCGCGCTTTGGATGTGCGGGGATGTGTTCTTCGAACTAGATGGGGTCGTGTACCTGAACCTTGGCCTGAGGCTTGAGGCTTGAGGCTTGAGGATGGAAACGAAAACATCGAGTGCGCCGCCGAGACTCTCGGCAGCGAGTTTGAAGCCGCGCGGCAGCAGGTATTATGCCAGCGCAATGCGGCTTGAATTGTTACTCCGTCCTTGATAGCACCAGTGAGTGGACATTACTAATCTCTTGCGCGGCCTGAACCCCGTAGGCGTTGCTGGCAATTTGATAAGGGCTGCCGCTGTCGACGATATATAAGCCGGCCTTTTTAATGATATTTCCGACGTCCACACCGCCTGTTTCGGCGGCTGCAATTATAGCGACGAGCGCCTGTTCCAATGCGACTTCACGATCTGTTGGCATCTGTCTCTCCTTGAGCCGGCTCCATGCCGGTTACCCGTAATACCGCCGCCAATACAAAATTTCCATTGCCCCGGAGAATGGTACCTACCTAAACAAGCACGATACTCAGCTTGGGGTTTCGCTTAAGACTACCCATCTCATTTTGTATGGATAGTGGTCGTCGCCGTAGCTGCACTGCAAGGAAAGATCCTCTGAGGGTTGAAGAGTGAAGGGCTTTAAAGCTTCCGTTGGCTTTCCCCCGCCCCATGGATTGAAGATCTCTTTAACAACGACCTTATATGCCCGTTTGGCATCGCTATTTATCAGATGTGCGATTTGGCCAGCTGAGGCGAAACCGCAGTGTTCATTGTATTTAACCGTTACGACAGGGTCCGCCATAGCTGGTCCAGAAAAAACCAAGACGACTGACCAACCTATCCAAGTCCTTACTCGCATAGACACCTCAAGTGTTTCCGCTAGCCCAATGCCAGCTCACAAGTTATAGCCCACCAAAACCAAATTGCCACCACCGGTAACGGAGGGCGGCGCTTACCTGAGGTAAACGAAATGCCTGTACGCCATAGCGTCATCCACAAGATCGACAAGAAGCCCGACGGTAGCCCCGCCGTGCTGTTCCTGGGCGCATCCGAGCAGGTCGAAAGCCAGGCACGCGACGACCTGATGAGCCAGCTCAACGAAAGCTACGACAAAAGGGGACAGATTAATTTCCGGAGACTCACTCGCCATATCTAAAAGGACTCGTCAAATCAAATAAATCTGTCACCTTTTTTCTATTTCCACAGTTAAGTAAATACTATTCAAATCTGTCCCGTCTTTATGCCATCTCATTTAAACGGGTCAAACAATATAGCTTTACTTGAGCCTTGCGCCTTAAATAACAAAGCCAGCATCTGTTTAACTAATCCTGAAATTAAAGGATTAATGTTCACCACGGCAACTAGCTCATCAACAAGTGAACTAATTTCCGTCCCGGAAAACAGGTCGCAATCATCAAAACTCAAGCTGGAAAGCATTGGAAATTGCTCGACATCCAGCCGAAAGAAAAAACTCGCTACATCCAAAGGAATCTCGATACGATCAAGACAACCATCTTGGCCAACGGCGGCTAAATCTGCATCCCACATTATTAATGCAATACATAATTCAGAACATCTTCCCAGGAAATGTGTTCACCAAGTTGCCTTGTGAGTCAGTAATTAACGTCATAAAGCTAGTGGACTGTCCACCTGTTTTGGCATCAACACCAATAGGTCTTCACATATCAAACGTTCGAATAAAATTAAGAGAAAAAGGGGGGGGCAGATCTATTCTCCAGAGACTCATTCGTTATATCCAAAAAGGACTCGCCAAACCTATAAATAAATCTGCCCCCCTTTTTTTCAAAGTTATTGGCAGTTTGCCTGTCGCTGTTGCACAAATTAACTATTAAGAAGGCGCTTTAACTCCTTTCTTGCCAAGTGCCGATTACTTTGTGAGAAAGCCTTATCTGTTGACAATCTTTTCAGATCCTCCACAAAGGAATAGGCCTCTTGGACCGAACTGTGCGCGATCCAAGAAATGGCGAGTTTTATCCAATAGTCAGAGTCGCGCTTCAGCCCTATCTCTGCCACACTCATGCCATTCGGGACAGATTTATTTTACAAAGACTCATCCGCTACTGTTCAAGACCTTCACAAAACCCAAACTTCAAAAATAAATCTGTCCCCTTTTCTCCCAGTCCCCTTTTCTCCCCTAGAATCTGCACCCCGCTTCCTGCCAACTTACATGGCGAGTTAAATTTAGTCCAACAACCTCCCCACCACTTCTGGAGAGCCAACAGAAACAAAACCGCTTTCAAAATCATCAAACTCGCCAATAAGCTTGAGAACGAGCCCTCCCAACTGGAAAACACAACCAAAAAAACTCAAATCCTCAGACAATTCGCCAGACCAACCAACTTTGAGCGCGCGGCTCACGTCGAAATTTTGAGGCGCGGCAACAAGATAAGAGCAACGCTCTTCCAAAAGCGCGTCAACAACAGTATCAATAGACGATCTTGATAGACAGGTCGCACCAAAAAATTTCAATTTCCCATCGATCTCTACCACTATTTCCTGTGAGCGGCTATCACCTAAAACTTCAACTCCGCGAGCTTTCAATCCTCCCCATAGCTTGCGATAACGAGTGATTCTTGTATCTGGTTGCCACGCCGAGTGACCTATTAGCAGCCAGATATCATATTTGGGCATCCGCTCGCCTACAACCTGAAAGATAAAACTTAGTACATAACTCAACGATTCACGGCCTGAGCCTGCAATCAAAAAACTCGCTGCGGATAGAATTCTGCCCGTCTGTTCTTGCATACAACGAAGATTCAATACTTCATTGCGAACCGAAATATCAGGAGCATTCAGGATTTTTACTTTAATAGTCATAGTGTTTTCCAGACTCGTCGTTAAAGTGAGAGCCTCGATTCTGAGAGTTTTCCGCTCCAAAGTCATGACCTCCCGCATCATCCCGGATCCTTACTATCCGGACAAAAGGGGACAGATTTATTTTCCGGAGACTCACTCGCCATATCTAAAAGGACTCGTCAAATCAAATAAATCTGTCACCTTTTTAGTCCTGACTCGGCACGCTGTAGCAGCGCCGGATCGGCTAACAGCTTAAAGAGCGCATGGGCATTGCTGTTTTTGGCGTGCTGCTGAATGCGCTGCTGTTGATGCCTGGCGATTTGACGTCTACGATTCACGCGGGCTGTCCTTGTTCCAGTGGTGTGTGTTCGCAACTATCACCGTAGACCAAGGGCGGCCTTTTTTCATTTTTTTTAATCAGATCAGCCGGTTAGCTGTTAAGTAAGTGCCATTCAAATCTGCCCCCTTTTTTTTGCCAGAATTACATTGCTAGGGGCATTTGGACTTGGCTGGCAAGCGGCGTGCACCTGCTTTCTGGAATTGCTTTTGCACCAACTAATCAGCGACTACTTTTTGCAGCAAGCTTGCGACTTCAACTCTAAGTCTTTCATCGTCAAATCCATACTCTTCCCTTGATTCTTTTGGTTCGTACATATCCGCAGCACAAAAAATACTGGACAAGCACTCGCTCAACGAAGGCTCATCAAGCTGAAGGACATTGCTATCCCGCTCAATTTTCCAAAGCTCAATATACGCTTCAGAAAAAATTTCGGCTTTCAGCCTTCCCGCTACATACGATCTTGCAAATTCCAAGATAGTAAGACTCATCGCAGAACTCCATTTTTAATAAAGTTTTCAAACTGCTGAGTTCCCGGTGAGAGCTTAACGACAAAAGGACGACAAAAGGGGACAGATTTATTTTCCGGAGACTCACTCGCCATATCTAAAAGGATTCGTCAAATCAAATAAATCTGTCACCTTTTTTCTGGTCCATTTTTTTACTTGAACACCCATTTAAACAATCGAAAATGATGCGAAATAAAATGACAATTTTTTATCCTCAAGCTCGCTAAATTCATAGCGCATCCTGTCAAAACCAGAATCCAGCTTATCCACATTCATATGCATCAGCTGAGTAAGTCCCCCGCCAAAATCACGGGATGCAAACTGGCTGATATCAATAAATCTGATGCGCACTATCTCAGCCCCTATTTTTTCACATGCCGAAATTGATAAAAATAAATCATAAGCCATTTCATCCATATTCAATTGAATGCTAATAGCGTGCAAACAGCTATTAGCGACGAGCAGCTCATTCAATTTTGGAACATCAATCATTATTTACCCTCGTTTCCTTGCCCTTGGGACCATAGCCAGGACCATATTCGTAGGTATGCGTATGCGGATCGGAATGATATTCCGCAGGCTTTCCTTTGTTCCCATACCCGTGATTCGTGTAATCCGTTCTTTTAACCTGCCGCCCGTATTGGTCGTACTCGATCACAGATTTTTCCAACTTCCCAGTCGCAGGGTTATACCTTTCTTGTGCTGTACTCCCTGTTCCAGGCGTGGTCTGATGCGGTTTTTTCCCCGTAAACACTTCGTCTGGAAAAGTTCCTTTCTTTTCAACGAGTTCCGGCTGTCCTGTCTTAGCAGTACCTGCTACCTCTTTTGGACCGTTAGCAAAAATTTTACTTCCAGTTTTTACGCCTAAGGACTTGACCTCCCCGAGCACAGCATCCATCAAAAACTCAGTCGCTACAACATACTTATCTCCATGCAAAAGGTTATCAGGGTCAGCTTTAGCCTCTGCATGAAATCCCCTCATGGTTTCAACGGTACGGTCAGTCAGGTTTGCAGCAAGCTCGATAGCTTTAGATTCTTTGAACTCTCTGTACTGATCCCCCGCTACCGCTTCAGCTGCTGCATGTGCGACAACACTCACTACCAGCTTCATCGGCCCCATCATGGCCTGCACGCTAAGCATCGCAGCCTGAAACTGCTCTGCGGGCAGCTTCTGGGAAAGCTTGACTATATCAACGATGCCATCGAGCGCTGCTTCACCCCCGTTACGCGGTAAGTCATCAATGAGCACGGCCGGCAGCTCGTACCCTGAGCCAGTCTTCGGCTGGGTGGAAGGTGTGGCACGGCAACTGCCATCATCCATGCAGCCCTTGATTTTCTTATCGTAAATTGCCGCCTTTTCCGAAAAATCATTCAATGCGCTTATAACGTCCGCCGGGAGCGCATCCAGAGTCTCAGGGGCGATGCCCTTTCGCACTAGATTCTTCGAAATTGTCAGCGCCTGCTCATCGCCGAATTTTTTACGAATATTCGCTGAAACATCGTCAATGCTGACGCGCTGAGCCTGAATTGCACGAATTTCGCCCTTGATCTGTTCGAGCGCGCCGGCAACTGCTTCGATCTTTTTCTTTTGGTTGTCTTTGAAATTGACAACGTCTGCAACCAGATCTTTGGCGGCTTTCTCAGGATCCATCACAGCATCAATGGACGAACTACTCGCATACAAATCCGTTCGTTTTTCATCATCCTTGGTGATCTCATAGGCCTTACCCACATCCCGGTTCAACCCGGCCGTAGAGTCAGCCCCCGTCTCAGCATCCTTGCGTACAACGATTTCACCTGCCCCCACCGTGGCGCGGACAATCTGCTCTCGCTCTTTCTCGTAGTTCCAACCCTCAACGCTCCAGCCGGTCTTGCCTTCCTTGCCTTTGCCCGCCTGGCTGCTGTCTTGTACGGTGTTGCCTTTGCTTTCACTGCTCCCGGCTTTATAGGTGCCACCTACGTTCAGGTAGTACCCATGCTCTTTGTCTTGCCCGGCGATATCGCTGAAGCCGAGGGTGCCGGTGTCCAGTTTCAGGTTGCCGTTGTCAGCGGCGATGACGGCTCCGTCGATCTGGGTATGGTTCTCTGTTCTGATATCGACTGCATTTTTGCCGGTGATGCGGGTTTGCTCTTCGACCCAGTCGGTTTTGCCTGTGGTCTTGCCAAAGCCGACCGAACCGCTGACACCGGCGCCCGGGCCGATGGTGGCCGTAACGCTGATATCAAACTCTTTGCCCTTGACCTTGCCCGTATCGGCTACCGACGAAACCTTGAGGTCGCCGCCCACGCGCCCCACCACTTCATCGCCTCTGAGGTTTGCTCCGCCGATGGTGGTGTCTTTGCCGCTGGCGAAACCCAGGCGGTCGCCGGCATAGAGGTAAGCCTCTTGTTGGCGTTGGCCTTCTCGCTCCAGGTTGCCCTTGCCCATACTGACACTGACGTAGACGCCAATACCTTCAGAGCCAAACGTCAGGCCTGCTTCCCCGCCGCCACTGTGGCGGTTGTTTTCGCTATTGCTGTCGTTATGCGCCGAACGAATATTCAAGTCGTTGCCGGCATTTAGCTCGATATCTCGCTGGGCTTTAGCCTGCGTTCCAATCAAGTTCAGGTCATTGCTGGCCTTGAGGTTGATATCGCGACCGGCTTCCAGCTGTGAAGCCGTAGACGAGCCTTGAGAGCTCTCGCCCGTAGCCGTGCCGAAGCTACCGCCGGCGCCCAACTTGATCCCGCCGCTGGTGCCGCCATGAATGCCGCCCCAACTTTGGGTGTGGGTGGTTTCTTCACTAATCCCGCCCTTGGCCACGTCCAGCGTGACGTCACGTCCTTTGATATTGATGTCACGCCCAGCGTCCAGGTGGCTTCCCTTCACCAGCACATCGTTACCAGCGTTAAGGTGCAGATCGTTACCGGCGCTCAGCGTCGAAGACCGGTTGGTTTGTTCGATAACCTGCTGGCTATTGGTTTGTTTACTGTTGCCAAACTTTCCGTCCAGCGTCGGCCCACTGACAAACTGACTGACCGAATCAACCGCTTTGAGTGTGCTTGAGCCCTTGCTGACATTGTCCTCGCCTTTCCCTGCTCCACTGACGGCATCCTTGGTATTGGCATAGTTATGGTTGATCGAAACACCCAGGCCGTTGCTCTCTTTCTCGCGTATCTGCTCGGTGAGCACGCTTTCACGCGCAGCATCGATATTGATATTTCTGCCCGCCGTCAGCTCGATATCATTGGCGGCGCCAACGTCAGAGCCGCGTTGGTTGATATCACGCTTGGCGTTGATCGCCACATCTTGCCCGGCGCTGATCTGGCTGCTGGAAGCGGTCTCGTGTTCGACACGATTCTTTTCCCCACTGCCTTCGGTGCCAGCGAAGATGCTGATGCCATTACCGTTACTGGAGATGCTGGATCCCGTCTGTTTTTTCTTCTCCCAGCTACGTTCGCTGCTGGTGTCTTGAGCGGCGACCACATTGACGTCGCGCCCTGCATCCAGATTTACATTGCGCCCTGCGCTGATGCCGCTGCCAACCAGGTTGATATCCTGCGCAGCCTGCAAGCTGGCATCACGTTCAGCATTTACCTGGCTGCCCACGCTGGTGCTGCTTTGCGCTTCACGGCCGGCTTTTTTCGCTGACGAGATCGCGACCGACGTTGGCCTTTCCGTATATCCAAATTTCTTCTTATGTTCCTCGCTACGGCTATAGGCGGTGTCGTTCGCAGAAATCAGGTTGATGTCACCCGTGCTATTGACCAGCCCGGAGCGCAATTCAGTGTCGTTATCAGCACTTATCTCACTGGCCCGCACCCGCACATCATTACCCGCAGCCACCACCACATCATTGCCCGCCTCCAACTCGCTGCCCACTTGGCTCGCAGTAGTCTTCAACTGGCTCTTGCCGCTTTTGGACAACCCCAGGAACCCGGACTTGGTCTTCTTGCTGTAGGAGCCATGTTCCTCGACACCCGACAACACCGCGACGTCACCCGTGGCCCCCAGCAACATGTCCCCACCAGCCTTCAACTGGCTGCCGATCACGGTGACGTCACGCCCGCCGTCGATGCTCATGCCGCCATCAGTCTTCTTGGTGGCATTGATGGTCAGGTCTTTGCCGGCTTCGACGACGGAGGCTACGTTGGTGCTGTCGTAACTTTCCCGCTGCTGGCTTTTGCTACGACCGAACGAGCCCTTGCTCTTTTTCGAGTAGAACGAAGCGTCTTCGTCCAGGGCCGAGAGGATGCTCACATCGCGCTGTGCATCGAGGGCCACGTTGCCGCCGCCGGCGATTCGGCTGGCGGTGAGTTCCAGGTCTTTACCGGCATTGAGCGATACGTCGCCGCCGGCCGTCAGCACGCTGGAAACCTGGCTGATGTGGTCCTTGGACTGGGTGACCTTCTTGGACTTGCTGGAGGAATGCTGTTCGTCGGCGGCCGACGAAATACTCAGGTCCTCAGTCGTCGTGATGCTCAAGTCACGCTTGGCGTCGATGCGGCTGGCAATGGCGCTGAAGTCACGCCCTGCCGATACCTTGAGGTCGCGGCCGGCCTCCACACTGGCGCCGTTTTGCGTCACGGTTTCGGTGCGCAGGCGGTTGCCCAGGTCCAAGCCATTGCGTTGCTCAACGGCATCGATGTGCACATCGCGGCCAGCGACCAATGTGGTGTCACGCCCGCTTTGCAGTACGCCACCGGTATTGGCGATGTCACGGCCTGCATTCATCGTCAGGTCATTGGCAGCCTCGATGCGTGACGCGCTGTCGAGATAGTCGCGTCGCTCGGCAGTGCCGTTACCAGTACGGGTCACGGCACGCTCGTTGATCACATCCCCCTTGATCGCCGTCAGCGTGACGTCGCGTCCGGCGATGATGCCGCCGGACTTGTTGACGATGTTGTTACCCGCCAGCAGGTCGAGGCGGTTGCCGGCTTCGATCAAGCCGCTGTTGATCAGGTCATTGCCCGCTTTGGCGGAAAGGTTGTTGGTGGCACGCAGGGTGCCGGCGTTCTCCAGGTTTTCGCCGGCGATCAGGTTAAGGTCATTGCCTGCGATCAATGCGCCGTTGGGTGCAAGACGATTGTCGGCCTGGGCCATGTACAGCACCGGCACCAGCACCTTTTCACCGTTCACTTCGTGCTGTTCAAGCCAGACGATGTCGTGGGTCAGCGCCGCGACCTGTTGAGAGGTCAGGGTCACACCCACTGCCAGGTTCAGTTGCTGCTTGCTCTGGATCGCATTGTCCATCAGGTACTTGAACAGCTTTTCGTCGGTGTTCTGGCCGTCGATAAAACGCTGCCCTGTGCGTGCTTGCACAGCCTGCTGGATCAACCGTTGTTCATACAACCCGTCACCCAGGCGCTTGGCACTTTCGTCCGGGTTGTAACCCAGCCCTGCGAGCAAGTAGTCGGAGCTCATGAACTGCTTGAGGTCCGTGAGCACCGGGTTGGTTTCGATCAGGTATTTATGTGGTTGCGACTTTGGCGCGGTAGGCGTGAAGCCTTGCACGCGGTTGATGGTCTGGCTGGCGACCGGAGTGGTTTGCGCCAGCGCATTGACCGGCTGGGCAATCACCTCCGCGACCTGGGTTGGGCTGCTGCCCGCACCTTGTGCGACGGGTGTGTACACCACCGGCTGCACGCCTGGCATAACCGGCATCACGCCAGGGATATTCAACGTCGGCCGAGCGGGCTCGCCCGGTGTGGCGACCTGAACGTGGGTGTCTCTTTGGGTCAGCGCCAGGTCTGGCTGGTCCGTAGGCCCTGTGACCTTCGCCACTGGCGGCGTTGAACCGCTGGACGGATCTTGGGCGTTGATACCGTCGCCCCGGGCGATTTCACCTGGGGTGATCTGGCTGGGCGTCCAGCCACTCCCGTTGGCCACATCGCCGGCCCCGGCAACGTTAAGCGTTCTGGTGGTGGCGGTGACACCACTGACCTGACGTGCAGTGGAGTCCACCTGACGCGTAGCTGCGCCCTGTTGAGTGACGCTTTTGAAATCGAAGGTGCGCGTTTCAAGCGCCGGTTGTGCATCCTGGCGTTGAGCCAGGCCGAGGGTCGCACCGCCCATGGTCCAGTTCTGTGGGCCACTGGTGGCTTGGGTGGCCTGGGTATCCTCACCCGCCCGGCTACTGAGGCGGAACAGGCCGTGAGTGCCCGTGGGCAAGGTGAACCCGCGTAGCGTCAAGGGGTTGACTTGTTGTTGGGCCAAGTCCGGTGGCAGCTGTGGCGCGAGTTGCACGACCACCGTTGTCGGGGCGCTGGCGACCCCCGTGTCCTCATTGCGCGCAGCGCGCCCGGCCAAGGCGGTGAAGGATGTCTCGATGCTGTTGATCAAGGATTTGGTGGCCGTGATGTTCACGGTACCGGCTGCCTGGATGATCGCGGGTGCCAATGACGCGCCAGCGGTCGATACCAAGGTATCGCCAATCAGCCTGAAGGCTGACAACGCACTGACCGGCAGGCTTTTGGGGCCGGGTTGAGCGTTGTAGGGGTCCATGATGTTACGTTTGAAACGCCAGTAAGTACCATTGGATGATTCCATCCGCCAAGTACGGGTACGCGTTCCGGAGCCAGACGCAGCACCTTTGTTAGTCAGCGTATCAGCGGTGATATTCATGTCCGCGCCGGAAGCGATGACACTGTATTCATTGAGCACATTATTTGCGGCGACATCCATACGGCCGCCCGCCTGGATAGTCGAAGCGGCCGATGTTTTCAGCAGCTCACTTTGATAGTTCTCGGTGCCAATAAAATCGACGACAAAACTGCCCCCGCTACAGTCCCAGCAGATATTTGTAAGCGACCCGCCACTACCGGGTGTTTCTTTGGTCGAAAATTCATCCCGACGGTTAGTCAGGCTGGCAACCTTGAGGGACATGTCTCGGCTGGACTCAATGCTCCCCGATATGTTCTCCAGGCTGACCGCCTTACTCGTACCATCAAGACCGCTTACATCCAGGCGCCCTAGGCTGTAGATATCACCGTACTGGTTGGTGATGGTGTTGCTATGCAAGGTCATGTCGTTGCCGCTGAACAACAAACCATGATCGTTCAACAAGGCGGCACCGGTGACTGTCACATTTTGTGCGCCACCCAATGTCCCGTAGTTGTTCAGCGTACCTGCCGAGAGTTCGAGGTTGGTCGCAGAGGTCAGCCGTCCATAGTTGTTCAATTGACTATCAACGTTGACGTGGGTATCGCCACCGCCAGTAATTTTGGCGCTATTGCTCAGATCCAACTGACTCGCATGCAGGTTGAGCCCCCGCTGACTGGTGACTCGTCCATTACCGCTATAAGCGCCCGCGAGGTCGATATTTAAACTGCCATCACTGGCAATCAACCCATTATTCACCCAACTGCCACCCTTACCTTCCAGGTGCGTCGAAGCCAGCAGTTGCCCGGTTTCCGTCTGGGTGAAGTGATTGACGTTGACGTTCAAACGCCCCGCCTGAATGACGCTGGTATTGGTCCAGGTATCCGCGTTCAGGGTCAGGCCACCGCGAGTGACAACAGTGCCGCCCGCGCCGGTAACGTTGGGCAACGAGATGTCGAATGTGCCCTCACCCACATGCAGCAATTGGCCGCCGTTGTTCTGGAAGCTCGCAGCCGCCAGGGTCAGGTTCTGGTTGGCGATTTCCACGGCGCCGTTACGGTTGTCGAACACGCCGCCGATCTGGAACTCTGTCTTGCCGGCGCGTCCCAGGGCGCGCAACTTGCCGCCCTGGTTATCGATGGCGTTGGCGGCCACGGTCAGGTTGTTGGTGCTTTCGATCAGGCCGTTGTGGTTGGTCAGTTGGCCATTGAGGCCGAATGCGATCTGGTCGCCGGCGATCTGCCCGGCGCTGTTATCCAAGGCGCTGCCATTGATGCGCATCAGGCCTTTGGCATACAAAGCACCCTGCTGGTTATTGAGGGTTGCAACCGTGAGCAATGCATTGCTGGTTTGCGCGCCAAGGTAACCGCCCTGGTTATCGAGCTGACCGGCATTGAGTAGTAGACGCTGGCCTTGAATCAAGCCGCCCTTGGGGTTGCCATTGAGGTCATGGCCATTGCGAAGCACTCCCACCACGCCGGCATCGATGGCGCCCTTGAGACTGGCGAGCACACCGCTACGGTTGTCGAAGTTCCCGGCCTTGAGGTGCACGTCACCGGTCTGGCTGATGATATTGCCGCCTTGGTTGTCGAGATCACCATTGACCTCGACCCGCAAGCCGTTTTGCCCCTGCACTTTGCCTTGGGCGTTGGTCAGGCCATAGGCGTTGATGTGCAGGTCGCCTTCCTGGCTGTAGATCAAGCCGTCAGCGTTGTTTTGAACGATGGCGCTGGCATCGATGCCCAGCGGACCTTTGGCCGCGACGGTGCCGCCTTGGCTGTTGTTCAGGCCGCCCATGGCCAATGACAGGCGTCCCTGGCTGGCCAGTTGACCGCCGCGGTTATCCACCTCGATGGCGCGCTGGAGTAGCAACGACCCAGTGCCTGCGATCTTGCCGTTGACGTTGCCAAGGTTGCCTTGCAGGTTGAGCACCAGATGGTCGTTACCCATCAGCGAGCCACCGGTGTTGAGCACGTTGCCGCCCAGGAAGTTCAGGTTGCGCAGGGCCGTGATATTACCGGCACTGTTGTCGAGGTCGGCCGCGCTCAGATCCAGCGTAGAGCCGCTGTCGATCAGCCCACCTTGGGTGTTGTTCAGCGCGCCAAGCACGCTCAGCGTCTGCTGCGCGCCGCTGGAGATTGCACCGCTGGCGCTGTTATCCAGGCTGGCGGCGCTGACCGTCAATCGCCCTTGGCTGGCCAACGCACCTTCGCCACTGTTGAGCAAGCTGCCATTGAGGCGCACATCAAGATCACCGTTGCGACTGGACAGCGTGCCTTTGTAGCGGTTATCCAAGTGAGTGCCGATCAGGTTGAGGCCCTGCCAACCCGAGATCAGGCCGCCGCGGTTGACCACGTCGCCCGCGTTGAGCGTGAGTAATTGTTGGCTGATAAGCGTACCGGCGCTGTTGTCCAGGTTGCGCCCCGTCAAGCTCAGGGCGTTTTGACTGGACAGTTCGCCGCCCTGGTTTTGCAGGTCGCGCATGCGTTGCAAGGTCAGCGGGCCTTTGGCGAAGATCAGGCCTTTGCGGTTATCCAGATCACCGTTTGCCAGGTCCACGCTCAGGCGCTGCTCACCTATCAACCTGCCGCCACGCAAGGCCATGGAAGTGAGTGTGAGGTCCATGTCCCCCTTGGCCGATACCTCGCCGCCGTCACTGGCGTCTAAACGCTGCGCATTAAGCTCCAGGCCGCCCTGGCTGTTGATCAGGCCTTTGGCGCTGTTGTCCACGGCCAACGCATTGAGCGTCAGCGCGCTGGTACCCAGCAGGCTGCCGCCCTGGTTATTGAAGTTGCCCGCATTGACTGTCAATGCTTGCGCGGCGTTGATCAAACCTTGTTGCCCGTTGCTCAGCAGCCCGGTGCTGGTCAACTCAAGGCCGCCGCGGCTGGTGAGCGTACCGCCGCTGTTATCGACCGCGGCCGCTTGCGCACTCAGGCTTGCACCTGCAACCAAACCCTTGACGTTAGTGAGTACCTGGTCGATTCGCAGGGTCAGGCCCTGGTTGCTGAGCAGGCGACCGTTGCTGTTATCCAGGTTGCGCGCAACGATATTGAACGCCTGAGCGCTGGAGACTTCACCGGCCTGATTGTTCACGCCGTTGAGGTGGTTGAGCACCAGCGGCCCATTCGCGTTGATCAGGCCTTGCTGGTTGTTAAGCTGGCCGTTGTTCAGGTCCAGCGTCAGCCCGGCGTTGCTGAACAGCTTGCCGCCTGGCTGATCAAGCCCGTCGACGCTGGCCGTCAGGGCCTGGGCGCTGCCGATGCTGCCGGCGCTGTTATTCAGTAACCCCGCCTTCAGTTTCAGGGTGTCGCCACTGGTGAGACGGCCCCCCGTGTTATCCAGCGCGCCGGTGCTTACGCTGACCGCCCCTTTGCCGCTGAGCACGCCCTTCTGGTTCCCCAGGCTGGCGCTGCGCAGTTGCAGGGTGCTGTCAGTCACGAGCTCACCGCCCTCGTTGTCCAGCGCCCCTGTCAGACCCAGCGCCAGCGCCTGGGCACTGGACATTCGGCCCTGACGGTTGACCAGGCTGGCTGCGTTGACGCCCAGGCGCCCTTCACTGTTGACCACGCCCTGGCTGTTATTCAGCTCTCCTTTGAGTTCCAGTTGCACAAGCTGCTGGGCGAGCAGTTTGCCCGTGCTGTTGTCCAGGTCCTGAGCGCTCAGCATCAAACGCTGCGTGTTGAGCTGGCCTTGATTGCGATTAAGCAGCTGGGTGAGCGTAAGGTTCAAGGATTGCCCGGCCAGCACACGACCCGCATCGCTGTTATCCAAGGTGTGCCCTGTAACGGTCAGGTCGGCGTTGGTCGACAGTTCGCCACCACGGTTGTCGACCCGATCGACTAGCAGTTTCACCGCCTTATCGGCGCCAACCAGGCCTTTGCGGTTGTCCAGGACCGCACCACGCACATCCACGGCGGTGGTGCTGATGAGTTGACCGCCGCGGTTATCGACCTGATCGATATCAACCGTCACCAAGGCTTTGCCCGATACATCACCGTCACGGTTGTCGAGCCGCGCAGAAGACAGCCCCATGGCACCGTCGGCAATCAGCGTTCCGCGCTGGTTATCCAGCGCCTGGGTGGCAGAGACGTCCATGACGCCACGACTGTTGAGCAAACCATCAGTGTTGTCCAAGCGAGCACTGTTGGCGTTAAGGGAGGCTGCGCTGATCGCACCTTTGGCGTTGCCCAAGGCGTCTTGAATCTGCAGTGTCAGGCCCTGGTTACTGATCAGCTTACCGCCGCCGTTATCCAGGTTGCGAGCTGCCAGGCTGAAGGCTTGCTGGCTGGACATTTCGCCACGCTGGTTATTGACATCAGCCAGGTTTTTCAACATCAGCAGCGGGCTATTGATCAGGCCGCCCACGTTGCTCAATTGGCCTTGATTGAGGTCCAGATCGAGCTGGGTATTGCTGAACAGTTCACCGCCCTGCTGATTCAGGCCGGTGAGGGTGGCGGTCAGGTTTTTGCTGCTGGCGATACGTCCGCTGTTGTCCACCTGGGTGGCTGCCAGGTCCAGGCGATCAGCGCTGGTGATGCGGCCATTGTTGTTCAGCGTGCCGGTGGCCAGGGTCAGCGCACCACGGCTGTTGAGCAGGCCTTTGGGGCCGTTGTCCAGGCTCGCGCTGGTGAGCGTCAGGGCGGCATCGGTCTCCATGACGCCGCCCTGGTTGGTGATAGCACCGCTGGCAGCAAGGGTGAGCGCACCTGCCGAAGAGACGGCACCCGCGTCGTTGTTGAGCGTCGCGCTGGTCATCTGCAGGGTGCCTTCGCTGCTGATTTTGCCCAGCTGGTTATTCAGCCGACCATCCAGTTCAGTGCCGGGAATGGCGACCAGCGACATGCTCAGCGATTGCTGGCCCGCGAAAGTGCCTTGGCCGTTATCCAGGCGCGCGCCGTTGAAGCGGTTGTCCCGGGCGAAAATCAATCCTTGGGCCTGGTTGATCACATGCGCCACGGCCAAGTCCAATGCGGTACCGGCGATCAGTTTTCCCGCGCTGTTATCCAGGCGCTGCGCCTTGAAGTCGATGCTGCTCTGGCTGGAAATCTCACCCGCACGGTTATCAACGGCGTCGACCGTCAGTTTCAGCGCTTTTGTGGCGCCTACCAGGCCGCCCTCGCGATTGTCCAGGGAGGCCCCGCTAAGGCTCAGCTCATCCTGGGCAACCAGTTCACCGCCCTGTTGGGCCAGTACGCCGATAGTTGCCTGCAGATCTGCCTGGCTGGCGATGCGGCCAGCCGCGTTTTCTACAGTGTCGGCCGTCAGGCGCAGGGGCCCCACGGCACTGACCAGGCCCTTCTGGTTGCGCAACTGTTGCCCGGCGAAGCCCAAGGCCGCCTTGCTGCTGAGCGAACCGTGTTGGTTGTCCAACTCACCCACATTGAGCTGAAGGTCCTTCTGGGAAAGGATCACGCCTGCGCGGTTGTCGACTTTCGCACTGTGCACCGTCAACAGGTCCTGCCCGGTCAGCCGCCCTTCGCGGTTATCCAAATGACCGGCACGCAGTTCCATCGCGCCTTTGGCCAACACCTGCCCTTTGGCCTGATTGTCCAGTAATCCATCAATCGTGGCCTTGAGTTGGCCGTCACTGCCCAATTTCCCGGCCTGGCGGTTATCCAGGCTGGCAGCGTGCACGTTCAACGAGGTGCCGGCCCCGAGTGTGCCGGCCTGATTATTCAGTGCGCCCTTGACCTTCACGTCCAGGCCGACATCACCGAGCACTTGCCCGCCAGTGTTACTCAAACTGGCCGCCTTCAGCTGCGTGTGGCCTGCACTGACGATTTCGCCCTGGTCGTTAAGCAGGTCCTCACTGACCGCCAGGCGCGCATCCAGCGCGCTGCTGACCTTGCCTTCGCGGTTGTCCAGGCGCGCGGCATCGATCTCGACACCAACGGCTGAAATCAGCCCCTTGACGTTAAGCAGCGCCTGTTCGATTTTGAGGGCCAAGCCTTGGTCGCTGAGTACGTTACCGCCGCTGTTGTCCAGGGTGCCGGCACGCAAAGTGAAGGCCTTGGCGCTGGAGATTTCACCGTTACGGTTGTCGACGCTTTTGAGGTTTTTGAGCAACAACTGCCCTGGCGCATTAATAAAGCCATCGGCGTTATTCAAGTGCCCCTGGTTCATGTCCAGGGTCAGTTCGCTGTTGCTGTAAAACTCACCGGCTCCGCGCTGGTCAAGGCTGGTGAGGCTGGCGTTGAGCGCCTGGCCACTGGCGATACGCCCCTCGAAACGGTTATCTACGTCGGTGGCTGTGAGGTTGAGGCGCTCAGCGCTGGTGACACGGCCTTGATGCTGGTTAAGCAATACGCCTGTGGTCAGTTGCAGTGCACCGTCAGCCACAATGCGCCCTTGGCTGTTGTCGACACTGCCCGCATTTACCGTCGCCGTATCAGCGCTGAGCACCTCGCCGTTCTGATTGGCTAGGGCATTGGCGGAGCTCAACAGTAACGCCCCGCCGCTGCTGATACGCCCGCCGTTGTTACCCAGGCTGGCGCTGCGCAGTTGCAAGGCAGCGTCGCTGCGCATCACGCCTTGGCTGTTGTCAGCCTGCCCGGCCAGCGTCACGTTGAGGTTGCGTTTGGCGTAGAGACTGCCCTGGGCGCTGTTATCCAGGCGGGTGGCATTCAGGCTCACATCCTGTTGCGCAGAAACCAGGCCTTTGAGCTGGTTGTTCAGCCTGTCGAGCGTCAACTGAAGCGTGCTATTGGCCAGTACACGACCGGCATTGCTGTTGTCCAGCTCACGGCCCGTCATCGTCAGTTCGGTAACACTGGAAACTTCACCCCCTCGGTTGTCCACTTTGCCAATGGCCAGGTTCATGGCCTCGCCCGAGTTGAGCAACCCGGCCTGACGGTTATCCAGCTCGTCACCCTTGACCTGCAACTGCCCAACCGAAGTGATGCGGCCACCTCGGTTATCCACGCGTCCCACCTCAAGTTGCGCCCCGGCCTTGCTGGTGAGGCGGCCGTTAGCCTGGTTGTCCAGGCTGGCAGCATTGAGGGTCAACGCTTGGTCGGCGGCAAACAGCCCGGCCTGATTCAACAAACCGGCTGAAATCTGCGCCGTCAGCGTGCCGTCACTGGTCAGCTTGCCGGCGCTGTTATCGAGGCTGGCGACATTGACCGTCAATGCTTGACCGGCGGCCAATGTGCCCTTGCCATTGTTGACGGCGCCGAGGCTGCTCAAGGTCAAACGGTTATCGCCCTGGACGCGGCCTTGACTGTTATTCAGCGCAGCCGCTTTGACTGCCACCTGCTGACCCAGCAGTTCGCCGGTACGGTTATCCAGCTTACCGTCCACGCTGAGGTCCAGATTAGAACCGGCACTCAACTTGCCTCCCTGGTTGTCCAGGCTGGCGCTGCTGACCTGCAAGGCCGCCGCGGAAATCAGGCCACGGGTGTTATCCAGTGCCTGGGCGATTCGCAGGGTCAAGGCTTGTTGGCTGAGTAACTTGCCGTCCGCTGTGTTCAAGGCGGTTGCCGCCAGCTCAAAGGCGTGGGCGCTGGAAATTTCACCGCCCTGGTTATCGACGCTGCCCAGTTGCTTGAGCAGCAATTGCCCGGGCGCATTGATCAAACCACCGTTATTGTTGAGGTGGCCACCTTGCATATCCAGGCTTACATCGGCTTGGCTTGCGACCTGCCCGTTATGGCTGTTGTCCAGTGCAGTAACGGTCATCCCCAACTGAGTGGCACTGCGCAGTTCTCCGCCTTGGTTGCTCAGGTTGCCCGTTGCAATCTTCAGCTCACCGGCACTCGACAGCGTTGCGTCATCGTTGGTTAAACCGCCGGCATTGATGGTCAGGCGAGCATCGCTGCGCAGCGTGCCTTGGGCGTTGTTCAACTGACCGCCAACATCCACACCCAGCTGGTGTTTGGCGTACAGGCTCCCGCCCGCGCGGTTATCGATGCCTTGTGCGCTGATCTGTACCTGCTGAGCGGCAATACGACCGTTGAGCGAGTTGTTCAAGTCAGCGACGTTCACCTGCAAGTCAGTGCCGGCGCTCACCAGCCCCGCTTGATTGAGCATATTCGCGGCTATACGCGCCGTCAGCGCCGCGTCGCTGGTCAGCTTGCCCTGACGGTTGTCCAGGCTGGCGCTGTTGACGGTCACGCTTTGCCCAGCGGCCAATGTGCCGGCCTGGTTACTGATCGCGCCACCCGCTTGGAGCCGCAGCGTCCCATCACCCTGCACCAGGCCCTCATCGTTATTGAGCGTCCCAACCCCAAGCATCAGGTGCTTGCCTAGCACCTTCGCGCTGCGGTTATCCAATTCGCCATCGACGTGCAGGTTGAGGCCTTCCATCGCAGCGAGTCGACCGCCTTGGTTAATCAGTGTGCCCGAGCGTACCTCCAGGGCCTTGGCGGTTAACCCGCCTTTGGTATTGTCCAGTGCGCGGGCAATGCGCACGCTCAAGGCTTGCTCGCTGAGCAGTTTGCCGGCGCTGTTATTAAGCTGGTCCGCGACCAGCTCGAAGGCCTGGGTGCTGGAGATTTCGCCGCCCTGGTTATCGACGCTGTTCAGTTGAGTCAGCAATAACTGGCCAGGGGAGTTGATCAAGCCACCCTGGTTGTTGAGGTGGCCCCGATTGAGGTTCAGGCTCAGATTGCCTTGGCTGAAAAGTTGGCCGCCATTGCTGTTGTCCAGGCTACCTACGGTCAACTGTGCGCCTGAATCGGCACTCACACTCCCGCCTTGATTGGCCAGCGAACCACCCACCCGAGCATCAAGCTGGCCACGGCTGTGAACTCGACCGCGTTGGTCATTGATCAAACTGGCAACATCAATATCCAGGCCGCTGGCTGCAATCAACCCTGCACCGTTGTTGAGCGCCTGTACGATTTTCAGGCCCAAGGCCTGGTCGCTGAGCAGCTTGCCAGCGCGGTTGTCCAGGCTGTTGGCAGTGAGCGTGAACCCATGAGCGCTGGAAATTTCGCCGCTGCGGTTGTCAACGCTATTGAGCTTGTTCAACGTCAGTTGGCCAGCGGCGTTGATCAAGCCACCGTCGCGGTTGTCGAGGTGGCCGTTGCCCAGGTCCAGGACTGCATCGCTATTGCTGTAAAGGCGCCCCTGCTCATGCTGGTCGAGGCTGGTGACACGGGCAGTGAGGGCCTTGGCACTGGAAATGGATCCACCTTGGCTGTTAATTACCGGGCCGGCCGTCAGTTCGAGGGCGCCACCGCTGGAGAGCACGCCATGTTGTTGGTTGTTGAGTTTGCCGGCGTTGACCTGTGCAGCGGCGCCCGATTCGATGCGGCCCTGCTGTTGATTATCCAACGTGCCGGCAATATTCAGCCCCAGGTCGCCCTGGCTGGTCAGGATGCCTGACTGGCTATTGTCCAGTTGCCCGGCGTTGACCTGCGCCATCTGCCCGGCCACCAGGCGACCGCTTTGATTGTTAACCGCCGCGCTGGCAGTCAAACGCAACGCTTGGCCCGCAGATATCAGGCCGGCGACGTTGTCCAGGCTGTCGACCTGCAAAGTGACTTCAGCAAGGCTTGAGAGCTCGCCCTTGCGATTGACCAACTGCCCGATGCGGCCACTGAGCCCTCGGTCGCCCACCACCAGGCCTGCGTCAGCATTGAGCAACCGTGCGGCATTCAACTCAATGCGTGCGGCGCTCAACACGCGGCCTTGCTGTTGGTTGTCCAGTTCTTCGGTCGTCACCTTTAGCTGGTTTTGCGCGCTAAGGGTGCCGCTGCGGTTGTCGAGAATGCCCTCCACCTTGACGCTCAGGTCACGACTGGCGATGACGGTTTTGCCGTTGTTATTCAACTGGGCAGCAGTGACGTGGATATCGCCCTGAGCATTGCGCGTCTGATCAGCATTGACGCCCGCTTCGATCACGCCGTTGTTGGTCAACACCCCACCGCTTTGCAGCGCCACGCGATCACGCGCAGCCAGGCTTTTTTGATTGAGCAAGTCGCCTTGCGTCTTCATCTCAAGCACACTGCCCGCCGCGACCACGCCCTGGGCTTCAACGCTGCGGGCCTTTACGTCAATGGCACCGGCCGCCGTTGTCTGGCCCATGACCACATGGCCACCGGCATCAATCTGAATATCACCGCCAGCGACCATGTGCCCTGACAACTTCACGCCGACACCCGCCTCGGTCCCCACTAGCTTGACGGCGCCCACATACATGCCGCCCAGCGCCGACGAGTCAATCGCCAGATCCGGCGCCTGACTGCCATCTGCGGCTCGCGCGGTGGCATTCAAGGTGCGTGCGTCCACATCATTACGACCGGCGACGACCGTGAGTTTTTTCGCCTGGATCTGCGCGTTGAGGGTGGTGGCGCGGGTGATGATTTCGAACTGATCGACGTTGCTGGCGTTCAGGCCGGCGCCTTCGATGGCAACACTGCCCTGGTCGACCTGGTAACGAGTGATCTGGCCGTTTTCGATCACGGCTTTACCGGTGGTGAGCGTCGCTTGCGGGGTGTTGATAAAGCCGCAACCGTTACAGCTGATGCCATATGGGTTGGCAACGATCACATGGGCCGATTGCCCGGCCACTTCGGTGTAGCCGCGCAGTTGGCTGGGGCTGCCGCCGTTGACTTCGTTGAGAATGATATTGGCCGCGGTGCCATGGAGATTGGGGTTGCCGACAATGATGCCGCCCAGTTGGGTGGACTGGGTACGGTCGGTGGCGTTATTGAGGATGACCCCGTTGGCGCCGACGTTGTAGTCATGAAATTGGTTGTGTGAGAGTCCGTTGGCATTCGGCGTGGCGATGTTGACGATGGGCACGCCATTCCCCGCTTGCCCAACTGTCGTACCGGGGGCATTCACCACAATGCCGTCTGCCTGGGCCAGCAACGGGTGCCAGAACATGGCGTTGGCCAGAATCAATGCCAATCCACGTTTAGGCAGCCCCAGGAAATGGGAACGGCTTTTTACGGCAGCAGAAGGCTGACGCGCGAGGAATGCGTACTGGCGAACGTCCATGTCATGTCTCAAAGCCCGAAGGCGGTCAAAAAATTAAAGGAAAAAATCCAGACGGAAATAGATCGGCGCTTCACGGTCCGTGATCGCTTCCGGTCGTTCCAAAGAGTGTGCAAAGGTCACGCTGGCCGCGACGTTCTTGCCGCGCGCAAACAACTCCACCGAGTTGCTGCTCATGCGCCCATGCTGCTCGGCGTTGTAGCGACCATGGCTGATCACGCCCTGGTCGTAGCCCAGGCTGCTGCCGTATTCAGTGAACACCGGCTGCATCCAGGCCCAGGTTACCGGCCGGCTCCAGCGCAGGTCGTTGCGCCAATAGCCGCCGCTGTCGCCAGCGAGCATCTGGTCTTTGTAGCCCCGAATCGACGACTGCCCACCCAGGCTCATGCGCTGGGGGCTGAACAACACGTCCTCGCTGTGCTGGCCAGTCATCAAACTGCTGAAGCTGAACGACTCGCCCCACAGTTTGAATGGATACAAATAGCTCACCGTGGCGGTGTACTTGCGATAGCGCGCATCCGGCTGCCCAGGCTTTGGATCGTGATTGGCCTGGGCATCGAATGCGCCGATGCCGTTTTGCATACCGAGGTCAACGTTGAGAAACGAACCGCCGATACGCCGACCATGGTTGATACCTACTTGCGCTTCGCTGAGGCGGTTGCTGCTCAAGGCAAGCTTGCTGTCTTCGATAAAGTTGTTGGTACGAAGATAGGCAATGCCAGTGCTCAGGGACGTTTTGCTCAAAGCGTCACGATGGATAACCCGCTCCAGGCGCAACTGATGAGTCTGACTGTCGCCCGTCTGCTTGAATTTGAAGTTGTTGGCCTCGGCCCGGGAGCGGTATTCACTGTCGATATAGCTATACGAGAGGTTCCACCAACCGAACGGCAGGCTATAACTGAGCATCGAATTACGTGAGGTTTTCTGGTGATCGCTGACGGCATCGTGGCCGCCACGCAGCGAAAGTTGGTCGGCCAGGCCCAACGGATTGTCCCAATCCAGGCTGGCGCCCCACTGCTGCTCACCGGTGCTACGCTGGCCGCCGTTGTGCCGCGACAGGCCGACACGCCAGGGCTTTTGCGCGGTGTTTTTGACCAGCACATCACTGCCCCCCACGGCCTTGCCCGGCGCCAGCTCCATCTGCGCCTGGTTCGATGGCAAACGATTCAACTGATCGACCATCTGCTCGATTTCGCGCAGGTTGAGCAGTTCGCCCCGCTTGCCGGGGAAGCTCATGGTCAGTTGGCGGTCAGTGATGCCGCTGCCTTCGGCAGCTTTCAGGCTCTCCAGCTTACCTTCAACCACTTGAATCTTGAGATTGCCGCTAGAAAGGTCCTGCTGCAGCAAATAGGCGCGACTGGTGACCAGGCCTTTGGCCAGATAACGGTCGGTGATCACTTTGAGTACTGCGTTGAGCTGCGGCACACCAAGACATTGGCCGACATAGGGCTTGATCAGATCATCGCGCTCACCTTCGCTCAGCGCATCCGCACCGCCCAGCTCAATGGTTTTGATCGCAAAGCAGCGCGTATCGACGGGGGTTGTCGGGGTTGCCGGCGCGGCGGCTTTACCGGGCAGGTCTTTGAGTTCTTCAAGGCGCCGTTGCTGCTCTTCGAGCAGGCGGTCCTGGCGGTCACGGATCAGGTCGGTGATGCCGGGAGCGTTCTGCGGCGTGGCCGCTTGCGCCCATCCGGAGGTGCCCAGGCAAAAAAAAGCGGACAGCAGGCTTAACCTGGTCCGACGCGGTAAACGCCACACTTTATAGATCCCTCTATATGGCTTTATGCCATCCAATGTGGCGATGATAAGATGTCATTTTGATGGCGTCAATTAACAGTGCAAATTCGTTCAACCCTTCACGCAGAGCTGCTCAGGCTTGAAATGTAGAGTTTTTGCGGGTTTTAACCCTGCCGCCAAGCACTGATGCAGCGTGTGATATCGAGCCGTTGTGTTAAGCAACAAGCCATAAAAAACCCCACAGCATCAAGGATCCTGTGAGGTTCTTACCTTCCGTTTCGCAGGTGTCGCATCACACCACGCTGATCATCTCTGCACTCAACTGCGCCGCATTGAACCCCACCAGGGTGACACTGCTGTCCCCCGCCAGAATTACGCTGTCACTGCCATGCTGGGTGGTGGCTCCGAGCACAGCATCGGCGTTGGCAAACAGCGACTTGGCGAACACCAGCAGGTCCTGCCCGTTCTGGTGAATGTTGAAGTCGCTGATCACGTCGTGGCCGAACCCGCGTTGATCGAAAACAAACAGGTCGCTGCCCACGCCACCGCTGAGTTGGTCATTGCCCAGCCCGCCGATCAAGACGTCATTGCCGCTGGCGCCATACAGCGCGTCGTTGCCCGTGCCGCCCAGTAGCGTGTCGTTGCCCTCGCCGCCGTGCAGCAGGTCATTGCCGGCGCCACCGTCGAGCCGGTCATTGCCGTTCTGGCCGAATATCAGGTCGCGCGCGGCGGTGCCTTTGAGGGTGTCGGCCAATTGGCTGCCTTCGATGGATTTGGCATACGCCTTATCGGCGCCGAACAGGCCTTCGAAGTCGAGTTTGCCACTGGTCACCGTATAGGCCGGCGTGAGGACCTCGCCAATGCCACCGAAGAGCCCGCCGAACACTGGCACGTGGCCGAGGCTGTTGGCCAGGCCGGTTTCGAACTCCACGTGTTCTACGCCGTGCAATTCCTTCAGGCCGTATTGGCCGCTGCTGTCGTTGAGAAACAACGTGCCATCGCTGAGCTTCACCGCTTCGTAGGAAGATGCGGTGCCTTTGAGGAAGACTTTGTCGTTGCCCTCACCGCCGGCGACGATATCGGTACCGGTACTCACGCGGAAACTGTCGTCGCCCTTGAACCCATCCAGGAAGTCATCGCTGCGCCCGTCCTGCAGCTTGTCCGAACTGTCGGTGCCCAGCAGGAAGGCCGGTGTGCCGTAGTGGTTGGAGGTGGCGGTCTGTTTGTCGCTGACCCAGGTAAAGCTGCGGCTGATGGCGTCGAGGTTACTGATGATGATGGTGCTGTCGCGTTCGATGTAATCGTAGAACGTCGATTGGGCGATACGCTGTATAGGGTTGATGAAAATGCCTTCCAGGTGCGCGGCCCACCCTGACAGGTTGGCAATCGAAAACGGACCATTGGGCCAGGTTGGCAGCGCGTAGATCGTGTCGAACAGCACGATGTTGTCGGTGGTCGAGGTGTAGCTGGCGTCACTGCCTTGAAGCGCGTCGATGATGGCGCTGCCCACGTCGGTCTCTTGCCCCGTGAGGCGGTGGACCACATCGTTTTCAAAGCCGAAGTTGAAGATTCCGTCGCTGTTGCTGGATTTGGGCGACTCCATGCCAAAGTAATCCGAATCCTTGAAAAAACCGTCTGCCAAAGTGTCCTTGCCGATATACATGCTGTTGGTAACCGAGCCACCCTGGCTGTAGCCGGTTACCAGAACATCCTTGCCGCTCAGGTTATGGTCGGTGGCGTAATCCTTGATTGAATTGAGCAGGTAGTCGTAGCCGTTGATATAAGAGTTGTCGATCATTGCTGGCCAACCCAGCAGATCAATTGGCGAGTTGGTGCCGGCAATGGAAAAACCCATTTTGACTAATTGGCCGCTGTCATCGTATTGACCAAACACTCTGGCTTGAGAACCAAAGACGCCGTCGCCGGTAAAACTTCCAGTGATGTCGGTGTGGCTGCTATCAACCTGCAGTTCGCTCGCGCCGATTTCACGCCAGCCCTTGGGCAGCGCGAAGGTGTTGCCCTCGCCGAGCACAAGCCCCGGAATGTTGTAGAGCGCGCCTACGGTCGCTACGCCACTGGTGTAAGTGGCGAGGGTCCAGGCATCTGAAATCAGGACGCGGGCGTCTTGCCCCTTGTAATCGAATATAGCCATGTCAGTACTCCTTGAGCCCAGCGATCAACACCGAAAGTCAACGGTAATACCTGATGCGCCGGGCTAAACAATATGCATTGAAGTTGTTGTTGTGCATTCTGTTCAGGCTGCTTCGTTGCTTAATATCGAGGTTAACCATTAAGGAAGCTCGTCAACACTAGCCTAGAAGTGCCGCCTTAAAATGACCGACTATCGGATGGCAAGGGTATGTACTTAGGGATATAGACGACAAAAGCGCCATAAGCGCTGTTTGTCGAACAAGAAGTGAAGTTCCGTGTTGTTCGTGACTAATGAGTCAAAGACAATTAAGCCCTTATAGCAAGTTGTGAACTGCAATAAGGGCTCAAGCAGTTCAGGTTTCTCTGGAACTCAGGAAGAATAAACCTCAGCACGTTGGCATACAGGCTGCTTGAACCTGGGCAATTGCTGACGGGCCAGTTGTGCCTGCACGCCCGCGACCGCTTCAAGCACTCTTTGCGCCCAATGCTCATCCTGCGGGTCAACCACCACCACGCGAAAGCCGTGGTCGTTGCCTTCAAGGCGCACGCCCTCGGAATCGTCCACGTGCAAATCAATATCGAAGGCCGGCGGAAATTTCGACGGGGTGTTCGACAGCCCATGCACCCTGAGGGCGTGGTTATGCCGCTCGCTATTCACTACGCCGTCGACACGGATGCCGTACAGCATCAGCCAACGCCTGATGTAGGAAGGCGCCCTGCCCGATGAGGTGTAGACCCAGATACTGCAACCCTGGCGCCGCAGCTCCCGTGTCAACGACCGGGTGCCGATACGCAGCGGTTCTCCCCACCAACGATGAGCGCAGGCCGGCAGCCAACTGCTCTCGACATCAGCGTGGTCAAGTTGGCAAGCCAGCGTGTCGTCAATATCAAAGGAGATGCGTACGCGCGGGTGCTTGGCGGCACGCGTGAGGACCGCTTGCTGGACGGCTTGCACGGCTCGGCTGGCGAGTGTTGGATACCAGCGCATTAATGGCCTCCCTGATAGATAGGCTGTGGTGTATCGCTCAAGAAAAACGCCTTGGGATCCGGGGCCTGTTCCTCCAGGAAGGCGGCGTATTTTTTCTTGATCTTGGGCAATTCATACAACGCCTTGACCCCATGTTTGGCCGAGTTGCGGATCACCGAGGAAGGATTGAAATAGCCCTCGGCATTTTCCAACGTCAGCACAAACGGTGGCAACCCGGCGCGCATCAGCAGATAGCTGACGATCAGCGAGCCACTGCGGTTGTTGCCTTCGATGAACAACTGCGGCTTGCTGAGGATGCGCACATACACGCCGGCCGCACGCTTCCATACCGATTCACTGCGATACGCGCAGTACCAGTTGAACAAGTCCTTGATACCGCCTTCAACATTGTTGAAGAAGTGCTCTTCGGTGGCGGCCAGGTGCTGCGCGTATTCCACGCGGCGCGCCGGGTCGCTACCGCAGAGCACGGTGGCGTTGATCTCCAGCATCAGGTCCAGATGATGAAGGTCAAACAGGTCAACGCCCCGTGCGACATAGTCGTCAACCAGCGCATAGCCTTCAAGCACGTTGAGCAGCACTTCGTCGGTCAAGGGGTCGCGCGGCTCGGTAAATTGCGTGCTGAGCTCGGCAAAGCGGCTCTGCACTTTACGGAGCGCGCGTTCAATCGCTGACAAATCAAGACGATGCGTTGCAGACATTGGCATTCCTGGGCTGACGGTGGCGCACGTGCGGTTTTTATCGAACATAGGGACTCAGCTGAACTTGCCGCTGATGTAATCCTCGGTCATCTGTTCACGCGGGCTGCCAAAAATCTGCGCAGTCGGGCCCATTTCCACCAGGTAGCCGGTACGCGTGCCCTGGGAAATATCCACCGAGAAAAACGCTGTGGTGTCCGCCACGCGAATGGCCTGCTGCATGTTGTGGGTGACCAGGGCGATGGTGTAATCCTTCTTCAGCTCCACCATCAGTTCCTCTACCCGGCGAGTCGCAATCGGGTCGAGTGCCGAGCACGGCTCATCGAGCAACAGGACTTCCGGCTCGGTGGCGATAGCGCGGGCAATACACAGCCGTTGCTGCTGTCCACCGGAGAGCGACAGGCCGCTGACCTTGAGCTTGTCCTTGACCTCATCCCACAGCGCCGCACCTTGCAGGGCGTGCTTGACGCGGTCGCCCAGGTCGCCTTTGTAGCGGTTCAGGCGCAGGCCGAAGGCGACGTTGTCGAAGATGCTCATGGAGAACGGGTTAGGCTGCTGGAACACCATGCCGATGTAACGGCGCACCACCACCGGGTCTACACCCTTGCCATACACATCCTGCCCCAGGAAATGCACGTGGCCCTCGAAGCGAAAGCCTTTCACCAGGTCGTTCATGCGGTTGAGGCTGCGCAGTACTGTACTTTTGCCGCAGCCGGACGGGCCGATGAAACCGGTGATCTTGTTTTTCTCGATCGGCACATGGCTGTCACGCACTGCCATGAAGTTGCCGTAGAAAATCCTGTCCAGCTTGCAGTCCATGACCACAGGCGATTGGGTGACAAACGGAGCGGCTATTTGCGCAGTTGAGACGTTCAAGATTCAGATGCTCCCGTTCTTAATACTTAGGCTTGCCGAAGATACGGCTCACAATATTTACGACCAGCACGATCATCACCAACACCAACGAGGCTGCCCAGGCGAGCTCCAGCTGGTTGTCGAAGGGCATGCCGGAAAAGTTGTAGATCAACACTGCAAGGGAAGCCGTGGGGTTCATCACCGCCAGGTCGCCGTCGTGGTAGATCCAGTAGTTGCTGAACAGCGCGGTAAACAGCAACGGCGCGGTTTCGCCTGCGGCACGAGCCACAGCAAGCATTACGCCGGTGAGGATCGCCGGCAGACCGGTCGGCAAGATGATCTTCCAGATCACCTGGGAGCGGGTGCAGCCCATGCCGTAGGCGGCGTCCTTCATGATCTTGGGCACCATGCGCATCGACTCTTCAGCCGTCAGCACCACGATGGGCAGCATCAATACCGCCAGGGCCACGCCGCCTGCCGGTGCCGAGTAGGTGCCGGTAGTCATCACCACCAAGGCGTAGGCAAACACGCCGGCCAGGATCGAAGGCAAGCCGGTGAGCATCTTGGCGGCAAAGCGTGCAGCGTTGGCCAATTTGCTGTCCGGCCCCAGTTCGGCCAGGAAGATCGCGGCCATGATGCCGACCGGCACTGCGATCGCCGCAGCGATACCGACCATCACAAAGGTGCCTGCCATGGCGTTGCCGAAACCGCCGCCCGTTTCGAAGCCGGTGGGCGGCAGTTCGGTGAACACCTCCAGGCTCAGGCGTGCGCCGCCACGGGTGATCAGCATGTAGAGCACCGAAATCAGCGGCACACTGGCCAGCAGCGCGCCAAACCATACCAATGTGGTCAACACCAGGCTGCGCAAGGCGCGGCCTTCGAACTTGCGCTGCAGGCTCGGTACCGCGGTGATAGGGGATGTGAGATTCGTCATCATCGATTACCCCGTTGGGCGTAGAGCATGATCATGGAACCGATGACGTTCACCAGCAGTGTGATGAACATCAAGACGAGGGCGGCGTACATCAAGACCTCCACCTCGTTGGGCCCGGCTTCGGGGAAGTTCAGCGCCAACAAGGCCGCCAACGTATTGGCCGGCGCGAACAGCGACAGGGAAATGTTGTTGGCGTTGCCCACCAACATCGCCAGCGCCATGGTTTCGCCCAGCGCACGGCCGAGGCCGAGTACCAAGGAGCCAAAAATACCGGTGGCGGCAGACGGCACCATCACCTTGAGGATCGCCTCCCAATGGGTGGTGCCCATGCCGTAGGCGGCCTGCTTGGTTTTCATCGGCACGCTGGTGAGCGCGTCCTGGGACACAGCGGCAATCGTCGGCAGAATCATGATGGCCAATACCAGCGCCGCCGGCAGCAACCCCGGCCCGCTCAAGGACGTGCCGAAAAATGGTATCCAACCCAGTTCGCTGTTCAACCAGGTGGTCAGTGGCCGAATGGCCGGGATCACCACGTAGATGCCCCACAAGCCATACACTACGCTGGGGATCGCCGCGAGCAGTTCAACGATGGTGCGAAACACCGCCGCCAGCTTGGCCGGCAGGAAATCCTGAGTCAGGAAAATCGCCATGCTGACACCGAAAAAGCCTGCAATCAGCAGCGCGATAAAAGCGCTGTAGAGCGTGCCCCAAATGGCCGGCAGGATCCCGTACTTGCCCTGGTTAACGTCCCAGACACTGCCAAAAAGCACATCGAACCCGTGCTTTTCCATGCCCGGCAAGGCCTTGCGCCCCACCTCGAAGACCAAGGCTGCGACCAACGCCAGAATCAGTACCACCCCGATTCGCGCGAGCCCACGGAAGGTGCGATCGACCAGGAAGTCTTTGGCCGAGGGAGGTTGGCAGGCAGAATCCCGGTTAACCGGTACGACGAAAGGTTTGTTCATTGGCTAATTCCGGAACAGGGGGGAAACGCCCCCGGCGCGGCAAACAGCCCACACCGAGAGCGGCCTCACGGGTGTTACTGAATGTTGGCGGAGGCTTTGCGAACCTGCTCTACCACCGATGGCGGCAGCGGGATGTACCCCATCGAGTCGGCGATTTTCTGCCCCTCGGTCAGGCTGTACTCAACCATTTCGCGCATGGCCTTGGCCTTGGCAGGGTTGCCGTTGTCCTTGCGGAAGATCATCCAGGTGTACGAGGTGATCGGGTAAGACTTGGCACCGTCCGGGTCCGGCAACCAGGCCACCAGGCTTTCCGGCATCTTCACGGCGGCCAGGGCCTCGGCGCCGCTTTCGGCGTTTGGCACTACGTACTGGCCGGCCTTGTTCTGCAACTGGGCGAAGTCAACCTTGGCCAGTTTGGCGAAGCCGTACTCGATGTAGCCAATCGCGCCTGGAGTCTGGCGGACGGTGGCGGTCACACCATCGTTCTTGGGCGACTTGATGAATTTGTCGCTGGCCGGCCAGTTGACGGTGTTGCCCTCCCCCAGCGCGGTTTTGAATTCAGGGTTAATGGTGGACAGGTGCTTGGTAAATACCGCTGTGGTGCCGCTGGAGTCTGCGCGTACCACTACAGTGATCGGCGTGTCGGTGAGCTTCAGGTCCGGGTTGGCGGCAACGATCTGTGGGTCGTTCCACTTAGTGATCTTGCCCAGGAAGATATTGGAGTAAACATCGCGTGGCAGCTTGAGGCCCTTGGGATTGCCCGGCAGGTTATAGGCCAGCACGATTTCACCTGCGGTCATTGGCAGCAACTGCACGCCTTCGGCGACCTTGGCGATGTCTTCGTCTTTCATGGCCGAGTCACTGGCAGCGAAGTCGACGGTTTTATTCAGGAAGTCCTGCACACCTGCGCCGCTGCCCTTGGATTGGTAATCCACGGTGACGCCAGCGGTCTTCTTGCTGAAATCCTTGAACCAGGTGAGGTAGATCGGTGCAGGGAAGCTGGCGCCAGAGCCGGTGAGGCGTACGTTCTCGGCGGCGAAGGTCACGGAGGAGGCACACAGGGATACCGTAATGGCGAGTGCTGCGGACTTCATCAAGCTTTTCATTAAAAGGAACTCGTTGTGGTGACGGGCTCCCGAACTGTGAAGCAGGGTTGTTACATTTTTATGAAAATTGAATGGCGAGGTGGCGTTTTGTCCCACTTTGCCGCCACAGGGCTGAATTTTTGGGACGTGGGTTAGTAACAAAATACGACTAGAGTGCTGTCATCCTTCTAGCGGTACCGATCCAGTGGTGAGGGAACTTGCTCCCGCGACGACCGGATAGCCGACGCTGTTCTAACTGACGCACCGCGATCCAAATGTGGGAGCTGGCTTGCCTGCGAAGACTGCCTGACAGCCGATCGGGATGTTGGATTTGACCGCGTACATATCCGTTATTCAGGTAACGGCCACTTAGGGTTCCGCCCTGACGGCGGCTCACTTTTGAAAAGCGCAAAAGTAAGCAAAACGCTCTTGCCCCACCA
>JAAIGE0101557792.1_pt1 | contig 37180 bp, 47 predicted proteins | sample 6487951 | NCBI WGS metagenome assembly JAAIGE01 (sample SAMN13974128, study PRJNA590717) | phyllosphere metagenome | biome: tomato field; feature: multiple bacterial spot infested tomato fields; material: tomato leaves; isolation source: leaves from tomato fields | host: Solanum lycopersicum ...
CCTTCCCGAGTGCCCCGCTCGCTGCGCTCGCAGGGACGGGCGCCCGGCAGGCCGGGCGCTGCGCGCGGGTCGGGCCGCTGCGCGCCCCTCCAGGTGGGTGCCGGTGTGAGGCCTGTCGGCTGACGCTTGCGGGGTGGCGAGCCCTGTTCCTCCCCCGCCTCTGGCGCTATGCGCCCTCGGCTCGGTTGAGGGGTCCGGGTGGGTCTCTGGGTGGCGGGATGCGCGGTTGCGGCTCGGGGTCATGGCTCCCCCGCCGCGGCGCTGCGCGCCTCGGCTCGCTCCTGGGGGTGCCTTGCTGTCTTGCCCTTCCCTACCCCGCCGGCTCTGGGCCGGTGGGTCTGCTGGATCGCTTTCGAGGGGGTGCGGGAACCAATGTCGGAGGCCCCTCCTAGTCTGTAAATGTCACATTCACTCAGACGTTCCGGGAGGACGACATGGACACCAACATCAGCCGGGCACTCCGCATCGACAACCCTGTGCCCACGCGCGAGCGCGAGGCCGCGGCTCGAGAGCGGGTGGCTCAGTACTACGACACGCGGTACGGCTCTGACTTCGGAGCAATGGTCCGCACCAGCAACGACTTCGACTTCTGAGAGAGGCCCATCATGACCACGTCACTTCCTACCCTCAACCGCCAGACCAACCCCCTGCTGACCGTGATGCGGGCCGCGGGCCGTGCCGGTGTCGCCGTCCTCCTGTGGGGCAAGCCGGGGATCGGCAAGTCCTCTCTCATGAACGCGCTGGCCGATGCCGAGGGGATGCCGATGGAAACGGTGATCGCCTCACTCCGGGAGCCCGCTGACTTCGCGGGCCTCCCGGTGGTGCAGGACGCGGGGGTCGCGCTGTCGGCCCCCGCGTGGGCCTCCCGTCTGGCCGCTACCGACGAGGGGTACCTGTTCCTCGACGAGCTGACGACCGCCCCGCCCGCCGTGCAGGCCGCGGCCCTCCGGGTCGTACTCGATCGAGTCGTGGGCGACCTCAGCCTGCCGCACGGGGTGCGGATCGTGGCGGCGGCGAACCCGCCCGAGCAAGCCGCAGACGGTTGGGACCTTGCCGCGCCTATGGCGAACCGCTTCCTCCACATCGACCACTCGCCCGCCACTGACGACTGGATCGACGGAATGACCACCGGGTTCCGGGTGCCCGCCTCCGGGCGGGTGCTGGACTTCTCCCCGATCCTGCGCGCCGCGAGCCGCGCCGAGGTCGCATCCTTCATCCGCACCCGGCCCGATCTGCTCCACGCGCTCCCCCAGGACGACGCCGCGAGCGGACGCGCTTGGCCCTCCCACCGGACCTGGACGATGACCGCCGACGTGCTGGCGTTCCTCGACCCGGGCGACACCCCCGCGACCCTGCTCGCCGCGAGCGGCCTGGTAGGCGAGGGAGCCGCGACCGAATACATCGGCTGGCGGTCGCTGAACGATCTGCCCGACCCCGCCGACGTGCTTGCAGACCCCGGATCGGTGGCATGGGCCACCCTCGAACCCTCCCGCGCGTGGGCGACGCTCACTGCCGTCACCGCCTACGCCACGGCAGACGGGACCAAGAAGGGGTGGCTGTCGGCGTGGGCACCCCTCGCTGTCGCCGCGAGCGCCGGGTTGCAGGACGTCGCGGCGGCGAACGCGCGTGCGCTGCTCAATTCCCGGCCCACCGGCACCAACCCGCCCGCGAGCGCAAAAGCGTTCCTGGCGATCCTCACCGAGGCCGGTCTGATCCCCCAGGAGGTCGCGGCATGAGCCCCACGATCCGTCCCCTGACCGACGACGAGCGCCGGGCACTGGCCGCGGCGCGCCTGGTCGCTGTCGAGTCCGCCCCCTACCTCGCGCACGCCCTGTTCACCGCGCGGCCGGTAGCCGCCGAGGGGTTGGCGACGTTCGCCGTAGACCGCCACTGGCGGCTCTACATCGACCCTGCCACTCTCACCGAGTGGGGGCCGGTGGTGGCCGGTGCCGTCCTCGTGCACGAGGTCTGCCACCTTGTGCGGGACCACGCGGGCCGAGCCGACACGCTCCCCGGCCCGGTGGATCACACCCGGTGGAACTACGCCACCGACGCCGCGATCAACGACGACCTACTCGCGGCAGGACTCCCCCTGCCCGAGTGGGTCGTCACCCCCGCCGCGCTCGGTCTGGACGAGCGCGGCGTGGAAGAGGTCTACTACGGCGTTCTCACTCCCGAGCCGCCGCAGACCGAGGTCGGATGCGGGTCGGGAGCCGGCGATCCGGTGCAGGACTGGGAGCCGGGACTGGACGACCCCCAGGTGCCGGGACTGGACGAGGGTCAGGTGACCATCACCCGGCGCAAGGTCGCGCACGATGTGCGTGACGCGATCGCGCGGAGCCGCGGCACCGTACCCGCGGGCATGGCCCGCTGGGCAAGTGACGAACTGCAAGCGCCCAGCGTGCCGTGGCGGAAGGTGCTCGCCGGAATGGTGCGCCGCGCCGCGGCACTCACCGCGGGCCGGATCACATATACCTACACGCGCCCCGGACGCCGCCGCCTCCCCCAGATCGTGACCCCTGCCATGCGAGCGCCGCGCGTCACCGCCGCCGTCGTCGTGGACACGTCGGGGAGCATGACCAAGGCCGACCTCGACACCGCCCTGGCCGAGGTGAGCGGCGTCCTCAAAGCCGTGGGCGGCACCGTCCGCGTGATCGCGTGCGACGCCGCGGCCTCATCCGCTCGCCAGGTCCGCAACGCCCGCGATGTGCACCTGACTGGCGGCGGTGGCACCGACATGCGCGTCGGAATCACCGCGGCCGAGGCACTCAAACCGACCCCCGACGTGACGATCGTCCTCACGGATGGAGACACCCCGTGGCCTGACTCGCCCGGACGCTCCCGCCTGATCGCGGTCCTCACTCGCGAGCGCGGCATGAGCCGGGTACCCGCATGGGCACGCGCGATCCACGTCCCTACCGACTGAGCGCGAACCAATGTCGGAGGCCCCTCCTAGTCTGTGAATGTCACATTCACTATCGACTAGGAGGGGTCACCATGACGCTTCACGACCAGATCATCGAGGACTTCAAGGCCGACAACGACGGACGCGAGCCGACCGGCTCCTACGTGCGACTCATGGAGCGCCACCGCGTGAGCGAACTCGACCCGACCAGCCCCGAGGCACGGCGCATCCGCGGCGACATGGCTGAGCGGTCCGCTGTGACCGCCGAGGCCGCGCGGCGGTGGTTCTCGATCCAGCGCGAAGGCCTGCCGATCCCGACCCCGAACATCTCGCGGCTGGAACACGAAGTGCGCCAGGAGCGGGTGGCGGCGCGATGAGCGCCCGCCACCCCTCCGGGGTCGCCCTGAGCACCCTCGCAGAGCGCGTCTGCGCCGCAGCGGGCACCGACCTCGCCGCAGTCCTGACGGACCTCCACCACGACACCGGGACACCGGGGACACCCGCCGCGCTCCGCGCCGGGTGGGCGCTGCCCGACACCGTGCTCCCCGAGCAGGCAGCGGAGGCATCCGCATGAGCCTCGCGCAGTTCACCCTCGGCGCGCGACTGCGTGCGGAGCATTCCGGCACCCCGGTCGCGACCGCCCTCTACGCGCCTGCCGTCCCCCCGCTGAACGGCATCGCGGTGACCGCTGACAGCGACGGCGAGCACGTCTACGTCGCGGCGACAGACGGGATCATCACCCACACCGGCACCGACCGGGCGGGCCTGGATGCCCTGGCCGCGCTCGGCGCGACGATGACCCAGCCGCGCCGCCCTCTGATCGTCGGCACCGGGCGCGACCTCGCAACCCTCACCGCCCTGGCCCGCACATACCCCCACGCGGATGCCTCCCCCGTCATCGGGTGGTGGGACGAACGCGCCGACTTCCCTGGCTCCGAGGCGGTCCACATCGCCACCGACGCCGCCCGCCGACGCTGGGTGCTCGGCGTACACCCCGACCTCGAGCTCGACCCCGCGACATGGGCAGACTGGCTCGGCATCGACTCCACCGGCCCTCATCTGCTGCTCGACCTCGCCCGCCGCACCGCAGCCGGTCACACCCTGCCTGGACTGCTCAGCGCAAGCGTGCTCGACACCGCCTCCTGGGACAGATACACCAAGCGGATCGGCGCCGGTCGCCCCTGGTGGGCGAAAGACACCCGACAGGACGCGGCACTAGGCCTCATCGCACGCTCGCACGCCGCGGAATGGTTCGACTCGATCCGCCTCGACGACCCCCTCGTCGCCCTCGCGGCCTCCCACGACGGCACGATCGTCCCCGGCACCGTGCTCACCCGCGCCGAGGGCACCGCAGTCATCGCGGCCGACCGCCCACTAAGCAGGCTCCGCGTCGGAACGAAGGTCACCGGATGGAAGGGCGAGGCGATCCACGCGGGCCGCACCGACTCGCTCAGCGGGACCATCACCGCAACGCACATCGACGCTGACGCTCGCCTGACACTCACCCTCGAAGGCATCCCCACACGCTCGAAGGACGGGCAACCCGGCGAGCGCGTGACCATCCGTCCGCGGCGGGTAGATCCGCATATGCAGGCGAGCGCGCGCACTCTCGCCGCGCTCGGCTACCGCCGCAGCAACAACTGGATCGCCGGTCGCGGCAAGCCCCTCCCCCGCCGAGGCAACGTGCCCCTGGACGTGATCGTGGCCGCGGCCGACGACTGAGGGCAGTGTCGGAGGCTCCCCCTAGTGTGTAAACGTCACATTCACTCGAACTAGGGGAAGCACCCGCCATGAAGAAAGCACCCGGCACCACGCGTGCCACGCCCGCCGCGGCACCCGAGAAGCCGGCGAGCGCGACCGAGCACCTGCGCAACCCGACGCTCGCCCGCGCGCTGTTCGCCGTGTGGAGCGGGGATGCCGCGGTCGTCATCGACTCCCCTCCCGGCGCGGGCAAGACCCACCTCATCACTCACCTCGCCCACCAACTCCACGACCGGGCAGGCATGACCGTGGCGATCGCCGCTCAGACGCGCGCTCAGGCGATCGACGTCGCCAACCGCTCCGCGGCGACCGGCACCCCCACGGTCCTGCACGTCGATGCCGAGAAGGGACGACCCCGCGACCTGGACAGCGCCGTCACCCTCACCAACTCCCGCACGCTCCGCCCCGGTGCGGGCGTGATCGTCGCGACCACGGCGCGGTGGCAGTGGGTGCCCGCCAACCGCAGCGCCCACTTCGACGTGCTGCTCGTCGACGAGGCCTACCAACTGACCTTCGCCGACCTCGGCACCCTCGGCGGCATCGCCGACCAGTTCGTCCTCGTCGGCGACCCCGGGCAGATCGATCCCGTCGTCACCGGCGCGACCCGTCGCTGGGAGACCCTCGCCACCGGCCCCCACAACCCCGCGCCGAGCGCACTCATCGCCGCTCACGGCGACGACGTCGCCCGCCTGCGACTCCCCCAGACCTGGCGACTCGGCCCCGACACTACGGACCTACTCGGCCCGCTGTACCCCGCCCTGGCGTTCACGTCGGCACGCCCGCCACGCCACATCAGCATCCACGGAACGCCCCTGCCCGAGTTCACCGCCACCGCGCGGCCCGCCACAGGGGGCACCGCCGACCCTCGCGTAATCCACACGGCAGCTCAAACCGTCCGCGACCTGCTCGCCACCGGGACCGTCACCACGCCTGACGGCACCCGGCCCCTCGACCCGTCCGACGTGGCTGTGATCGCACCCCACGTCGAGCAATCCGCCCTCGCCGCGGCGAGCCTCGCTGACCTGCCCGACGTGTTCGTAGGAACCATCAACCAGGCGCAAGGCTTGCAGCGCGAGGCCGTCGTGGCGATCCACCCCCTGCTGGGACACGACGTGACCGAGCGGTTCGCCCTCGACCTCGGACGGCTCTGTGTCGCGCTCTCCCGGCACCGCGCACACGTCACCGTCATCACCGATGAGCGCTCCCCCGGCCTCTTGACCGAGGCACTCAGGGATCAACCCGAGCACCCCGCGTTCGCCACACACGCGACTCTGCTCTCGCGCCTGCTCGCCGCCGCATAAGCGCATCTTCGACCCTCGGCAAAGCGCCCCGGCCCCACCCTCGCCGGGGCGCTTTGGCGTGTGCACTACCCAATGTCGGAGGCCTCCTATAGATTGTAAATGTCACATTCACTGTCAATCGATCCGGGAGGACACCATGACGAACAAGCACACCACCATCACCGCCCAGAGCACCCGCGAGTTCCTGGGCCTCGTGCCCGCACTGCTCGGCTTCACGCCGCAGCACTCACTCGTGCTCGTACCGTTCGAGCAGACCCGATCGCTCGGCGCGCTGCGCGTCGACCTCGAGGCAGACCCGGCAACCCTCGCCGGGACCACCATGGGGCTGCTCTGCCGCGTACCCGCCGCGACCGGGGTCGCCGCGATCATCTACACCGACGACGACGCGGCCTCCACCGCCACCCTCGCCGCAGAGATCGCGACCCGCGCCGATCACACCGGCCTGCACCTGGTCGAGTCGCTGTACGTCGCCAGTGACGGGTACGGCAGCAACCGCACCGGCGGCGAGCCCCGCCCGCTCGCCGAAATCGTCACCCCCGATCCGCTGCGCGAGCACGTCGCCGCATCCCAGGCATCCGAGGCCACGATCCCGGATGCCGACCCCGACCGCGCCGCCGCGATCGCACAGGCATTGGACTCGATCGAGGACGGCGACCTTGTGGCATTCGTCGACGTCGCAGAGCACGCGGCCAGCACGGACCCCGCAGAGCTCGACGCACACCGCGCTGCGGTCATGCTCTCTGGGCTTGGCTCGCCCCTGCTCCGCGACGTCGCCCTCATCCAGTGGGCAACCGACCCGGAAAACGGCGAGCGCGCCCTGCACGCTCAACTGGCGGCCGCTATCGGCGTCCCTGTCTCAGGCGATATCGCGCGCACGCTGTGGGGGGAAGGTGCCCGCCCCGAAGCCGCGCGCCTCATCGGGGGACTCGCGATCGCGCAGCATCTCGCCCCCTACGGCAACGACACCCAGCGGCCCAACCTGCTCGCCGCCGCCGCGTGGCTGTCGTGGGCGCTGGGCCGTTCCACGCACGCCGCGATCTACGCCGACCGTGCCCTCGCGATCGACCCTGAGCACGGGATGGCTCAGATCGTCGCCACCATCGTGAGTGCGGGGCGGCTGCCCGACTGGGCCTTCGCCCGCTGACGCCCACGGTGCCCCCGCCACCTGGCGGGGGCACCCCTGCGGCTGTGGACGGATTGCACGCGGCACCTTCGCACGCCTCTACCGTCACGGTCATGGATGACGGACTCGACGCGGCAGCCCAGCCCCACTGCGAATCCTGCGGGACGGTCCTGCGGGACTGGGTCGGCGGGTACAAGTGCCTTCTGTGCGACGTCGTCGTGCTCCGCACTGCGGCGCGCTGACAGCGCCCGCCGGCCCCTGGGGTGGCTGACGCACTTGTGATGTCCCTCGCCAATGTCGGCAGAGTGCGCTACATTGTGAATGTCACATTCACTAGCCACCGATTCGGGGAGAACACCATGACCACCGCCGACCAGCTGCACGACGTCCACACCATCCGCGAGACCGTCGAGCTCGCTCTGAATCTGGGCGCTCCGCTCACGCTCGACCTCAACGGCGCCACCGACACCGTCCGCGGCGACGATCTCCGCGCCGAGTGGGACGAGTTCGACATGGGCAACTGGTTCTCGATCGACCCCGGCATCCCTGCGCTCCTCGCACACGCCCGAGACGCCGCCGAATGGGTGGTCCTCGAATCGCTCGTGCAGCGCCGCGCACACCGGGGGGCGACGACCGACGGATCCGCCGCACTCCTGGCCGAACTCCTGACCTCCCACAGCGGCGACAACCTCGTCCACGCCCTCACCTACAACGACTTCGCCACCGCAGCGCGCGCAGAGCGCTTCGCGGCCACCCGCTGACCCCGCCCCGGGGCCTCCGGCGGGCAATGTCGGAGGCCTCGCCTAGGGTGTAAATGTCACATTCACTAGACGACACGGAGGACACCATGGACACGCGCACCGCCTTCATCACCCTCGACACCCGCCAGGTCACCGCGCCCGAGGCCACAGTCGCGAACAACAGGGCACGCCAGAGCCGCGAGTACGACCTGAACGCCTACGGCAAGGTCGGGTTCACGCTCCTGTCTACCGTCGTGGTCCCGCAGGAGGACGGCATCGTCATCGTCGACACCCTTGCCCGCACCGAGAAGTGCTGACCGGCGCGGGCGCTCTGCCGGGTAGCCGGCGGAGCGCCCGCCCTCAGGGGGCGCACGGTGGCGCGATGCCGCCCAGATAGGCCCAGACGTCGAAGGGCTGCAGGGGCAGGGCATACCCAGCTCGAGATGGGTGCCGCGGATGCCCGCCACCCTCGAGCGGGCTGCCGATCGAGACCCACTCGCAGGCGGACGTATCCGCGACGGCGACGATGCCCGCGAGCATTCCGGGCAGATAGGGGCGAGACCTGATCAGCCCACCCCACGCGGCGAGGATCGTGAGCGGTCGACCGGCGAGGAAGTCAGCGATACGCCGCTCGTTCTCGTCCTGCAGCGCTTGATCGGGCACGACGTGCATGCCGCGGGGATCCGTCGATCGCTGCGGGTAGAGGTTCAGCATCACCCAGCTGTCGAACCCGTTCAGCTCCGCGAAGCGCCCAACCTTGCGGACAGTGAGGTCAGGGTCACCAGGCGCTGCGGTACTGGGGTTCACGCCCACGCAGACCAACGGCTTCTCCCCCACCACGCCGAGCACGAAACGCGCCGCGTTGTCCTCAGTGCGCTCGTAGATCCACGTCTCGGTCATCGTGCCCCATCACTTCGCCGACCCAATGCCCACACCGTACTGGCCAAATGTCGGCGATCCGACTAGAATATAAATGTCACATTCACTACGCACCGGGAGGGCACCATGACCGAACCGAGGAACCCGTTCGAGAACGCCGACGTCATCTCCGTCTACACCGCCGAGGACGGCATCGAGGACGGGATCCTGGTGCACTTCTCCCCGGCCACCGCGCTCGAGGCCGGCTACCGGATCCCCGTGCTCCTGACCCGCGCCGCCTACGAAGCCGCGGTGCAGTGGACTCGCGGGGAGAGCTGGCAGAGCGAGGACGCCCGCTTCTGGGACATCCTCACCGTCATCCGGCCCGCTGCCCGCGCCGTGGCTAGCGACGGGACGCCACGAGAGACCTACGTGCTGCGCGTGCCGGACGCGACGCCCAGCGGCAAGCCGAGCCGGTCGACCACCGCCACCAGGCAACCACTGCGCGTCAGCATCGAAGGGTTCAACCTCACCGGGCAGGCCTGCATCATCATCGCCCTCCCCGGAGAGGACTGACCGGCTCGGACGGGCGAGCCGGCCCTGCTCACGAGGTGGCGGGCTCCTCCCGGAACCAATGCGCAGGGACGGAGTCCGCCCAGCGCTCGAGAGGGGAAGCGTCCAGGCCGTAGTAGCTCGCCAACGCGTAGGCGCTCTTGTAGAGGACCAGACAGCCGAGTCGAACCTGGAAGTCGAGGACGGCAGGGTCGACCGGATACGTCCACGACAGCACGCCATCAACCTCCTGCGACGTCGACTGCAGGGCGAGCGACGTCACCGAAGGGTGCGACCGGTCCGACAGCACGTCGTAGATCCCACTGCCCTTGTCGAAGTTGAGCGCGACGAAGAGATCGATGGCCTTCCCCAGACCCAGCATCTCCTCACCACCAATGCGCCACTCGCCGACCTGTTCGATCTTCTCCAACGGGGTGTGCACATCAGCGAACACCGTCTTGACCCGGTCGAGCAGGCCATCGCGGTGCCGCTTGAAGGCCTTCTCCATCGACCTCGAGTGCTTGCCAGCGGTGTACTTCTCGCGCTGCAGGGATGAGGCGTGCTCGAGGAGAGCTCGAGCAGCTCGACGGGATGCAGCGTTCTCACCCGTAAAGGGCTCGAGCAGCCAAGCCACCCTCCCCGCGTGCTCTAGCTCAGCGCGCACCAGCGGCCAGACGGCAAGAGGGATCAGCGGTTCGGCGCGCAGCTGGGTCCCGATGGACTGCAGCAGCAGCGCGATCGCCTCGACCATGCGCCCCGCAAACTGCCCCGGCGCGTGCCCGAGAGCGTTGATGCCGGCCGGAAGCTCCCGCGAGATCTCCGCGGCGTCAAGCGCAGCCCGCGACCCCGGGCGAGGCCCAGTAGCCGCCTGCACACCGATAGCTCGCCACGCGACGACGAGAGAGTCGCCGATCTCCGCCAGCGCGGGCGCATCGGGACTCACATCTGCAGCTGACACGTCGACAACCGTTCTCTTCGGGACACCAGAACCACTCATTGTGGCCGACGCCCCAGCTTCGGCGTCACCCTTTTCCCTAGGAAATCTCGCGGGCGGATCTACTCTGTGAGTGCGGATCAGGTACCCCCTGCCTGACCCGCTACGAGCGTCCCGCATGGCTTCGGCGGGGCGCTCGTTTGTTAGCAGCGGAGCTGGCATGCTGGCGCACCGACTGCTGGGGGTATTTGGTGGCGGTCAGCGCCGGCGGTTCGCGAACGGCAGCCGACCGTAGGCCTTCTGGAACGACTCGCAGTATCGAGTCTCGACGTCGCCTGCGGGCACACCGGCGGTCGCCGACCACGCCACGAGCAGCTCGGCGTGGTCGGCGAGCTGCCAGATCGAGCGCCCACCTCGATGACTGGACCCTCTGCGGGCGTACTGACCCAGCCTCTTGCGCAGCCCGCCCACCTTGGCGTCGGCTTTGCCTATGTAGATCACGGCAACATCGGGCACCCACCGGGCGGTGAGGTCCGCCACCGGATAGGCACTCCCTACCCGGGCATGCGTGGAATCGAGAAGCTCCGGAGCCGCTGTTGACGTCCGCATGACAACGTAGATTCCCGCCTCGGAAGGAACTTTCGCCGCGGCGAGTTCGCCGAAGGTCACAAACCCCTCGAACCCGGCCGCCTCGAGTCCGCGGCGATCCCACGACGCCGGCGCCGGCGGTTCGAGGATTGTCACTGGGCATCCTTTGCAGGCGGAACCTTGACCAGATCAGCAACGTCTCGATCGAGCTTTCCCAGTTGGTACCGCACGAACGTCTCCCTGCCTGCCCCTGCGTGCTGCGGCGCCGGCACGCGGCTCATGGCTGCCGAGGGAGGACCGTGGGCAGAGCGCCGGTGCGTCCCGCAGCCATGACGGTCACCACACCGCCCTCCGGCGGCTCCACTGTCGCGATCCCATCGGCGTCCACGGTGAGGACGTAGCCAGCGACCACGGCGCGGCGGTAGCCATTGTCGAGGACCTCCTCGGGGGCATCCCCGTGACGGACTTGGTCGGTGTCGATGTACTGGATCGGACGCGCCTGCCCCCTCACCCAGGGCTTCACCGGGCTTCTCCTGTTCAGCAGGGCCGCGAACTCGACGGACGGCTCCGCATCGAAGTACACCCGTCCGTCGTCACGGCGCTCATGGCCGGTGACGTCGTAGACCGAGACGACCTGGTCCTTATAGACGCCCACGACGACGTCGCCGTAGCGAGCGATCGCCTCGTCGTTGACGTCAGCCCACCAGCCCAGCGTCGCATCGTCCATGTCGCGATCACCCGACAGCACGTCGCGGTATGACTTCCGCAGATTGACGACGATCATGATTGCTCCTTCTTCGATGCTTGATGTGGCATCTTCACTAATACGAAGATACCGCATCTTCGACTGATGATGCGGGAATAGTGAAACCAATCCCGAGCCCTCGACCTTCGAGGCAGCTTGACCGCGGGGGCGACTGTCGTTATAGTCGTGAATGTCACATTCACTCATCAGCAAGACCGAGGAGACCACCACCCAGATTTCACCGACAGGGGAACCGCTCGCTGCCGTTCCCCCTCGCGGGACAGGCCCATGTCCGCGGCCTGACGGGCTGCGACATGCAACCGCCCGCACCCATGACGTCGACCGCCCTCCTCCCCCTCGGCCGACGTCGGCGGAGGCGGCGCCGTGACATCGCCGCCTCCGCCCCTCTCTGTCCGCGAATCACGCCAGCTGCGGCCTATACCCAGCACAGACCTCTGGAGGAAACCCATGGACACCATTCCCACGCAGCCGACCGCGGACTGGCGCGAGTACTACGTCGACCCCCACCCGGGCCTCAAGAGCACCGAGCGGATCCAGGAGACCTGCGGAGCGTGCTCCGGCACCGGCATCTACACCGCACCCACTCACATCACCGACGGTCTCGGTCGACCGTTCTGCTTCGCCTGCAAGGGAACCGGCGTCCACAGCCGGCTCGTCAGCAGCGCCCGCGCAACCGCTCGTGCCCACGCAAAGGCCCGCGCCGAGCATGCCAACACGATGCGCGCTCTCGCCGCACGGCGCGCCACCTTCGAGCTCGCCCACCCCGGGCTGCGCGACCAGCTCACCGAGGCGCACCTGTCCGTGCGGGACGGGAATCCTCTTCGGGTACGGATCGGCCAGCTACTGGACCGCCTCGAGGAGTACGCCGGCACCCTCGAGGAGGAAGAAGTCACCGAAGCGATCGAGCTGCTCGACCAACTCGGGAAGGAGACGGCAGCCAGCCGCCCCGTTCCCACGGGACGAACGATCATCCGCGGCGAGATCCTCGCGACGAAGACGATCGACACCAAGTGGGGCGTGACGGTGAAGATCCTCATCCAGGGCGTCGGGTGGCGCGTCTGGGGAAGTCGGCCCTCGGAGATCTCCACGGCCCGGCGTGGTGACGTCGTCGAGCTCACCGCCACCATTTCCGCCAGCGACGACGACCCCAGCTTCGGCTTCTACTCCCGTCCCTCGAAGGCGCACGTCATCGCGGCCGGACTGCGTCGCAGCGCATGAACGGGAACGTCATGGCCGGACGCACGCTACTGACCATCTATCTGACCCCCGGCGAAGGAAACCCGCTTCCCCCGGAGCCGATCCTCGTGGGGAACCTCTACCTCGTGCACTCCGGGCTCGAGCAGCCCAGCCGGCTCATGGGGTTCAGCGCCCCCGGCCAGATCCCCATCGCTCTGTGGGCGCACGAAGCACTGAGCAGCCCAGAGAAGGCACGGGGACTCTACCCTCACTTCATCGTCCGCGGCCGCGTGCGCCGACACCCCCTCACCGTCGACACGATCACCGTGCGCGACACCAGCGAGCTCGTCCGAGTCGTCATCACCCACACGGGATCCGGGAAGCAGTACCAGCCCTACGTCGGCGACGACCGCGATCGCGCCCAACGAATCGCCGATGCGTGGGGCAGCAACACTCACTACACCGCCGACGTCACACCTCTCCGCGACCAGTAGAAGGACCTACCCCATGCGCTGCCTGATGTGCGAAGAACCGGACATGATGTACGTCCCCTCCGACGACGTCGACGACGTCGGTCTCTACAGCTGCGGCGCATGCGGGTTCGAGATCGAAAGCCCTCTCGAGCGCCCCAGCCGGCCGCTCCCCTCAACAATCCACACGCCCCTGCATCGACGCGAGGTCCGCGCTCGAGGACGTGCCGCATGACTCCGCGTCTTCACACCAGCGAAGTCACCATGTCGGACTACTACTGCGGCGCCGGGGGCTCGTCGACGGGAGCCGTCGCACTTGGCGTCACCGTCAAGATGGCCGTCAACCACTGGGATCTCGCAATCGAGACCCATTGGACGAACCACCCCCGCACCGACCACGACAAGGCCGACATCAACAAGGCCGACCCCGCCCGCTACCCGCGCACCACGATCGGGTGGTTCTCCCCAGAGTGCACATACTGGTCCTCCGCCCGCGGAGAGAAGCTCCCCGACGGCCAACTCGCATGGGACTTCTTCGGCGACAGCCTCCCCAACGAAGCCGCCGACCGGTCCCGGATGGGGATGTGGGACGTGCCCCGCTTCACAGCGCACCACCAGTACGAGATCGTCATCGTCGAAAACGTGCCGCGCGTCGTCAAGGGCGTCCAATGGCAGCCGTGGCTGCGCAGCATGCACGAGCTCGGCTACCTCCACGAGGTGATCTGGCTCAACAGCATGCACGCCGGCTCCGCCGGACCCGCCGCGCCGCAGTCCCGCGACCGCGTCTACATCGTGTTCTGGAAGACCGGCAACCGCCGCCCCGACTTCGACAAGTGGCTCCGGCCAGAGGCAATCTGCCCCGAGCACGGGCTGATCCGCTCCGCCCAGGTGTTCAAGCCGAAAGGCTCCCCCATGAAGACCTACGGCGCGCAGTACACGCTCCGCTGCCCGCACACCTCGTGCAACACCGAAGTGTTCCCCGCCGTCGCCGGCGCCGACACGATCATCGACTGGTCGCGCCGCGGCATCCGCATCGGAGACCGGAAGTCGCTCGGCATGCGCGAGCTCGAGCACAAGACGATGCTCCGCACCTTCCACGGCGTACGCCGACACTGGGCGCCGCTGGTCATTGAAGCCGCCGGCAACACCTACGACGCAACCAGCCCCCGACACCCGCAGCACGGCGATCCCGACGCCTACTACCGAGCCTGGCCCGCAGACGAGCCGCTGCGCACCCTGCACACGTCCACGTCGAAAGGACTGATCGTGCGCGGCGAGGGCAACACCACACCGGCACGCGCAGTCGAGCAGCCGATCGGAGCGATCACCGCAGCCGGATCGCAATTCCTCGCCACACCCCCACTCGTAATGCGCAACATGACCGCGCGGGGAGACCAAGGGCAGATGTCCAAGCCCGTCAGCGAACCCATCGGAGCGCTCACCGCCTCCTCGACCCACTCCCTCCTCGTCCCGGTAGAAGGACGCGACGGGAAGACAGCCCGCCCCGCGAACGAGCCAATGCGCACCCAGTCGACCCGGAACGAGACGGGGCTACTGGTGCCCCTGCGCACCCATGGCACCGCAGCGCCGACGTCAGAGCCGATGAAGACGGTCGTCGCCGGCACCGTCTCTCAGGCACTTGTCGTCCCGCTGCGCAACCACGGCACCGCGAAGACCCCCGCCTCACCGGTCGACACGATCGCAGCATCCGGGAACCACCACGCCCTCGTCATGCGCAACAACGGCGGCGGTGAGAGCGGCTGGCAGTCCGTCCCCGTGCAAGAACCCCTCGCGACGCTGACGACCGCAGGGCACCAGTCCCTCCTCGAGGCCGCTCCGTTGCCGGCGCCGACAGCAACGCTGACCGATGACGAAATCTGGCAGATGGTCTATGACGCCGAGTTCCGCATGCTCGAACCCGACGAGATCAAGAGAGGAATGGCCTTCTCAACCGACTACGTCCTGCTCGGCAACAAGCGGGAGCAGGTCCGCATGGCAGGCAACGCCGTCACCCCGAACGCTGCGCGTGACCTCATCGCCGCCTGCGTCGAGTCGCTGGGATACGACATGGGCTGGGCTCTCGCCGCCTGAGACGAGTACTCAAGTGTCCGCGAAGACCGAGGCAGCCGGCCTATACCTGCACAGGCCCGATCCGGGGTTCCACCTCTGATCAGCCGGGTGTATTGTCCGTAAATGTCACATTCATCTATCAGAGGAGAGTCATCATGACTATCGCGCCGACCATGGAAACCCGACAGGGTTCCGAGGTCACCATCACAGGGACCGTCCGCAGCCCGCTGATGCTCGTCCGGCGGATCTCCGACCGCCAAGCTCGAATCAGCTTCCGCGTCGACGGAGAGGATGGCCCGTACAACGTCCACACGACCGGGTCCCGCGCCGAACTGCTGCGCCTCACCCTCCACAAGGGTGACCGGGTCACCGTGCACGCACCCTGCACGACGATCAGCCACCCCCATCAGACAATCCCCGACCTCGAGGCGGACGGCGTTGAACTCCACTCCTGGTGAGCCGGCACCCACGGCGCATCAGGATGGAATCTGATGACCCCGCCGAGCGCAACAGAGGAACCAGCCATGACGAACACGTTCCACATCAACGGCAAGGACGTCGATGTCACCGATGTCGCCGCAGTGCAGGCACTCACGCCCGACGAGTACCGCGAGCTGCTCGAGTTGGCCCTGCAGGACCAGGCACCCTCCGGCGACGCGATTGTCGGGTTGCACCAGGAGCAGCCACCCGCCGGCACCGGGTTCATCATCGCCAACCCGCCTGCAGACAGTGATCGCGATGGCTAATCCACTCGCCGCCCTGAGCAACAGTGTCCGAACGATCGTCGCCACGGTCACCGCACGGCTCCGACGTCGAGGCATTGCCGCGCGAGAACCCGCACATTCCGATGGTCCGAGATCCGACGTCTGGCATCGGGCGTTCTCGCACGCGCTGCAGGCAGGTCTCTCCACGATGAGCGCCCGAGACTTCGCCGACCATTACGAGGCGCACCTCGAGGGCGGACCGCACACCGAGAATCGCCCAAGGGCCTGATGCACCTGTCTGAGCAACCAACCGATCTAACGAATCCCCTCCCAAACGGGCTCCGGTGACCACGCCGGGGCCCGTTCTCGTTGTCCGCGAAGCCCGGCGGAGTCGGCCTATACCCAGCAGACATCCCTGGGGAGGGCACATGTGCGAGGACATCGACCACGGTGGGCGTCGCTGCCCATCGTCGACAGCGGACGGGCAGCGACGCCGGCGTGCCAACCAGCGTGCCGCAGCTGCCGACGACCAGGTGCGCGCATTCATCGGAGCGACACCGTTCCGCCCCGAGTCGAGCGACCTGATGCGGATGAGCTCACGGCCCACCTACTACGACACCGACGAGTGGATCGAGTACGACGAGACACTGCGCGCGTCAGCAGAACGGCACGGGATCGAGATCTCCGAAGCTGATCACGCGGACGGCCTCTGGGAGGGCGAGTCGGAGCCCGCCGGCGCCTACATCGTGCACGCGGAGAGCTTTGAGCAGATCACATCCTGGGCCAGCGAGATCGCCGGCCGTTACAACCAGGACAGCGTCATGGCCGGCTACTACGACCCAGAAGGCCCCGACCGGGTTTACACCTTCCCTGCCAGCGGCGACGAACAGAGCCGCGTCCAAGACACCCTCGAGATCCTCCGCGACGCCGGCGTATCCGGCGGGCGGCTCTATGACGGCAAGCTCGAGATCGCGGAACCAGGCGAGTACCCGCTGCCACCCGCCGCAGTGAACGCGATCGCTTCACGCTTGGGCGTTGCGCCCAGCTTCGCTCGAGCGCGCGTCGCGTTCATCGAAGGAGACGCGCGCTACCTGCAGCACACCCCCATCAAGGAGATCCAGTCCCTCCGCGAGAGGTACGCCGATGCGCACGGGCTCCCCCGCCGACGCGGCATCCCCCACCTGACCGAGATCGACGACATCGCAGCCGCACGCGCCTACGACGCCGCACCTCACGAACCGAACCACCCGCGAGTGGCGCGCTCCTACCGCACCTTCCGGCAGCACATCGCCGCGCAGTGGGACATGCTCACCGACGCTGGCTACCGGTTCGAGCCCTGGCACGGTGAGAGCGAACAGCCCTATGCCGACTCCGCGGCGATGCTGCGAGATCTGCGCGAGAACAAGCACCTGTTCTACTTCCGCACCGACGTCTCCCAGCACACCGAGGGTGCCCTGCCGCCCGACCACCCGATGGCCACAACGGTCACCGTCACTCTTCCCTCTGGCGAGCGTTCACCGATGGTCGCCAACGACGTCTTCCGCGCAGTCCACGACGCGCTCGCCCACAGCGAAGGTCACCAGTTCGGGCCCTACGGCGAGAAACGAGCCTGGTGGACCCACCGCTCGTGCCTGCCCCGCGACGCTCGCCTCGCCCTGTGGTGCGAGACCCGGGCCCAGAACTGCTGGACCAACGCCGGGCCTCACATGGTGGCCGACGCCCCCGATGGTGAGCTCCGCTTGAAGCGACGCGGTGAGGACGGCTGGGAACCCGTAAACCGCAGACCCTATGCGCAGCAGAAGTGCGTCCGCGTCCCCAGCGCTCTGACCTGACCCGCGCCTCCGAGGCAGCCCTACAAGGCGGGCGGCTCCGCGTCGACGGACGAAGGCTCCCCCACGAAGTCCAGGAACCGGCGTCCCTTCTGATGCGTGCGAGGGGAGAAGACGCCGTCCGCCGACATCGTCGTGGTGAGAGGGATGTAGGCGAGGCCTGCACGGTCCAGATCCGCCGCAGCCTGATCAACCGGTGCGGACCATTCAGCCTGCGGAGCCCCGAACGCGCTTGCGAGGGGGGTCTTCACCCCGGCCATGTAGATGTTGGAGTGCTGCTCGTACAGGCCGTGCGCTTCCAGCCATCCCTTGGGGTCGGTGAAGTACTGCAGCAAGAACACATGCAGCTCACTGAACTCGTCGACGAGGCGGGTAAATTGCTCCCGCTCGCTCTCAGAGAACGGTGCCCAACTGCCGCCGTTGACGGCCGCGGACGCGAGCCGGCGCCGCTTGGTTTGGCTGGCTGTCTCGGCAGCTGCCCGCTGCGCGCGCGTGATCGCAGCGAGGAACTCGTCGGAGCCCAGAACGTCCTCCACGGTGAGACTGTCATCGAGGCGGCTGAGCGCCTCCGTGAGGGCGTACGCGACCTGCATGTTGAAGTCGTGTTGCCGGGCGGCCTGACGGGTATCGAGTGCGTGAGCGACAGCTTCCGCGGCGATCGACCCCACCAGCGGGATAGCCCCGAGGGCGGCCTTGCCCGCAAACGCGAGGGCGTCTTCGGAAGGCTCGTGCGGGGGAACAGCGGAAACCAGGTCGCTCATCCGTCCATCATGCCGAGTCGCGTCAACAGCAGACAGCAGCAGCGAGGTTGACGGCTGGAGATCCCTTCTCCTATGGTTGTGAATGTCACATTCACGCAAGCGAGCCTCGACGAGCAGTCGCCACTCGGCGGCGCGGACGGGAGCTCTGTCCGCGAAACACGCCGAGCACGGCCTATACCCATGACACGACCCCGGAGGACCCACCCCATGAGCATTCAGATCCGCACCCTTCTCGTCGCAGTGATCATTGCCGGATTCGTGACGATCGCGGGGATCATGTTCCTTCCGGCTTCGCCGCCGATACGCACTGAGGTCGCGCCAACGCCGGAAGTAGCCCTCCCCAGCGAAGGCCCCTCACAGCAGCTCAGCCCGGATGCCGCGGCCGCGGTGAAGCTCCTCGAGCAGCTCGACCTCTCAGAACCGGAGAACCAGGACTCCTACGAACGCGACGAGTTCGGGCAACGATGGGCCGACATCGACCGCAACGGATGCGACCAACGCAACGACGTCCTCGCCCGCGATCTCACCGAGGTCACCACGAAGCCGGGGACGCGGGACTGCGTCGTCCTCACCGGCACTCTCGACGACCCCTACACCGGGATGATCATCCCCTTCGAGCGCGGGCAGGGAACCAGCGAGCTCGTCCAGATCGACCACATCGTGCCCCTCGCCTGGGCGTGGCGCCAGGGGGCAGACGAGTGGACCGCGGACGAGCGGGAACGCTTCGCCAACGACCCTCTGAACCTGCAGGCCACCGATGGCAGCACCAACGCCTCCAAGAGCGATCGCGGCCCCAGCGAATGGATGCCGCCGGACAACTCCTACGACTGCGAGTACTCCGCACGGTTCGTCGAGATCCTCGCGGCCTACGACCTCACCATCAACACCCCCGACCAGTCAGCGCTGACCACGAAGCTGACCAGCTGCAGCAGCTGAGGCCCAGGAGCCCTCATGAACATTCTCCGCAGCGTCACCATCACCGACGACACCGGCACCCGCTACACCGACCTGTTCAACGACATCTCGCTCCACGACTACGAGATCCTCCGCACCTCCACCGGGATCCTCGGCGTCGACGCGATCGTGCCGGCCGACCCCTTCGCACCACGCGCCTCCTCCGACGGACCGCTCGGCGCCCTGATCCTTCGCTGGGCGCAGGCGCACATCGACGGCCCCAGCGACATCATCAGCTGGCAGTACATCGACGCTCACGACATCCACACCGTCGCGATCGCCAACACGACCACCCGCGAGCTGCACTTCGTGAACCTGTTCGGCCACGTCATCGCAGGACGTCGCGCCTACCGTCTCCGCGAGCTCGCCGACGCGCTGGACCTGCTGATCGAGCCCTCCTTCGAGTGACACACCATGATCCCCGACGACATCGCCCGCACGATCATCCACGGCAGCCCCCAGGGATACGACTTGGGATGCCGCAGCAACGGCGGATGCGCCAACCACGGGCACCCGAACCTCATGACCTGTGCCGCAGCGCACGCGGCAGCCGGGTCCGACTGGTCCCTGTCCAAGCTCCCCCGAGACGAGGCGATCCCTAAGCGAGCCCGCCGCCTCACCCGCCCCTCGCAGGCCTCATCCCCCGCCGCCGAACAGCCACCTACAGCCTCACCCAGAAAGCGCCCCAGGCCCAACACCCCCATCAAGCACGGCACACCCCACGGCTTCAACCGAGGGTGCAAGACCGTCGACGGATGCCCCAACCACGGCACCGAGCAGAAGACCTGCGCGGACGCTCACCGCAGCTACTACCGCGACTATCGGCGACGGGTCCGCAGCGAGGAGCAGATCACCCACGGCACACCCACCGGCTATTCGTACGGATGCCATGATCGCGGCAGCTGCCCCGGAAACGACGACGGGACAACATGCCCCGACGCAGCCCGCGCCGCCGAGCGGCGCCGGCGCCAATCCCCCGGGAGCATCGCCGCATGACCGAATCCAGCACGACGATGAGCCTGTCGGCCGACGAGGTGAGACTTCTGCAGCGTTCGCTCGAGCTGGCTGCTGGCTACGCAGACTCAGAACGAGACCAGCACGCGATCTTCGAGCTCAGCGCCAAGATCCGCCGAGCAAAGACCCTCCCCACATAGAGCTCCCGCGGGGGCGCCGCCCTCCCGCGGTACACTGAGCCGCGGCACCCGGCCGTTCGAGCAGGAGTTCATTCCGCCCCTTTGGGGCGATGATCCCCCCTCGGTTGCGTGATGGTGAATGTGACAATTTCCTCCGCTCCGGCCGGGTGCCGTTTCGTTCTCCGAGCGACCGCCAGCGAATAGAACAAATATTCGACTGCTTGTAATGTCGCTGACGTGGTGCAGCACTGGTCTCCGATGTCGCAGCTGCAGGCTTCGCCCGAGCGGGGGGTCTGGTACGTCTACGACAAGAGCCGCCGGATCGCGATCGTGAGATACGTCGAGATCCGCGGCCGGCGCTTGCTGCGCTCGGTCACGTTCCACACCGACCCAGACCAGCGAGAACTCATCGGCTACTTCCCCGAAGACGGGATGCGCCTCGCCGTCGAGTGCACCTGGGCTGAGTACATCAAGCACACCGGGCCGTCGACGAGTAATCGCCGCTAGCGACCATGCACGCCGTGGAAGGTGCGGAGCATCGTCTTGTGCATGCACGCAGGGATTGACACAGGCACTGCGCGGGCTTAGCGTTATGAATGTCACATTCACCTACCGTTGAGGAGGTCCCGCTATGCGTGCGTTCCCCGTGAACCGCGACACCATCGACCTACTGGTCACCGCCGCTTACGTCAGCACCCCTGTCCACCGCATCACCCACCCCCGGGAGCTCGTCGAGCAGGCCGACCGCATGGGGCAGCTGCTCTGGGACGAGAACCACACCAGCGTCGGCTTCGCTATCGGTGAGCACATCACCGCTCCCCGATACGAGTGGCAGCCAGTCGCCGAGATCGTTCCGTGCGCCGACGATGAGCAAGTCCTGCAGATCGAACGGAGCAGGCTCCTCCTCGCCGAGGTCTCGTGCCATCACGACGGATGGGATGACTCCCCCGCCCGCGAGCTGCTCGAGCAGCTGGGCGCAGCGATCGCTCGGCGGTTCGCGCACTGGACACTCGTCCCGTCCCCTGAACATCGAGGCGTCATGGAGTACGCCGGTCTCCACCGCGTCTCGGAGCTCTGGGAGCGACAGATCGGTTTCCGTTACCCGCTCACCAACGACGCGGCCGCGTGAGGGGCATCGCCATGACACTCACCATCACGCACACTGCAGCCGAAGGCACCCTCATCGACGGCACAGCGAAGGGAGACGGCACCGCCGACGCTCTGCGCAGCAATGGGTGGCGGTGGAGCCGCGCCCTGGGCTCCTGGTATGTGCCCCACTCCCGCGACCGGGATGCGAAGCATCACGTCATCGAGCGGACTGTCGCCCAGTTGCAGGCAGCCGGCTTCACTGTGGCGGTGTTGATCGACTCCGCGCAGAGGAGCACCGCGACCGTTGAAGCAGACCTCATGGCCCGGCGGGAAGGTCGAGCTGAGGCGTTGGACGCGAAAGCGAACAGGCGGGCAGATCTGGCGGCCGCGGAGGCCGACCGAGCCGCGCGAGCCCTCCGACACTTGCCCGAGGGCGGCGAGCCTATTCACGTCGGCCACTACTCCGAAGGCGCCCACCGCAACGCGATCGCGAAGGCCGACGCGGCGATCCGACGCTCGATCGACGCGGACGACAGCGCTCGGCGCGCTCGCGCACGGGCGGACATCGCCGCCGGCGCGAACGACGCACGCTATGCGCCCGTCACGGTCGCCAACCGCATCGAGAAGCTCCGCGCCGAGCACGCCAGGATCAGCCGGCGCCTCGAGGGATATAGCCGGACGCTTCCCGGCGGATACCTCGACATCACGCAGCCGGCGACCGGCGCCTACGCCGAGCGGCTTCGCGGCGAGCTCACCCATGTCGAGGAGCAGCGGTCCTACTGGCAGGCCGTCCGCGACGAGCAGATCGCGGCGGGCCTCGTCATCAACCACTCTCGAGACACCATCCAGCCCGGTGATCGGATCCGCTACGTCGGCACCTGGTGCACAGTCACTCGCGCGAACGCGAAGAGCGTCAGCATCATCGACGCCTACGGACACCGCGGCACCGTCCCGTACACCCACATCCGCGATCACCACCGGCCGACAGGGAACGGGGCCTCATCGTGAGCATCGCCACCCGCCCTCATGCCGTGTCCCGCGCGATCTCCGCTGAGATGATCGGCAGGCTGCGCCGAATCATGACCCTCGTGATGTTCGTGGCCGCCGCAGCGGGGGCCGGTTTCCTCGGCCTGCTCCTCGCTCCCGTCCTCGACCGGATCATCATCAGCGCTCTGGCAGTGATCCTGCTGCCGATGGTCGTGGCGGCCGTCGTCGACTTCTTCCGCAGCCCGGACTAAGTCATGCCCGCCTACCGGGTGGCGTGGCAGCAGCCAGCGCAGGTCACCGCCACCGTGACCGTCGACCTCGACGAGCTCGCACAGTGGGCCGTCGACTCAGGTGGGGTGCGCACCCTGGCTTCCGGATATCCCGGCGCCGCTGACCTGCCGGGGCTCCGACGTCTGCTCGAGCGGAACCAGCACCTCCGCGACGAGCTGCTGCGAAGGTGGGCGATAGACCACATGCCGCACTCCTGATGTCCCTCGGAAAGCGCGCAGAGAAGTGCCCCGCCGGAATCATCCGGCGGGGCACTTGTGGTGTCAGACGAGACGCTGCGCGAGCTCGTCGATCTTGTCCGGACGGAACCCGGACCAGTGGTCTTCGTCGGTGACGACGACCGGGGCCTGCAAGTAGCCGAGCGACTTGACGTGCTCGAGCGCGACAGGATCTTCGCTGAGGTCGACGACGTCGTAGTCGATGCCCTTCGCGTCCAACGCACGGTACGTCGCGTTGCACTGCACGCACGACGGCTTGGTGAACAGGGTGATCGTCTTCTCACCGTTGGTCAGTGTGGTGGTCATGGTTGTTCTCTCCTCCTTCCTGGGTCTCGGTGCTGAGCATGGCGGGCGGTTCAGACACGGGCAGCGGCTCGGCGTTGGAGCCACACCAGAAGCGCGATCACCGACAGGATGATCGCCGCGATGACGAGGATCTGGCCCCAGCCCAGCCCGATGCCGTCGACGATGGGGATCACGGTTGACTCGCCCTGCTCGAGCAAGTGGTGCTGCAGCATCCAGATCCGCATCGGGTCCAGGAACATCCCGACCGACACGATCCCACTAGCGAAGGTCATGACAACGACGACCAGGATGGCGATCCAGTCGTCCTCGGTCGTAGACGGCGAGTTAGGCATCCGTCCGCCCTTCCGCCGGGAGAGCTCCGAATCGAGTGTGCGCAGAGGAATCGGGCGGGTCCAGGAGCGCCGCGATCGCAGAACGCAGTTCGGTGCAGCGTCGCGTCGCATCGAGCTTCTCCTGCTCCCGGTGCGGTGCGAGCTCGTCGTAGGGCGAGATTTGCTGGAGCAGCTGCTGCAGCGAATGCAGCTCCAGCGCGAGACCAGCCGCTTCCCACCGGGCCTCGTCACTCGAGTGCCGGCAGACGTAGAAACCGTCGAGCAGATCCACGGGCCGGAAGAGAGAGTGATCGGCGAGGCTACGAGAGAGGTCGTCGCGCAGCTTGTTGTCCCGTCGAAATAGGACACTGACGTCCGGGAACAGCTGAACCGCTGCGATGACTCCCACCACGGCGAAGGCGTACCCCACCCAGGGCGGGAGCCCGTTGGCGGCGGACCAGAGCCCCCCGAATAGAGCGATGAAAAACAGTATGGGCAGCGCCACCGCGATCCGGTCGAGGATGCGGTGCTTCTGGGCGTAACCGGCGAAGATCGCTTCCGCCTCGTCGCGACGATCAGGGTTGATCAGCGTCTGATCGCGCGCACCAGGGATGGGGTCGCCGCGCAGACGGCCGCGGGATGGGCTCGGCTGGGTGGAGTTCATGGTGGTCCTTCCTGGTTGCGTCATTCGGCGTCGGGGCGGCGGTAGGTGATGACCTGGGTGTCGGACATCGTCAGGAGCCCTTCTTCGCCGGTTTCGAGATCTCGGTACTCGATGGCGAGCTGCTCGTCGTCGACGACGTCGTTCTCGACGCCTTCGATGACGCCCCACAGGCCGAGGGCCTCGTCGGTCTGCAGGAGATCTCCGACCTCGAGCTCGGCAGCGGGGCCGTCGATGGCTGGGCCGTATCCGTCGCCCTGATCGCCGGTGGCGTCTTCGTCGGTGTCCTCGTCGACGGGATCGGGAACGAACCTGACCGCGGCACGAGCGAGGGGAGTATCGGTGGACGGCCGGGCGACGTCGAGACGAGCCGCGGCAACAGCCGGATCCCACGGAACGATCTCGGCGGTGGCCCACTGGTAGTAGTCCGGTTCGAGCTCCTCCCCCTCGCCGTCGTCGCTGATGATCGGGTCGGGGTCCTTCACCATCATCCGGCTGTAGTCGGGTGCCGCGGGGCGGAGGGTGTCGAGGTGCTGCCAATCAGCGGTGTCGGTGGAGTCGAGCTTGGCGGGATCGGGGGTGTAGAACGCCTGGATCTCCACGGGTGTCGACTCGTTGTTGAGGGTGACGCCGCGGCCGCGCTTGTTGCGAGGGATCGCGACTCCGACGACGAACGAGTCCCACATCATGTTGGCGCCCTGCGGGGAGAGTCGGCCGAAGCTGACGCGAGCACCGAAGTTGTCGCGCATCTCACCGCCGAGGAACTCGACATCGGGGCGCTGGAGTCCCAAGAGCATGTGGATCTTCGCGCTACGAGCGAGGCGGGCGAGGTCGGAGAGAAGATCTAGGACCGGTGCCTGGGCCGGGGCACCCTTGGGCTTGACCGTCTTGTACCAGCGCTGCACTCGCGCTTTGAACGTGGCGTACTCGTCGATGATCAGCGCGAGGGGGTCGAAGTCCTCGAGTCTTGCCGTCCCGTTCTCGAGCTGGGAGTACCGCTGCTCCATCAGCTCGTGGGCCGCGTGCAGCATCCGCACCTGGTGTTCGACCCGAGCCCCGACGAGCTCGACGTTGTGCCAGTCGCGGAACCCCGCGAACTCGATCCGCTTCCCATCGAGCACCCACACCCGCCAATGCGCGTGAGCCAGGTGCGTCAACACGGTGTGCTGGAAGCTGGTCTTACCGGAACCGGTGCCACCGATGACGAGGCAGTGCGGCGAGACGGCGGGGTGCCAGTGCTGGATCCCGCCGTCCTCGTCGACGCCGATCGGGATCTTGAAGCCCTTGTAAGCGGCATGGGTCAGTGGCGCGGCCGGCTTCACCTCGTGGAGCACGAGATCGGGCATGTCGGGGCGGACCTCGAATACGACCTTGTCACCTTCGAGATCCCATCGAGCCCGCCAACGGCCGGCGAGCATCGAGGAGATGACCTTCTCGATCGAGGACCGCCGTGCCGCGTGAGCAAGCTTTGGGCCGACGTCGTGCTTGACCTCGATCTTGGACACCGATCCGTCCTCGGCGCTGGTCACCGAAACGTTCGCCCCCGGATCGACGACCTTCTTGACGACCTCGACGGCGCGCTGGTGTTCCCGGGAGACCGCATCTGCGGAAGGCGCGATCTCCGCGACCAGCCAGCAGCGTCGCGAGTTGTGCTTGCGGATCCGATACTCCTCACCGAGCCGTCGTCCCAGACCGGCGAGGATCTGCTCAACGAAACGCGGATCGGTGTCGTCGACGTGAGATGCCCACCGGATCTTGATCCGCTCGGGAGACCCCACCCACCCCCGCGTCCACTTCACGGGTTCGACGAGAGAACGAGACGGCTGCGAGGCACCCAGCAAGGGGAGCAGCGCTTCGATGGCCGGGTCCATCCGACCGGCCCGCTGGAATGCCCGGACCCCTGCGGCGAGCGACGCCGCGGCCAGCAAACCGGCACCGACCCAGACCAGAGGGATGAGGGTGGTGAACGGGCGGACCGTGTTGAGCCCAGTGACCGCAGTGGCCACCGCCAAAGCAAGAAGCGCGGGGATGACCCCGGTCAGTTGCCGGCGCGGAAGAACGCCCAGGGCGACCCCCGCCGGCGGAGTCGGTCGCGCCGGCGGTCGGTTCGCCACACGAGTTGCCATCGGTTACCTCCTCGAGGGGCAGCGACGGTCGCAACCCTCTGCGAGGTATAGGCCTGCGTTCTCTCCCTTCGCGGACATCGCGAGATCCCCCCGCGCGCCGCACTCGTGATGTCCCTCACACCCGACGGCGCTCAGCGATAGCGGAGAGAGAGCGACCGAGCCGGTGACGGCGCTGACAATCTACGTGGCGAGATCGAGTGTTGCGCTAGATCTTCGGACGCAATGGCGCAATAACCCCGCCACTATCGCGCATGCCCCCCGCTTGACACGGGTGATAGGATCAGCCCGAACGGCGTTCTGCCGCAGGCACGGTTGTCGGACGGGCTGAACCCCTCCCCCATGTAGCTATTTCCAGACGTCGACCCGGCGCTGTTATTGCGCAATACCGCGGCGCATAACAGCGGAATATCGCGCCGCACATCCTCGGGACCGGCTGCCTCCAGGTCGCGAAGCGGAGACGCTTATTGGTCGACGTCGAGAGGGGTGCTCGATTGCTGCGCCTGGATCTCGCGGCGCCGCTCCCACTCACCCCGTAGCCATTCCCCTTGCCGCTGAGCTGCAGCCCGGCTGCTCCCCCGCGCTCGAGCTGGCGCCGGCGGGAAGGGTTCGCCCGCGTTGTATGTCTTCTCGAGCCGATCGGCTTCGAGCTCGAAGGCAGCCGCGACGAGACCGGCCAAAGACGGAGCGCCGTCGTTCTCATCCCGCGTCGCCCACCACGCTGCCTTGAGGCGTGAATGCAGGTCGACGGGGAGGTAGTAGGCCTGATGGCCGAGTCCGGATGCACCGCGTGGGTTCGCTCCTCGAGCGCGAGGTGGCGGCGTAGGGAACGGGTTTCCCTCGTTGTACGTCTTCTCGAGGTGGCACGCTTCACGGGCGAACGCGACCTCTACGAGCCCTGCAAGAGAGGGCGCGCCGTCGACTTCATCCCGGGTTGCCCACCACGCGGCTTTGAGCCGGATGTGCAGGGCTGTGGGGATGAAGTAGGAGAACGACCGATATCCGGTGGCGGAGGCCCTGCCCGGTGGGCGGGGAGTCTCCTCGGCGGCGTTGACGTCTCTTGTTGGCACGAATCGCAGACTGGAGATGGAGGATGTTGCCCCTTTTTCAGGGGGCGGCGGGTTCCCCCACCCTAACCTCGACGGCCGTCAGACGATAAGGGTAAGCGCCCGTGATTCCGGTGTTTCCAGGGGTCAGAGTCGCCGGCACGAGCCGTCAGCGGGGCAGAGTTCCAGGCCGTAGAGACGGAAGAACTCTTCTGGCTCCACGTAGCCGGCGTACTGGGCTGGGGCTCCGAGGGCGGTGGCGTCGCGTAGCTGCGCGACGGCCTGGTTGGTGGTGCCGTTCTTGTTGATGCGGATGTCGAGGTGGCAGCCGCTGCTCGGGGGGACGTTGCCCACGACCCCGATCTGCTGTCCGGCTTGGACGGTGTCGCCGACGTCGACGAGGCGCTGGCTCTTGTACATGTGGAGGTACTCGACCAGGAAGCCGTCCGGGTGCCGGATGGTGAGGAAGAGCGCACTGCTGAGGGTGACTGTTCCGGGGAGCGTCGCGTAGACGGGATCCCCGCACGGGTTGGGCCACCGTTGGAAGTCCAGGGCGGGGTGCCACGTCGACGTGCCGGGGATGTTGATGTTGCGGGGCCCGTAGCCGGATGTCATCTGATAGCCGGGCGCGAGCGGGTAGGCGGCTTTTCCGATGACGGTGCCGCTGCCTCCGCAGCTGATCGACCCGCTCACGGCGCCGATGACCTGCTGCGCGGCGGTCTCCCATTTGTCGTATGCGTCGGGGAATGCGGAAACCTGCACCTTCTGTGCAGCTTCGCCCAGGGGCATGCTCTCCCACCCGGGGATGTCCAGCAGTCCCCGCGGGGTTCCCTGGTTCGGGCCCTCGGGCCCTCCGAAGAACGCCTTGGCCGCGTACGTCGGGTCCATCAGGTCTTCGAGCTTCCCCCACCCGGAAACCCGCTGCTGGAAGAAGTTGACCGAGTCGTGGTCACTTCCGACCGCGTCATGGGGGTAGTTCAGGGAAGCCGGGACGGTGGAGTTGGCGTACATCTTCAGCCCCGACTCCTGCAGGGCCGTCATGATCGCGATCTGCTGTCCCTTGACCGATACGCCCAGTGACTGAGCGACCGCGAGGATCGTCGCCGCGTGGTTCAGTTCGGTGGTCCCGAGAGTTCGCTTGGAGCCACCCGTGGTCTGCACCGCGAGGGAGCTCGTCGACGCCGAGCCTGTGGTCGTGCACTGAGATCCGGACCCCGACCCTGCCCCCATGCTGCTGCCGAGCAACATGACGACGAACATCGTGTATCCGGCGAAGATCGCCACGGGGACCAGCACGATCGCGACGACCCAGAGGATCACCTTGCGCGAGGCCGGAGTCTCGCCGACCCCGTCGTCGACGCCGGCAGGGCCTGCGTCGACGGGACGATCGAGGGTGGTGGACATCTGTCAGCTCACCCCTGGGTGAGAGCGAGCCGGTTGCGCAGCTCGAGACTCCGCGGCGATCGCGCCCCGCGCGGAGCCAGCGTCGAGATGTCGACTGCGCTTCCAGCGGGGCGACGCTCGACATGACCGACGCCTGAGGCGTCCACGACGATCCGGCGAGGAGCGTCGGGGGTTTGCTGAGCTCCGACAGACTCGATAACCACCGGGGCGGGCGAGGTCCTCGACTCGCCCGATCGGCCCGAGGCGCCCTGAACGGCGCTCACCCCGGAGGAGATCGCCTTGCCCGCGCCGCTCCGAGTCACTCGGCCGCCCACCTCGAGCGCAGCAGCTCCGGCAGCACCCGCTAGCCCGCCGGCGCCCGCACCCTTCGCGATCCGTGCGCTGGTGAAGATCAGGTCGGCGGTCTTGGAGGCCTTGGCTGCTGCCCCCGCCCCGGCCCCACCTGGGCCGCTCTGAGCCGGCGGAAGGGCCGCAGGTCCACCGGACGACGGCGCAGGCGGCGTAGGTGCGGCAGGGCCACGGGTAGCCGCGAAGGAGGCGGGTCCCGAGCCGGACCCGCCAGCTGGGCCAAGGTCGCTTCCGAGGAAGTTGATGGATCGGGCATCCACGTTCCGGTCCGGTCGTCGGACGGCTGCGGAGGCGACAGCTGAGACGGCTCCCATTGCGGCAACAGCTTTGACGTTGTCGCGCTCCTTCGCGCCTGCTTTGCCCATGCCGAACTTTGACAACTGCTCGGCCATAGAGCGGCCTGCCTTCTTCGCCGCCATCCGCGCCCGGACGAGCAGGAATAGGAGCACGCACATCGTGAAGGTCGCGAAAGTCATCTGCGCCACAACGGGGATCCCGAGGCCGCTCAAGCCGGTGATCATGGCGACGGTGAGCTTGAGGACCGCGGCCATCACCACCGCCATCAGCACGATGGCCACCAGACCCATGAATGTGTCCGCGAGCGAGCGCCACAGCGGGTAGCGGCTGACCGGGAGGATGCCGAGGTAGACGTTCCACATCGCCTTGAGCGCAGCGATGAGGAATCCGATGACCGTGACCAGGAACAACACCCCGAACGCCACCGGCAGCAGGAACAATGCCAACGCCCCGGGGGTCATGGTGACGGCGGTAGCGACCTGGCCGAAGTTCGGGTTCTGGTTGTAGCTCTTGGCAGCCTCGTCACATGCGCCGACTGCGTCGCGGACCTCGTTGCCGCCGGTGTTGATGGGCGCTGAGGTGGTCATCGTCTCGGTGAAAGTGGTGGCACAGGTTCCCTCGAGCGCGTGCCCGAACGCGATCGTCTGCGCAGGGACCTTCACGAAGATGTCCACCAGCTGGGATGAGACGGCGGCGCTGAGCATGTCTTCGGAGTCGAGGGTGGTGTCGTTGATGTCGTCGCTGACGACGGCCGCGGCGATCTGCCCGCCGTACTCCTGGGCTTGGTCGAGTGCGCCGTTGGTGGCAGTGAGGGTGGCGACCGGGTTGGCGAGGATGCTGGTGGCCAGGACAGCGCAGGTTGCGGAGATCACGATCTCGGCCCATCCGGTGGAGTGGCGGCCGAGCATGATCGCAATCCCGGCGACACCGCCGGAGATCATCAAAGCGAACGGGATCCAGTGGATCTGGCCGAGGACTGCTTCGACGACATCCGCCAGCCCGGCGAAGGGCGCGGCGATGACCTCAACCCACTCGAAGGACAGCAGCCAGTTGCAGAACCAGATCATCCAGCCCACCAACCCCAGATGGCCGGTCCAGATGGGGTCGAGCCAGGCGGCGATGAACGCCTTGCCCCAGGTGAACACGTCGCCGCGGTCGAGGGGGAGCACGGTGTACGAGGACAGCGGGACTCCCCCACTGTCGGTGATGTCTCCTCCCAACAGGAAGGGGGCGGCGCCAGAGCCGTCTGCAGCGAACGCCCAGTACGTGTTGCCGAAGACGATCAGGAACACGTCGACGAGGACGATTGCGCTGATGCGAGCCCACCAGGGGTGTTCGCGAGCGAAGTGGCGGATGCGCCAGAAGGCGCCGCCCAAGGTGGTGAAGGTGTGTCGGTAGAAGGTGATCATGATGCCTTCAAGGAGGGGGTCGAGAGCACTGCTTGACGGCGTTCGGGACGCTCGGGGAGGGTCTTACGGAACTTGCCGATTCGACCGCGCTGGTCTCGGACGAGGCCCTCTCCTCGACGATCAGCTGCGACTCGGCCGTCTGGTCCCAGCGGGGAGAGCTCCTCGGTGACGACTTTGACCATCGCTGCGTCGGCGGGTTCACCGGTCAGCCACTCGATCGCGCGGCGAGCGAGGTCCTTGTCGGTCTGTCGCATGACGTACCGGGTCTTGAGGAGACCGCGGGTCTGGGTTTCCCCGAAGTCGGCCGGGTCGTGCGAGCCGAGCGCGAAGTAGGCGCGGTGCTTGCGGCCGTCTCGGATCCCGATGCGCAGATCCCTCTCGCCTTCGGGCGACTGGGTGATGTGGTGGGTTTCGTCGAAGTAGGCGCCGGCGAGCTCGCGCGGGTTCATGAAGCAGACCTCGCGGGAGATCCCCATGAGCATCGCGTACATGGCGCGGCCGTAGATCTTCTCCAGGGGCATCTCGTCGAACAGGTGCGCGTGCTCGAGCTCGGTCTTATCCGGAAGCGCGAGGCCGTGGGTGAGGAACACGATGGCGCGTGATTGGAGATCCACCGCCGGCAGACCGTCATCGAAGAGGACCTCGCCGATGTCCTTGGACGCGACGAGGTTGATCAGGCCGGCGAGCTCGTCGCTTTCGGGCGAGGTGAATGTCTTGAGGTGGCCGGTCAGCCGTCCGAGGCTGGTGATGTCGTGAGCGGCGACGTACTCCGGTTCGAGGAGCCGCGACAGAGCGACACCGCGGGAGTCTCGCGCCCGGATGCCGAGCATGACCGCAAAGAGGCTTTGCACCATGCGCGCGCCCACACGGGGTCCGAACACGCGCAGCGGGTCCAGTGAGTACTCCGGCGACATCAGGTCGACGACCGCGGTGGTGTCGGGGCGCAGGCTCTGCGCGAAGGCCGCGTACTCCTTGGATTCGGTGCGGTCGATGGCGACCACGCGGCCGTTGCGGTCGACGGTGTCCCCCATGTCGCACTTGAGGAGCACGCTCTTGCCCGCGCCGAGCTCAGCGACGACGCCGAAACTGGCGCTCGTGTCAGCTTGAATGCTGCCGTCAGCGTCTCGGAGGATCGGGGTGTGGCGGGCGGTGGAGATGTTTTCGCCGAACCGGGCGCCCTTCTCGTCGCCGAGTTCGTTGCTGACCAGGGGGACACCTGTAGCGAACTCGCGACCAGTGGTGATCTGGGTGAGCTCGCGAGCGATTCGCCCGGTGGCGACGCCGGGCAGCATCGCCCACCAGAGCTCTTCCTGCGCCCCCAGCGGTGCCTCGAGGAGAAAGTCGGCGCGCTTGTACTCGTCTGCGACGAATCGTGCCTTGGCTTTCGCGGCGTCGGGGGTGTCGGCTCCGACAGCGAACAGGACGGTCGCTTGGACCTCGACCTCCTTGTCGGAGCGGTTGAGAGAGGCGTGGTAGGCCGCGAGCGTCTCCGCGATCTCGCTGAGGTCGGTCCCGCCACCGGTGATGGTGGCAGTGCCCTCCTGGTGCTTGTACTGCTCCTCGAGCGCGGACTCGGCCTTCTTGTTGCGGCGCTTGACTTCCTCAGCGCCGGTGACGGTCAACCGCACTGCCCAGTCGACGTCGAGCGGGAACTGGTCGACGTGAGAGATCCACTCAACGCCGGGAGACACCCACCCTGCCCGGGGAGCACCCACGAGAGCCTGGATCACCTGGTACGAGGACGACTCGTCGGAGTAGGGGCTGTGCACCTTGACGTAGCGGCGCTTGAACGGGAGGAACTGCTGGCCGGTCTTCGGGTTGATGTCGCTTTGCCCGCCCTCGTCGATCCAGGGGTTGGGCATCGACGACGGCATCTGGAAGTGCGCGAGCTCATCGGCGGGGAACCCGTCGACGACGTCGCTTTGAGCCGGCGGGACGGGAGCAGCGACATCTGCGGCGAGTCCGCGCTGCTGGGAGTGCAGGGCGATCCAGATCTGCTCAGCCGGCGTCGCCCGAGTAGGTCGGAAGGCGGAGGGGATGCGCACTTCGATTTCCTTCGCCATCTGCGCGGCCTCACGGATCTCGGCATCGGAGGGAAGCTGCCGGGGAAGAGCGAGGCTGTCGCGCAGCTTGCTGTCTGCAGCACGCAGCGCTGACATCGTCCGGCCCTTCACCGACCCGGCGGACAGCGGAACGGAGAACCAGAACGCGCGGGTGCCGAGGGGGATCTGTTCGAGGGCGTCCAGCGTCAGAATGACCTCGTCCTTCCAGTCGGGGCATTCCTCGATGGAGATCCCGTCCAGCATCCGGTCGACGATCGCGACGGGGTCGAGGTCAGCACACAGGCCAAGCAGGAGCCCCTCGCCGCGGTGGGCCTGGAAGAGAGCTTGGTGGTGGGCTTTGACGAGCTGCTTGGTCGCCGCAGTGCCGTAGCCGTACGGAAGCGGCTGCAACCGCCACGTCGCCCAGACCACGCCCGAACGGGTCCACATGAGGTTGTCTGTCATGGCTGTCGCGGGAATCTGCATCGTCTCGCCTTTCAGTCGGTCGGTGTGGCCAGCAGCAGATCGTGACCGCCGCCGAGGGATGCCGTGATCGGCGTGCCGCCGAGAACGGGGAGGAGTGGTGCATAGCTCGTCTCTGCGTCGAGCAGGAGTGCCTTGATGACACAGCCGCGGCCGCGGCCGATGACGCCGAGCAGGATGCTGGTGCGCTGCATGGTCAGTTGTCTCCTCGGGCTTGCTGGAGCAGCCGTTCGACGCCGCTGACCGCATGCGCGGAAGTGCGTGCCTGCAGCGGCGTCGAACGCTCCGAGATGACCGGTTCGACCACGGCGGGCGGGGCCGGCTGGGGCGCGGTGGTGGTGTCCTCGTCCAGGGCGAGCGCGATCGTGACGGGCTCGGCGATCGTGGCCTTACCTCCCGCGAAATGCGGAGGGCGTACCCGCAGCGTGGTCCCGCGGTATCGGCCTGCGGCAGGGCGCGTCATCGCGGCGAGGCCGCTGCTGATCACGCTGAGCAGGTTCCGACGTGTTGCGGGGATCCGTCCGGCTCCCCAAGCTGCAGCCCAGGACACGCCTGCAGCGATGGGGATGTCGACGATCGGAGAGCCAGTCCCCCACAGTCCCTGGGTCACCAGGGTGCCGATCAGGAAGATCGCGAGGACCACTCCCTGAGCGAGCGTGTAGGGGCCCCCGGGGATCTTCGTGCCGTCGTGGAGACGGCCGATGAACTTCGGGAACCGGCGGCTGCGCGTGTAGAACCGCGCAACCTCTCTCTCTTCGTCGTGCTCGGCCACAGCTGCCCCTTAGACGGCCAGCTGGGAGACGGTGGTGCCGAGAGCGTTGACGGTCTCGCCCTCGATCAGGGTCATCACCCACGGGCCGCCGATGGTGGCCATGAAGATCGCGACCCCGCACATGAGGCCGGTGATGAGTGTCGTTGCCACGGCGAACTTCACCTTTACGGCAACGACGAAGAACACGATGACGGCGGCCAGGACCACGACGCCGCGGAAGGCCGTCGTGCCATCGGCGACGAGCCCGTTGATGAAATCGAAGAATCCCATGGGAGCTTTCCTCTCGTTAGTTGCCGGCACCGGACGGTGTCGGCGTGGGGGTGGGGGTGTTCGACTCCTTGCCAGGAGCCGCTTGCGGTGCAAGATCAATGGCACTGACCTCCCAGCGGGAGGCACGGGCGGTGAGGGTCAGGGAGTACGTCGACGTCAGCTGCTGCTCGAGGGGGCTCAGGAGCGCGACGGTCGCGAGCACCCGGACGGTGTCCCCGTCGTCGGGTGATCCCTTGGGCATGACATCGGCACGGAGCTCGTCGACCTTCGCGTCGACGTAGGGCGCTGGGGTGATCGGGGCGATGTCGGTCCCGGGAGACGTGTACCGGGACAGCTCCCCGGATCCCGCGAGATAGGCGCCGAGGAACGCGCTGACAGTCTCCGCAGCAGGATCAGACCCGCTGACCAGCTGGTTGTAGACCAGTGCGGTGGCGGAGCCTTGCTGAGGGGCGGCGATCTGCGCCGGCAACCCGACAGCGCGAAGCGCATCGCTGCCGACCGCGATCGCGACCTGGTAGTAGCGACGCGGCCACGCCGTGGTGCTTTCTTCCGCAGCGTCGCTCACGGACAGCTCTTTGACGTTCGCCGCGACCACGACGTTGACGAAGCTCGTTCCAGCGATCGGGGTGATGGACACGACACCGAGATCTCGGTACTCCCACCGCTGCTCTGACATCTGGCGAAGCGATCCCAGGTCGACATAGGTGCCGAGGTCGCCCGGCTCCTTCTTGGTCGCCCCCAGCCAGGAACCCACGAACCCGAGGGCATAGTCCCCGGCGGTCTGCTCGCGGACATTGAGTCCAGCGGTCTGAGCCTGCGTCGACGAAGCCGCCACAGGAGCGGGCTGCATGCTCGTGACGAGCAACGCGATCGGTCCGCAGGCGATGGCAGTGAACAGCACTCCGGAGACCACCATGCCGCCGAGCTGGCGCCCGTGCGTCCAGGTACTGCCTTTCGCCTCAGGGGCCTGCTTCTGCTTCGCCACCTTCGGTGTCTTCTGTCGCTTCTCCCGCGCCATCACACACCTCCTCGAGGCTGCAGCTGAGCGACCCGCATTGCTGCAGGGGCCGCGTCACGAAGTTCCTCAACAGCGGCGATCACACGGCCGTGGGTGGACGGGTCGAAGGGGCGATCCAGGGTTCCCGCGACGGCTTCCTCGAAGCCCTGCCGGGCGCGAATGGCGCGCGCCGCATCCGGCTTGAACCCTTCCCACATCGCGTCATCCGCGCTGCTGCTCTCGCTCACGTCCCTGTCCCTTCCGACGGCCTGAACCTCCACCCGGGCTGGGTGGCATATCGGTATAGGCCCGACTTCCAGCCCTTCGCGGACATCGCGAGACGAAGAAATCTTGCGCGGATATTGCAGGCGTGCAGCCGTTGAGGAAATGACGGTTGAGCGGGTCTTTTACAGGCTGAGGACTCGCCAGAACACAGGAACAGCGCGCAGATCGATTCACCGGCCGGTATCCCCTCTCCCGTTTTCCAGGATCTGAACCAGGGGTGCTGAGGAACGTGGCCCTTCGTCAACCGACGTCACGACGAAGGGCCATTTCTCATGACTGCTTGGGCGAAGACTTCCCCTCTTGCCGACCAGCTTTTCGACGAGTGGAACGCCACCCACTCCCACACCACCCACCCGTTCGGCGAGCTCGGTGAGCTCACCGGCGACGAGGCAGTGGCACTCATCCGCCACCCCCAGGAGCAGCACGAACGCGACGCGATCCTGATCACGCTGCTCCGCCTCGAGCACGCCGGCGACACCTTCGCCGGCCGAGTACTCCTCAAGTCGTTCATGCCCCTCGCGCTGCGACTGCCCTCTACGGTCTCCGCCATGCGCCCGCTGTGGCAGCACTCCCCCGCCGACGCTCGCACCGCCACCATCGGCGTGCTCTGGGAGGTCATCCACACCTACCCGCTGCACCGCGTGAACTCCGTCAGCGGCAACATCCGTCTCGAGACGATCAAGGCGCTCGGCCGGGCATACGGCAACGAAGCAAGCGTCGACTCCCTCGCCGTCGAGGACGAAGTACTCGAGAAGATCGCCGGCGCCGACGAGAGCGATGACGTCTTCCGCGACCTCGTGACGATCCTCACCTGGGCGATCGACACCAACGTGCTCCGGCGCGACGAAGTCCAGCTCCTCGCACGCATTGAGCTCGCCGAGGGTGACCCCGGTGACGCCCGCGACGCAGCAGCAGAACAGCTCGGCGTCTCCCGGGAGACCCTCAACCGACGGGTCTGCCGCATCCGCACGAAGCTCATGCACGCCGTTTCGGGCGACCTGGACGCGAAGGTCTCCTACGCGCCTCGCCGCAGCTGAGCCACCGCCTCACCCGGCACACGGCGTAGCCCACACTTCCCCCAAACCGACAGGGCCCTTGGATGGCCCCCAGGGGCCCTGTCATCCCTCCCCGGCACCTGAGACGCAGAGTCATGGCCAGAATCCCCCCAGAGAGCCTCACAGGCGCCCTCAGAGCGCACATGAGCCCGACGACCTCCCCC
>JAAIGE0100060726.1_pt1 | contig 37177 bp, 46 predicted proteins | sample 6487951 | NCBI WGS metagenome assembly JAAIGE01 (sample SAMN13974128, study PRJNA590717) | phyllosphere metagenome | biome: tomato field; feature: multiple bacterial spot infested tomato fields; material: tomato leaves; isolation source: leaves from tomato fields | host: Solanum lycopersicum ...
GCAACCGCGAAGCCTGGCAGGAGATGGAAGACTACAACCGCGTGGACGTGATCGCCCTCCGCGAGCTGTACTTCGTGCTGCTGCCGTGGATGAACCTGCACCCGAACATCGGCAACTACGTCGATGCCGAGACGCCGGTGTGTCCGAAGTGCGGCAGCGACGATCTGGTCAAGCGTGGCATCTACCACACCCAGGTGGCGCAGTACCAACGGTATCAGTGTGGTTGCTGTGGCGGCTGGAGCCGTGGCAGAACTCTGCTGAACACCATCGAATCCCGCAAGAAACTCCTGACAGGTATCTCGGAATGACCAACTTCAAGCGCGGCGACATCGTTCGCTTCAATCGCATCGGCTCCAATTTCTACGGTAACCAATACAGCGTGTACGCCGTCGAAGAGCACACCGGCTTCATCCAGACCACGGATGGGTTCCGCTTCAAACCCGAGAACCTGGTGCTGGTCAGCGAGCGTGCCGAGCCCACTCCAGACCCAATCTCGCCCACGGCGTTCAAGGCCGACGACGGCAAGGATCGCTTCGACCTGCTGATGACCAAGGAAGGCTGCGCGAGCGCCATCGCTGATGTCGTCAAGGTCCTGAGCTTCGCCGTCCGGCCCAAGGAGCAGGGCGGCAAGGGCTATGTCCCGCACTCGTGGCGCCAGGTCCCCGAGGGTCGCCGGCGCTACCTGAGCGCCATGTACCGCCACCTGGCGGCCATCGAACGCGGCGAAGAGGTGGACGACGAGTCCGGCCTACCGCACCTGGCGCACGTCGCCACCAACGCACTGTTCCTCGCAGAAATCGACAAGGAAGCAAAATGACCTTCGCTCAAGACCAGGCTCAAATCGCCGTGTACCGCAGCCTGCTGCGCAGCCTCTTCATCGCCATCGAGACCGGTAACCGGGACGAGGTGGGCCTGGTGCTTGAGCAAGCCAAGCAAGCCTACGAAGACGGCGTGCTCACCCTCGAATCCTTCGCCAACCTGAGACAGGAGCTTTCCATGACCGACTACAGTGACTACGACGAGGCGTACTTCAACGCCCTGGACGACCTGGCGGACGAGCTGATGGAGAACGCCGCCGAAGCTGCCGCCGCCGAGGGCTACCCGCTGGAGGACCTGGCATGAGGGCCGTGGTGATCGTCGAGGTGGATAACCTCGAAGAGGATGCCGACGTCCAGCTCGTCGCCAAGCAAGTCCAGCAGGCGCTGGAAGCTGCCTATCCGTACCAAGACTACAACGTTTCCGTGGAGGAAGACTGACATGGCACTGCCCGAACGCAAGTACCTCGTACACAAGCCCCAAGAAGTCCGCAACCTGAGCGCCAAGGCGCAGGAACAGCTCGACCTGGGCGACGGTAACTGGACCTTCCAGCACAAGTTCGACGGTTGCCACGTCATCGTGCTGGTCGGCATCAACATCGTCCGCATCTTCAGCCGGGAGGGCAAGGAGTGCTTCTCCATGCCGCACATCGCTGAGCACTTCCGCGTGAACTCCCACCCGAACATGGTGTACTTCGGCGAGGCGTACCATCCGAACATGGAGTTCAAGGACATCTCCGGCATGTTCCGCCGGCAGAAGCCCCAAGACCCGCTGCACTTCTTCGCCTTCGACGCGGTGACGTTGCAGGAATTCCGCGCAGGCAGCAGCTCCCGCCCGTACATCGAGCGGATCAAGGCGCTGCGCACCGTGGCCGACGCCGCTGCCCAGGTCGTGCCGGCTGGCCTGTACCCGGATCAGGTCAAGGCGCTGGAAGCCGCCGAGCATCTCCGGGCCACCACCGGCTGGAAGTACGGTCTCGACGGCCTGATCGCCAAGCAGATCGACGGCACCTGGGAAGCCGGCGTGGACCGCCAGGGCCGCCAGCTCAAGCTCAAGGACCACATCTCGGTTGACCTCGAAGTCGCCGGGCTGGTCAACGGCGAGGGCAAATTCGACGGCATGATCGGCGCCCTCCGCGTCTACTGGCGCGGCAACACCGTGCAGATCAGCGGCGGCAAGCTCACCAACGACGAGCGCCAGCACTACTGGCTGAACCCTGACCTGCTGATCGGCAAGATCGTCGAGGTCCACGCCCTGGGCCTGACGCCGGACGGCAAACTCCGCGAGCCCCGCTTCCAGCGGATTCGCGACGACAAAGCAGAACCATCGGAGTAGCAATGAATCAGATCGAGCTTGAGCAGGAAATGGCGGACGGCGGTCGGGCGAAAGCCCTGGCCCGCTTCGCGAACAACGAAGAGGCGCACAGCGCACACAGCAACCCCTACGCCCAAGCCCTGTACCGCCGCAGTATCGAGCCCATGGCCGAGGCGATCAAGCTCCATCTGACGAAGGTCACCCGTGGCGTGGCCAGCAAGCACAAGGTGCTGCTGAAGGACGAGGACCCGTTGGTCCTTGCCTTCATCACCGTGCGGGCCATCATGGACTTCTGCCTGGCAGACACCGCCGTGCCGCTGGGCTCGCTGGCCCGCGAGGTCGGCAACAGCGTCTATGGCGAGGTGCTGCTGAAGCACTTCGAGGACATCAACCCCGAGCTGTACTTCACGCTGGTCAAGGACTTCGAGCGCCGGATGACCAAGAGCGAGCGGCACAAGCTCACCGTGTTCAAGGATTCCGCAGCGAAGGACGGCATCCCGCTGCCGGTGTGGGACCTGGCGGCCAAGGCGGACGTGGGCAAGATTCTGCTCGGCATCGCCACTGACCTGGGCCTGGTCCGCATCGACACCCTATGGGAGAAGCCCACCAAGAGCACGCACCACATCCTCCTGAGCGACGAGCTGCGGGAGATCGTCAACCAGATCAAGGGGCACGTCGCCGGCCTGATGCCGATGATCATGCCCTGTATCGAGCCACCGCGCCCCTGGGTGGCCGTTAACGACGGCGGCTACCACAGCATGGCCATGCGGCGAACGACGCCCTACGCGGTCCGTGGGGTCCCCAGCGTCGATGCGGACATGGTGCCGCAGATGATCCTCGACGGCCTGACGCAGCTCCAGAACGTGGCCTGGCGCGTGAACGCCAAGGTGCTGGACATCGCGCTGATCTGCCACGAGAAGTTCGACGTGGGCGACAGCCTGGTATCCGACAGGCGGTCGGAGGAACCCGACAAGCCGCTGTTCATGCTGGACAACCCGGACATCAAGTTCGACCAGATGTCCGAGATGCAGCAGATCGAGTTCAAGGAGTGGTGCGCCACCAAGCGCGAGTGGTACACCGAGACCAAGGTGCGCGGCAGCAAGTCCGGCGCGACCACCGAGGCGCTCTACATGGCGAACCGATTCAAGGGCCGCCCGCTGTGGTTCGTCTACACCTGTGACTACCGGGGCCGGTTCTACGCCTCGGCTCGTGGTATCAGCCCGCAGGGCGCCGACCTGGCCAAGGCCCTGCTGGAATTCAACGACGGCTCGCTGATCGACACTCCCGAGGCGGAGTTCTGGTTCCGCGTAGCCGGTGCAAACCGCTGGGCCGCTGACGGCCTGGACAAGAAGCCCCTCGCCGAGCGGGCACAATGGAGCAAAGACAATGCCGAGTTCATCTGCCGCATCGCTTCCGATCCCATCTCGCACCGAGAATGGACCAACGCCGACGTGCCTTTCCAATTTCTGGCTTGGTGTTTCGAGTTTGCCTCCTGGCACGAAAGTCCAACTACCCATCGTACACGCCTGCCGCTTGGCCAAGATGGCTCATGCAATGGTCTTCAACACTTCTCTGCGATGCTTCGAGACGAAGTTGGCGGGCGCTCGACCAATCTTGTGCCGGATTCCGTACAGCATGACATCTACCGAGACGTTGCCGAGGCCACTGACTCCATCATCCGCGCTGAACCTGAAGATGATGAAAGCCTGGTGGCAGGTCGCTGGCGACGGCACGCTCTATCTCGTGCGCTGGTAAAGCGCTCGGTGATGACTCTGCCCTACGGCTCGACGCGATTCAGCTCGGCAGAGTTCATCCACGACGAGTACCTGGCCAAGGGCAAGGCGCCGGAGTTCGAGAAGCTGGAGTACGCCAAGGCGGCGAACTGGCTGTCGTACCGCGTGTGGGACGGCATCGGCAAGGTCGTCGTCAAGGGCCGCGAGGCCATGGAGTGGCTCCAGATGTGCTCCGACGTGATCACCGCAGCCAAGCCCGCGAACGTCTCCTGGCGCTCGCCGAGCGGTATGCTGGTGACGCAGCGGTACTCGGTGCAGGAGTCCCTGATCGTGCAGTGCCGCCTCACTGGCCGGCAGCGCACCAAGATCAAGCTCCGCGTAGACACCGACGTGGGCGACAGCCGCAGGCACCGGAACGGCATCGCGCCGAACTTCGTGCATAGCTGCGACGCAGCGCACATGCACTTCTTCCTCCAGCGCTGCCGCGAAGAGGGCCTGACGCAGCTCGCTCTGGTCCACGACGACTACGGCTGCCCTGCCGGCCAGGTCGCCACGCTGCATCGCCTGATCCGCGAGACCTTCGTGCAGATGTACACCGAGCACGATCCGCTGGCGGAATTCAAGCAGTTCCACGAATCCGACCGCCTGCTGCTGCCTGACGTGCCGCCGCCCGGCAATCTCAACCTCACCGACGTGCTCCAATCGACCTACTTCTTCTGCTAGGTTAATTGGAGCCCTATTGGTACGACAAACATTCGGAGTGCCCGATGATCGCTTTTCTCAGACGATGGTTCCACAATCGCTTCGTAGTCCCCGCTATGCAAAAGCAGCGCGACGCCTTCCTGGCTCAGTTCAAGCATCAAGAGCAGATGATCGAGAATCTGTCTAGAGCCAAAGAGAACTCTCCAGTATCTGGTGCCCTGAGCCGTGAGGTGTTCGAGGCCAAGGTACTGAAGCAGATGGACAACACCATCATCACCTCTGCTGACACTCCATCGAGTACAGCATTCAAGATGGGTGTACAGCACGCACTCCGAGTGATGGAGCGTGAGGTGGTGGTATGAACCCACACTTCCACTACATCCACAAGCAGGGCGTGGAGAAAGTCCAGCCCTGCTTCCAGCTCAGCAAAATCCACATGCTGAGCAAGCTCCACGCAAGTATGCTGGAGCGGCAACTTCCGGTGTACTCGGTTGACGAGGCACTGACGAACATCGAGGCAGCCGGCGATGACCTGGCCTGGCTCGGTGGTGAGACCTTCCTGGCCCTGGTTACCATGGGCACGGAATGGCATTCGCCCGGCATCATCCTTTCCGAGGAAGCTGTCGGGCCGAAGGCTGGGTACGACAAGATCGACGTGGACGAATTCCTCGCCGGTATGTTGGCCCTGGCCGAGTACCTGGGGTGCTACAAGTTCCACATCGGGACCCTGGCAAACCCCAAGCAATCCGCGTTCACTCGCCTGCTGGCCAGCAAAGGCATGACCGTGGCATCAACCACCCTGTACAGGAACACATCCCATGGGAAGCGGTAAGAAACTAGGCAAGGGGATCGGCGGCATCGGTCCCAAGTTCATCCAGAAGGTCTCCGGCGCCGACAAGCAAGTCGATGCCGCCGAGGACCAGGCAGCGGCCACCCTCGCCGCCGCCCAACAGGAAGCAGCGGCCCAGCGCGACCAGGCCGAGGCGATCCGCCAACAGACTGCCGCAGCGGAAGAGACCGCTCGCCAGCAGGCCAACATGGACGCCACTCGCACCGCGCAGCAGGCAGCCCTGGACGCCGCCAGCCGGCAGGCCGCCGCAGCCGCGAACGACACCCAGGTGCAGCAGGAGCAGACCACGCCCACCATCGACATCTCGCCCAGCTCCACCGGCTCCAGCGAGACCGATGCCGAGCGCCGCCGCCGCTACAACCAGGGCACCACCTCCGGCGTCAACGCACCTAACGCCCCCAGCATCCGCCTGTGAACCCGGCTGAGCTGACCGCCAGCGCGGAATGGTCGGACCTCGAATCGAAGCGAACTGGCAAGATGTCGCGGATCGAGCGCCTGGCGGAAATCACCATTCCCAGTGTCGCCCTGGACTCGTCTTACGACTCCGGGCACGACGACCTCACCAACGGCGCCAGCAGCCTCGGCTCGCAGTGCGCCACACACCTCGTCAACAAGCTGATGCTCGCCATGTTCGGCACGTCCCGCCCGTTCTTCAGGCTGGCGCTGGCCGAGGCGGAAGCAGCAGCCCTGGCCGAGAAGGTCGGCATCACGCTCGACGAGCTGACGGACATGCTTGCCCAAGGCGAGCGGGACGCCACGCTCGAACTGGAGATGATCGCTGGCCGCGACACGCTCTACGAAATCATGACGCACCTCGTTGTTGCCGGTGACGTGCTGATGGACCTGTCCGAGAAGGACACCATCCAGGCGCACCCGCTGTGCAACTACGTCGTCCGCCGTGACCGCAAGGGCAAGCCCGTGGTCATCATCATCCGCGAGTGCGTCCGGTACGACGAGCTGGACGAAGAGGCGCAGAAGTTCGTGCCTCCCGGCAACAACCCCGACACGGAGCACCACGTCTACACGCACATCAAGCGTAAGGGCGACAAGATGGTGATGAACCTCTGGATCGACCATGTAATGCTGCCGTACGACAAGTTCGGCGGTAGCTGGAAGATCGAGGACTGCCCGTACATCCCGCTGACCTGGCGCCTGCCGCTGCGACAGCACTACGGTGTGGGCCGTGTCGAGGAATACTTCGCGGACTTCGCGGCCTACGAGACCCAAGCGGAATCGCTGTCCGAAGGCGCTGTGCTCGCTGCGCAGTTCCGGTGGCTCCAGAACCCTGGTGGCATCACCCGGCCCGAGGATATGGCCAACAGCAAGAATGGCGACATCATCCCCGGCGTGAAGGGCGACCTCGAACTGGTGTTCTCGAACATCGGTCAGCAGCTCAGCACGGTGCTGACGATCAGCCAGGAGTTCAGCCGCCGACTCGGCGCGGGCTTCCTGATCAACAGCGCGGTGACCCGCGACGCCGAGCGTGTGACTGCCGAGGAAATCCGGCTGCAAGCGCAGGAACTGGAGCAAAGCCTGGGCGGCGTCTACAGCCGGCTGGCCAAGGAAATCCAGAAGCCCCTGAGCCGCTGGCTGCTGGAACGCATCGACCTGAGCATCAAGGGCACCAAGATCACTCCGGTGGTCATGACTGGCCTGGACGCCCTGAGTCGGAACGCGGACCTCGAACGCCTGCTGATGTGGCTGCAAGACGTTACCAGCCTGGGAGGCATCCCGCCCGAGCAGCGGATGATGCTGCAAGAGTCCAACATCATCGCCGACATGGCCGCTGGCCGTGGCGTCAACACCAAGCGATACCTGGCGAGCGCCACCGAGGTCCAGGCCCGTATGCAGCAACTGCAAAACCAGCAGGCTGCCGCAGGCCAGGCCCCGGACGGCCAAGCCGCACCCAACATCCCCTCTGATGGAGCACCTGCATGAGCACCGAGAACCAAGCCGCCGCACCCGCCGTAGAAGCCACCCAGCAGGCCCCTGTGGCCCCGCAGCAGGCACCCGCACCTCAGCCCCCGGTACAGGCCGCCCCGCCTGCCCAGGAGCCGGCCAAGGCCCCTGCCGCCGAGGCTGACCAGCCCTACGTCTACAACGCGACCGGTAACGCCAACGTGGACTACGCCCTGGGCGTGATCGGCAACGCTGGCATTGGCCTGGAGCACCCGGCAGTCAAGCTGGCCATGGACGGGGACTTCACCCAGCTCCGACACGTCCTGGCCTCCAAGGGCGTGGCCGGCAGCGACGCCCTGGTCGAGATGATCGAGCGCGAGGCCAAGGCCGAGGGCGAGCGTGAGGCTGCCGAGGCCCGGCAGATCGGCCAGGACTGTGTGAACCTGGCGGGCAACGTGGAGCACTGGGAGAACGTCGTGTCCTGGGCACGCCAGAACGCCGAGCCCGAAGAGGCCGAGATGATCAACGAGCTGCTGGGCAAGAAGGGCACTCACAAGATCGCCGCGACCTACCTGCTGACCCTGTACGACCGTGCCAACGGCGAGCGCGAGCCCCAGCGCTCTGCTACCTCCCCGGACGCCGGTGGCCGCCCCGCCGCCCCGGCAGGCCCGCTGAACCGCGTACAGTTCGCCGCCGAGGCCGCCAAGCTCCGGCAGCGCCTGGGTGACGCCTACACCGGCTCGCCCGAGTACGCCGCGCTGGGCCGTCGCCTGAGCGTCTGACCTCCACAGGGCTCCGAAATTAATTGGAGCCCTATTGGTACAACAAACATTTTCCTTGCAAGGATACCTGCACTATGAGTTTGGACGTATTTAACGTAGTCCGCCCCGCCGCCCGGAACGGTGACGAATCGAAGCCGTTGGCTCTGATCGTCGAAGAGTTCTCCGGCATGGTGGAAGGCACCATCCAGCGTCGCTCCAAAACCGAGGGCCTGATTCAGGTCAAGTCGGTGAAGGGCACCGCTACCGTCTCCAACTTCGCTGTTGGCGAGTCGCAGCTTCAAGTGATCGTTCCGGGCGTAACCCCGAACGGCACCAAGAACGAGTTCGGTAAGAACTCGGTGACCGTTGACCGCACCATCCTGGCCCGCGCCACTCTGCCGATGCTGGACGTGTTCCAGACCAGCTACGACGCCCGTCGCGAAATCGCCACCGAGCACGGCAAGAAGATCGCCAAGTTCAAGGACCAAGCGTTCCTGATCCAGGCTGTCAAGACCGCGCTGCTCGCTAACTCCACCTACTTCGGCAACTCCAAGGAACTGCCCGGCCACAAGGGCGGCACCAAGGTGACCCTGAAGGCCGCAGGTGACGAGCGCGATCCGGCCAAGCTGTACTCCGCGTTCGCTTCCCTGTTCTCGCAGATGGAAGAGAAGGACGTGGACCCGGTTGCCGATGACGTGTTCATCTTCGTCCGCCCGCAGACCTTCTACGATCTGCTGGAAGCCGAGCAGGTGATCAACGGCATGTACGTCACCGCCGCTGGCACCAACATCGAAGGTCACATCTTCAAGGCTTGGGGCGTCCCGGTGATGTCCACCAACAACCTGCCCAACTGGGTAGAAGATGGCACCAAGGCCGATTCCGTCAGCCGTATGATGGGCACCAGCTACAACGGTGACTTCAGCAAGCTGATCGCCGTGGCGTTCTCCGCCCGCGCTGTCCTGGCCGGTTCGACCATCGACCTGACCTCCAAGGTGTTCTTCGACGACGTGTCGAAGCACTGGTTCGTCGATGCCTGGTTGGCCTTCGCTGCCACCAGCAACCGTGCCGAGTTCGCCGGCGCCATCTACGCAGCTTAATTGCTGTACCACTTCCCCGCAATGGGTGCCTTCGGGCATTCCTTGCGGGGATTTTTCCGTTTCTGGAGCCGCCCATGTTCTACAACAAACTGGACGTGGTGAACCGGTGTCTCGCCAGTGTGGGTGAGCTTCCGGTAAACACCATCGAGAATTCGACCAATCCCATGGTCACCACCGCCGTCGAGACTCTGCACCAGGCAACCCTGGACGAACAGGGTATCGGCTGGTGGTTCAATACCGAGTGCGTCAACCTGCTACCGCAAACCGATGGCACCTACGCCGTGCCCACGGACTGCATGTCCCTGTACACCATGGACAACTTCAACCCGAACTGGTTGACGATCCGGGGCCGCAAGCTCTACAACTCCCTGGGTGGGACGCCCTACACCGGCGACCGTGCGATGACCGTCAAGATCATCCGGGCGCTGGACTTCGAGGACCTCCCATTCAACGCCCAAAAGCTGGTTATGTCCGCGACAGTCGAGCGCTTCCTCAGCGACTACGACGGCGACGGCCAGAAGATCGAGACCGCTGCGGCGGACTACCAGGGCAACTACGCTCTGTGCATGGCTGACCACACCCGCTCGGTGAAGGCCAACATGCTGATGCAGGGCGGTATCGCAACCGCTCGCATCCGCCAGCGGTATCCCACTGGACGCTGGAGACCGTAATGGCCAAGACGACCGGCAGCTTTGAATCCCTGATCCGGGGCGTGTCCCAGCAGGTGGCGCACCAGCGCTTCCCTGGCCAACACTGGGCACAGGACAACATGATTTCCGATCCGGTCGTGGGTCTGGTGCGCCGCGCCGGCAGCGTGATGCGAGCCGAGCAGAGCACGACCACCAACATGGCCAGCTCCGACAGCGACTCGGACGTGCGGCAGTTCAAGGAGAAATCCCTCTACCTGGGCGAGACGGAGTACAGCATCATGTACCGCGCCCAGGTGAAGCCTGCCGGCAGCACGGTCGGCGGCCTGGTGGTCGTGGACAAGACGAACCGCAAGCTGCTGCCCGTCAACGTGAGCGCCTCCGACAGCATCGCTGCCGAGGTACTCCGTGGCGGCTTCAGCGCCGTGACCTCGGTGGGCCGCTTCATCCTGCTGGCCGCCAGGAACAAGGTGACGACGTACAACACCGGCAACCCGGTGGACAACAACACCAACGGCGAAGCGTTCATCAAGCAGGGGAACTACAACCGGCTGTACACGCTGACACTCCGCCGCAACACCGACAAGCGAGTCTTCACCGCGCAGTACACCACGCCCACCAGCTACTACCCTGGCACCTTGAACACCAGCGACATCCCGGCCACTAACCCGGACGGCACCGCGAACAAGGACTACCAGAAGCTCGTCAACGACCGCGTGTACCAGTATCAGACGGCGGTCAACCAGTGGATTGGCACCAGCGCCGCCGCCATCGTCCCGGCCAACATCGCGCAGAAGCTGATGGAAGCCATGGGCGGCGTGGCGGGTTTCGCTGACATCGGCATGGCCCGCACCGGCAGCACCATCGTGTTCACCAACGTGGACCGCATCATCATCGACGACAGCGCCAACGGCGATACTGTCGGCCAGGTGCTGCGTGAGGTGGAGAACGCCAACGACCTGGGCACCATTGCCTGGTACGGTCAGACCGTTCGGGTGAACCCCAAGCTGAGCACCGGCGTCAAGGGCGACAGCTACTACCTGAAGGCCAGGGCCATCGCTGCTGACGGCACGAACGGCTACGGCCCGGTGGTGTGGGAAGAGGCAGCCGGCGTCAGCATCCAGCCGGTGTTCGTGACGATGCTCGCGGTGGTGAACAACGGCCAGTTCTACATGGCCAGCGACGCCAACATCCTGGGCAGCCTCTCCGGCATCTCGCCGCCCGGCTGGGCAGCGGCCAGCTCCGGGGACTACGACAGCCAACCGCTGCCGGCGTTCCTGGGCAAGACGATCACCTACATGCAGATGTTCCAAGACCGGCTGATGATCGTGTCGGGCTCCACGGTGTTCATGTCCCGCTCCGGGGACTACTTCAACTTCTTCAAGTCCTCGGCGCTCAGCGTTGAGAACGACGATCCGATTGAAGTGTACGCCCTCGGCAGTGAGGACGACATCATCACCGATGGTGCCATGATCGACCGGAACCTGATCCTGTTCGGGAACGTCTGGCAGTATGCGATCAGTGGCCGTGAGGCGCTGACGCCGACGACCGCTTACGTCGCCGTGCAGTCGAACTACGAGGACAGCAACGTCGCGGCCCCGGCCAGCGCGGGCAACCTCCTGTTCTTCGCTCAGCCCCGCGACCACAAGCTGACCGTGCAGCAGATGCAGACCGGCGCCTACGCCGACACCGTGGCGTGCTTCGAGATTACGCAGCAGCTCAACTCGTTCTTCGAGGGCAAGCCGCTGAGCCTCGTGACCACCACCAGCCCGAGTACCGTGTTCATGCGGACCCTGGGCCTCCGGTACGGCATCTACGTCTTCAGCTACCTCGACGCCCCTGGGCAGACCGAGCGCCTGTTCGACGCCTGGCACCGCTGGACGTGGAACGAGGCCATGGGCCAGCTCGTCGGCATCACCGGCAAGGAGGGCGCCCTGCTGGCGGTCTTCATCCGGCAGAACAGCGCCGGTGGCTTCAGCTACGTCCTCGACGAGTTCTCGCTGAGCCCGAGTAGCAACGGGATGCCGCATCTGGACTCCATGCGACCGTACAACACCGGCACCACGATCAGCCCTTCGCTGAACGGGGACCGGGGCGCCACGGTCATCACGGCAGCCGGTGGTAGCAACTACCTGCTGGGCCGCCCGCTGACGCAGGAAGGCGAGCTGGTCAAGGAGTTCCCTGGACAGGTGGCCAACATGGTCCGTGGCTTCGTCTACGACAGCGGCTTCACGCTGACCAACCCGTACATCCGCGACGATGACGGCAAGGCGATCCTCGACAGCCGGCTGGTGCTGAGCCGCTACAACCTGACCCTGATCAATGCCGCCGCCGTCAAGGTGGAGGTGCAGGACTTGGAGACCAAGGACATGGCCACTTCGGAGGTCGTGAACTGGGTGGCCAGGCCCACCGGCAACTGGGTGCTCAACACTCAGCAGGTGGAAGATCAGTTCGCAATCACGGCGGGCGTGTTCCGAGAAATTCGGTCCTGCCTCGTCACCATTAAATCCCGCTCCTGGCTCCCGTTTGGCGTGTCCGCCATCGAGTGGGCAGGCCAGTTCTTCACCCGGAGGCGCTAATGATTTGGGTAGCCGCAATGATGGCGGCGCAGGCCCTGATGCAAGGAGAGCAGCAGAAGGCCGCGAACAAAGCCGCTAACATCGTCAACCAGGCGAACACGCAAGCTGCGAACATCCAACGGACGTCGCAGAACAACCTCGCCGCTGCCAACGGGAGCCTGCAACGGATGCAGGACTCCCTGGGCAATCGCAACATGCTCCGCCAGGCAGGTCTGGCCCACGAGAAGATCGCTGACCAGCAGATCGACCTCGGACGGCAGATGACCTCTGGCGGCTTCCAAGCGCGTCTAGCTGCAGCCGAGCAAGCTGGTGCCCTCCAGGCATCGGCCTCGGCAGCCGGTGTCGGCGGTGGCACGATCACCATGCTCCAGAAGGTGGCCGCGCTCCGCTCGAACATCGAGCAAGACGACATGGAAGAGTCCTACAAGCGGGCCGTCTTCAACCTCAAAGAGGCGGACGACGAGAACCTGTACCAGATGTACAACAACCTTCAGGACAACGCCTACATCGACCCCATCGCCTACAGCCAAGTCGTGGCACCGCAGAAGCGGAGCACCAGCATGACCGGCGCGTACCTCAACGCAGGTATGCAGGCACTGGGCGCCATGTACCAGGGCGGCATGTTCAACAAGGGTGGCACCTTCGACGTATCGCAAGGCAGCGGCGGGTTCACCGGCGCGTACAAGCGGTGGTTCGGAGGCGCCAACATCCAACAGTAAGGAGCCAGAATGGCCAGTCGAGTAATCGGCGGACCTGCCAGCGTGCAGCCGCAAATGATCCGCCAAGGCGACATCGCCGAGCCGGATGACGGCCTGGGGCAAGCAGCGAACTTCGTGATGAAGCTCGGCGTCCGCTATGCTCAAGGCCAGCTCGCTCAGAAGCAGCAGCAGATGTTCGTCCAGGGAATGCAGCGTGTCGCCACCGGCGAGGCGCTGTCGGACATCAAGAAGGACCAGCCGGAGTTCGCCTCGATCTTCGGTGACACCGCCAGCATCCAGGGCGCTCAGGCGATGGCCAAGGTCAAGGCCGTGGATGACTTCACGACCAAAGCCTACGAGCAGATGCCCGAGCTGGCCAAGATGTCGCCGGAGAAGGCAGGCCAGGTCCTGACGCAGGGGATGTCGCAGCACCTCACCGGCGACGTCGGCGTGGACACCGTGATCCAGTCCCGCATGGTGGAGCAACTCCCGGTCCTGATGAAGGCCCAGGTGAAAGCGAACTACGCCTACACCCAAGCCGAAAGCGCCCGGCAGTACAGCGGCGTCCTGTCCTCGGCGGCGCAGACGATGCAGACGGCAGCCCTCCAGCTCGCCCGTGGCACGATCAGCCAGCAGGACTTCGACGTGGCTCGCGCCAACGCCGTCAGCGTGCTCCAGAAGCCCGCAGGGCAGAGCGACGAGACGTACCGCAAGACGATCCTCGAAACCGCACAGCTCCAGCTCAGCAACGGCAACCACTGGTTCGACCGCACGCTGCGCCAGCGCGGCCCGAACGGCGAGCCCAGCTTCTACGAGACCGTGCTCGACGCGGATGACCAGAAGAAGCTGAACGATGCCCGCTTCAGCGCCGAGGCCCGCACCGCCAAGCAGTACGGCTTCAACCAGTACGGTAGCGTGATCGCCGAGCTGGCGGGCCGCGCTCCGGGCATGGCGCCGGCTGCGATCCAGACTGCGGTCAACAAGATCAACCAGCAGTACATGGCCGAGACCGGCAGTGAGACCGGCATCATCGACATGGCAGACGCCACCGCGATGGTAAAGGGCAGCTACTCCCGCAGCTTCGCGTTGCAGGACAAGGCCGCCGAGCTGCGGATGTCCCAGGGCCTGAAGGATGCGAGCGACGCCGCCAAGGCGAACGCCACGCTCCAGAAAGCCATCGCCATGGCCAACCTGGGCCAGGGCAAGTTCGCCGTCGCCGCTGGCGTCGAGAAGGACCAGTTCGATCAGGTGATGTACGAGAAGTTCAGCATGGAGGCTCAGAGCAAGGGCCTCGACTACGCCGCCCAGGGCCTAGCCCGGAACTGGCAGAACGGTGCGGAGTACATCAATCCGCACGTCCAGAACCAACTGCTGTCACCCTTCCGGCAAGCGGAAGCGGGCGCCCCCACCGGGGAAGCCATGGCGCAGTCGCAGCAAATCTACGCCGCCCTCGTCAAGCAGCCCGGTGGCCAGGCAGTCGCCGACGCCTACATGGGACCGGAAGCCACGATCCGTATGCAGAACTACAACGCTGCGGTGAACCAGGGGATGTCCACCCAGGACGCCACGCAGTTCGCGTTCGGCAAGGCCCTGATCAAAGGGCAGCGGATGGACACCAACGAGTTCGCTCCGGTGCTCGACAAGGTGCTCAAGGAAGAGTACAAGGCCGGTGGCGGCAACGGCTGGTTCCAGACGCCGATGTACGACACCAGCAAGCAACTGATCCAGGCAGTGGTCGCGCCGCTGGCCAGCCAGCTTCAGGTCAACCTGGGCCTGACGCCGGAAGCCGCCGCCAAGCGTGCGCTGCCGATGGCGCGTGAGCGGTTCGACATCCTGGGTCCGCTGGCCGTCTCCAAGACGGAGAAGCAGCAGGGCCTGGCCGAGGCGCTGCGGACCAGCCGCGAGGACGCCGGCAAGGTGGCCTTCGCCGTGATGCAGGAGCAGGCCAAGAAGCAAGGCATCAACATCGACATCGCCGGCATTTGGGATCGTCAGTCGGTGCAGAGCAACAGCGGCGTGTTCACCGGTCGCTTCGATCCCTGGGACGTTCTGACCAAGAGCGGCCAGGTGAGCGCCACCCGGTTGCCCGATCAGGTGCGCCCGGACGGCACCAAGCTCCAAATGTACCACGGCATCGTCTACACGCCGGACGGGAAGTCTGCGGACTTCTACTTCGACAGCGACCAGATGCTGAACCACATCAACACCCATCTCAAGCCCGGTAGCAACGGCGGACGGTTGAACCCGTCTGTGCCTGACGACCGAGTGAAGTAAGGAGGGCCTAATGGCCGACTTCAACGACTATGTGCAGTCCAACACCAGCAAGGTGGGGCCTGCTCCATCTACTGGTTCCGGCACCACGCTGGATCAGCAACGCCGGCAGGATTTCGGGGACTACAGCAACGTGTCGCCGAAGGACTTGAAGGCTTCCCTTCGAGCGGCCAAGGCCCCGCAACTCTCCGAGGTGGAGAAGCACGAGCGGTTCACCCGCGCTGCCCAGGGCGCTCTCGAAGCGACCCTGGATGGCGGTAGCACCGAAGAGGTGAACGCCAGCGCGAACGCGAACTGGACGGAATACAACAAGGCACCCCGCTTCCACCGCAGCGTGGAGACCGCGCCGGTAATCGAGAACACGGACCAGACGCAGGGCCTCAAGGAACTGCGGCAGGCCCAGCGCGCCAACGAGCGCTGGCTGAAGCTCCGGTCCGATGTGGGCGTGGGCGACATGGCCGGCGCCGCCTGGCAAGAGATGTCGGGCACCGCTGCCGCCGTCCGCGCCGTGATCGACCAGTGGAATGGGGCTCGGGACTTCAAGCCGGACCCCATGTTCGACCCGCTGGAAGGCCGCGAGAACTGGGGCGCCAACCGCCCGCTGGACGAGCAGGAGTGGATCGCCGATAGCTCCAGCGCCGAAGAGCGGATGTGGAAGCTCGGGCGCCTGAACCAGCAGCGCGAGAACTTCGAGACCCTGGGTGCCCACGGCGCCGGGGCCGCGACGTTCTTCAGCCTGGGCGCCGGCATCCTCGACCCGGTGGGCTGGGTGGCTGGCATGGGCGTCGGCAAGGCGGCACAGCTCGCCAACGTCGGCACCAAGCTCTACGGGGCCTCCCGCATCCTGGCAGGGGCCGCCGAGGGCGCCGCAGGCAACATCCTCACGGAAGCAGCCATCCAGGCGTCAGGTGAGCACGTCACCGCTGCCGACTACGGCTACGCCGCCGCCTTCGGGACCCTGTTCGGGGCCGGGGGCGCCGCCATCGCCACCAGGGCTCGCGTGGTGCATCAAGACAACGTGGACGTGCCGGGTGTGCATCGTGAGGCGGACGCCGCCGCGCACAGCGCCAGCGAGCAGGCAGAGGCCCTCCGTGAGGGCAGCCTGAACCACATGGCCGGCATTTGGGAAGAGGCTCAGCGCCGCGCCGGCCCGGACGCCGATCAGACCCTGCTCAAGGAAACCGCCCGCGTGGTGGAGCAGGAGCGGATGCGGGCCTTCACCGAGGCCAGCGTACGGCCCCTGGGCGACAGCGAGCGCCTGGCGCCGGACATCGACATGCTGGCCGGCCAGAACGCCGAGGGCACCGGAGACATCGCCGGGGGCCTGACGCAGGGCGTGAACAAAGCGTTCGCCCCGCAGGAGGTACGCGACGCCGTGGGCTCCAAGTACGGGATCAGCGCGGACACCATGCCGGACAACGCCGACCGCCTGTGGACCACGGAGATGTTCCACCGTGCTGAGCAGAACGCCCCGCAGTTCGACGAGGACCGCCTCAACGTGATGTCGAAGCTGCTGCCCAAGAAGCTCCAGGCCACCGGCATGATCCTGGCCCGCAGTGAGCACCCGCTGCTGCGCTGGTGGGCGGCCAACATGCTAGAGATGCCGACCCGCGCCGCTGGCGCCCGCACCACGGCAGCCGTTGAGCACGCCATCCGCGAGCGCGAGTACAGCGCGTTCATCGCCCGCGACAACGAGTTCTACGCCGCGTGGCGCAACCAGAACGGCGGCAGCGCGATCAAGGACGTGTTCCTCAAGACCGGGCACTACAGCGAGTTCCAGCGGATGGTCAGCGACGCACGTCGAGCACGGGCCATGGGCCAGGAGCTGGACCTGCACCCGACGATCAAGAAGGCCGCTGACAACTGGGACGAAGCCTACGAGCGTCTCCGCGTGGACCAGCAGAAGTCCAAGACCCTCGGCAGCGAGAACCTGCCGGACAGTTCCCGTGGCTACTTCGCACGGTCGGTATCTGCCAAGTGGCTCATTGCGAATCCCGCCAAGCAGGGCGCATTCCGCAAGGCAATCGAGAAGCAACTGTTCGAGCAATGGAAGGACTTCGACAACGGCGCCAAGTACGCCAAGGAAACCGCAGCACGCTACGTTGACCGGGCAATCCGGGAGGCGCACGGCGGCGGCGATGTGCCGATCAACATGCACGACAAGCACGCTGCTGCCGGTCTGCGTGACGCCCTGGCGCAGGGCACCAACCTGAGCAAGGACGACATCGAGAAGTACCTCGACCGCATCTCCCGTGGCGGTGCTCAGCACACCCGTGGCCGGCTGGACTTGGACCTTGGTGAGACCGCCATCGGCGACGACGGCGTGGAGTTCAAGCTGAGCGATGCCTTCGTCAACGACCAGGCGGCGCTGTTCCGCAGCCAGGCCCGCCGCGTCAACGGCGAGGTCACTCTGGCCCGTCGCGGTATCCTGGGCGACCGGGGCATCCGCGTGATGCGGGACGCGATCATGCTGCGGCACGCCGATGGCAAGAGCCTGAGCCCTGCCGAGCTGGAAGCCTTCGACCAGACCGTGGCGGAGTTCATGGGTCGCCCGTTCGGCAAGAGCGTGCCGGCCCTGGACACCCTCCGCATCTGGACCATGGTGTCCAAGCTGGGCCAGGCCGTGGTTCCGCAGTTGGCCGAGACCGGCAACATGGCGGCCACCCTGGGCGTCGGCGCCGCGATGCGGTTCACCAAGGACCTGCCGCGCCTGGTGCAGGACGTCCGCAAGGGACGTGACTCCGAGCTGCTCAAGAGCCTGGAGATTCCGGGCGGGCGCCTGGGCGACGAGCACCAGGCAGTGATGCCGTGGCAGGACATCGACGAGATTGAGGTGGCGGGGCGCGATGCTCCGTCCGTGCTGGGCCGTGCTCTCCGGGGCGCCAGCAACGCACAGGCCCTCGTCACCGGCTTCCGCTACCTGCACGCCGCTCAGGTGCGCGGTGCGAGTGAGCAGATCATCCTGAAGGCGCTGCGGTACACCCGCGAGGGTAGCAACGACGCGGCCATGAAGTCCATGGGCTTCAGCGACGAGCTGCGCGAGGCGGTCCGCAAGGAGCTGCCGAACATCGCAGAGTTCGACGCGGACGGCAACGTCACCAAGCTGGACATCCGCAGCAGCACCGACCCGCAAGCCATGCTGGCCTTCCAGCAGGTGGTGGAGCGCGGCGCCAAGCAGATCATCCAGGGCACCTTCATCGGCGAGCGCGGGGCGTTCATGCACGACAGCTTCCTCCGTCTGCTGACGCAGTTCCGGTCCTTCAGCCTGACCTCCATGGACAAGCAGTTCAGCCGGGTCCGCGCCGACCAGGGCACCGCCAAGGCCCTGGGCCTGCTGCTGGGTCAGATGTCGTTCGCCATCCCGATCCACCTGGGCCGGGTGAGCCTCAACGCTGCATCCATGGCCGACGACCGCCGCCAAGAGTATCTGGAGACCCAGCTCGCTCCGGGTATGCTGGCCCGCGCCACGCTCAACTACGCCTCCCTAGGTGGCCTGATGGGCGACATCGTGGACGCCGGCGCTGCCGCTGCGGGCCTGGAGATGTCGGGCGCTCGGACTGGGCAATCCAGCTTCAGCTCCAACATCCCCGCCGTGGGCGCGGTGGACGGCGCGGCTCGGGCAATCACCAACCGGGACCTTTCCGGCATGGTCAAGGCCCTGCCAGGCGGGAACACGATGTTCCTGACGCCGGTCGCGAACGGCCTGCACGCACTTCAAAACGACTGACCATATGGGCTCCTTAATTGGAGCCCTATTGGTACAACCAAACAATGGAGCTACTATGGCCAACTACTTGGCAACCAATACGTTCCCCGGAACTGGCGCTGTCATGCAGATTGCCATTAGCTTCGCGGGTAACCGCCCGGATAACTCTTCGGGCACCATTCCGTACTTCGACGCCAAAGACGTCAAGGCGGAAATCGTCAAGCCTGCTACCTCGACTACCAACGAGGTCGTGACTCCCATCACGCTGACGCAGGTGAACGCCACCACCTTCAAGACCTCCGTCATCGTGCCGGTGGGCTCCAACCTCCGCGTTTACCGCGAGACCCTGGTGTCCTACCCGATGGTGGACTTCGCCGACCGGCAGACCGTCACCGAGAACGACTTGGACACCTCCAGTCGCCAGGTGCTGTACGCCGCGATGGAAGCGCTCGACAAGAGCACCCTGGCCATCGAGTACGCTCGGCAGGGCCTGACCTACGCCGTCACCGCCGTGAACACCGCCAACGCTGCCGCTACCACCGCAGCCGGCGCCGTGACCACTGCGAACGGTGCAGCCGCTGTTGCCAGCTCGGCCAGCGCTGCTGCGTCCTCCGCTGTGACCACCGCGAACACCGCGTCCGCCGCCGCCGCTCAGGCTGCCAAGGATGCTGCCGCTGCGGAGACGCACGCCACCAACGTGGAGACCCTGGCCGCACAGGCACAGGCCGCTTCCGCCGCCGCGACCACCACGGCCAACAACGCCAAGACCACCGCCGAGGGCATTGACGCGAAAGCGACCAGCGCCCTGCAAAACTCCAGCACCGCAGTCAGCACGGCCAACGCCGCGAAGACCACGGCTGAGGGCATTGACGGCAAGGCGCAGTCCGCGATCAACACCGCGAACGACGCAGCCAGCAAGGCCGCTTCCGCCAAGGCGACTGCCGAGGGCATTGACGCCAAGGCGACCTCCGCTCAGGAGACTGCCAATGCTGCCCAGCAGCAGGCCAACACCGCTGCGGGCAACGCCAGCCAGGCGCTGACGACTGCCAACGGTCTATCCGCCAAGATCGACCAGGCGTCCGGCGATGCTTCCGCTGCCGGTCTATCCGCCAAGGCAGCCAACGACAACGCCAACACCCGTGTGGCCAAGTCGGGCGACACCATGACGGGCACGCTCACGCTACCGAAAGTCATCGTGGGTAGCTACCAGATCGACGGTAACGGCTTCAGCCGAAAGGAGGCCGGTAGCGGCGTTTATCAGCTATCGGGTGAGGCGGCGTACCTGACGAACTTCAGCTACCTGTACATGACGCCGAAGGACAACGGCAATGCGCACTGGTGGGTCAAAGGCCCCAACGACGCCGACCGGGGTTTGATCTACAACGACAACCAGGGCAACTGGACCGTGCGTACCGCTTCGCAGCAGGTCTATGTAATGCGGAACAACGGCGTGTTCGATGTGCCTGGTCGGGCGTTCGGCGGCGGGAAGGAGTTCATCCGTCGCGGTCAGACCTACATGGCAGACAGCAACAACGTCACGACCTTCGCGTCGAACGCCTCGAACTTCGGCACCGATCCGGGCACCGAGCCCCTTCGCATTTCCGACGGCGGCAACGCCGCTGCGGCGGCCATGATCGCCTTCTTGCGAGAAGGAAACTTCGGCGCGTACTTCGGTCTGGACAACGACAACCAATGGGCTGTCGGCGGCTGGTCGATGGGCAAACGGCGCTTCAAGCTATGGCACGAGGGGAACTTCAACCCCGGCGATTACGTCAGCAACGGTGCGTTCCCGGACCGCCTAGTGGACCGTGGCTGGCCGGGTAACGTCGGATCGTGGGCGATGTGTCAGACAGTGGACGGTAACAACCGAAACCCCGGTGACACTATCGGCGCTGGCGGGCTCCGCTGGGCTTCCCACAATGCGGTACTGGGCTCCGGCCCAGGCTCGGGCACCTGGCGCTGCTGCGGCTGGGGAAACAACGGCGGCGTAACGCTATGGCAGAGGATTAGCTGATGTATGAGGTCATCAAGGGTTCGGCGGTGTACGCCTCCGAAGACCGGCAGATGATCGACGTCGTGATCGTAGTGAACGGGGAACAGCTCCCCTTCACTGCGAATCCTAATGACGTCGAGGAAGTTGGCCGGGAAATCTACACAAGAGCCGTGTTCGGTGAGTACGGCGAGGTTAAACCCTATGTCCCAATCACCCCGGTTGCAGTACCTGAACCAACAGCGGAGGAACTACTCCGTCAGATTGCCGCGCTACAGCGGCAGGTCCAAGCGCTCACTGAGAAGTAAAATGGCAGAAGCAGTCACAGCAGTCGTGGCCACGGCCACCAGTACGCCGGTCGCAGCCGCGCCACCTGCTGTGGTTGTCGCGCTGACCGAGTTAACGCATTTCAACATCGACTTGACGATCAAGTACGCCACGCTGTTCTGGATCATACTCCAGGCTGGCTACTTCATCTACGACAAGTTCATAAGGAAGAAGAAAGATGGCAGCTAGTAGCGACCGCCTTGGGAGCTTGCACGACGCCTTCACCCGGTATTGGGAGCACCGCCTCGAAGTGTCCGAGCTTAGCATGGACGACGAGCGCTGGGTCCCCTTCACCGCTGCTGACGCTGCCGTCGTGCGTGCCTTCCTCAAGGACAACAACATCACCGCCGAGCCCGGTGGCGACAAGGACTTGGCCCGCCTGGGTGAGCGCCTGAAGGGCGAACTCAAAGGCCAGGTAGACGACAAAGAGCTGAACGCCATCATGGATGACGCGAAGCTGTACATGGGCACCATGCAATGACATCCAGACGCAAGCAGCTCTCGCTGCTCCAATCGCAGTTCCCGAACTTCCTCCCGTTCCTGATCCTGGGGATGCGCTACCTGGGCTTCCGCACGTCGGCGATCCAGAAGGACATCGGCTGCTACCTTGAGTTCGGCCCGAAGGACCTGATGGTTCAGGCTCAGCGCTCGCAGGCCAAGAGCACGATCACCGCGCTGTTTGCCGTCTGGACCCTGATCTGCAATCCCAAGTCCCGTGTGCTGATCGTCTCGGCGGGCGGCACCCAGGCCAACGAAATCTCCACCCTTATCACCCGGATCATCATGAACTGGGACATCCTCGAATGTCTCCGGCCCGATGCGTCCCAGGGTGACCGCACATCCGTTGAGCGCTTCGACGTCCACAAGGAGTTGAAGGGCATCGACAAATCCCCGTCCGTGGCGTGCATCGGTATCACCGGTAACCTCCAGGGCAAACGGGCGGACCTCCTGATCGCTGACGACGTGGAGTCCGCCAAGAACGCCCGTACCGCGCTGATGCGCGAGCTGCTGCTGAACCTGATCCGGGACTTCCCGTCGATCTGCGTAGGCCGCATCGTGTACCTGGGCACCCCGCAGACGGACAGCTCCGTCTACAACACCCTGCCCGCTGCCGGCTTCGGCGTCCGCATCTGGCCCGGTCGCTACCCGACCGAGGAAGAAGAGCCCGCGTACGGTGAGCACTTGGCGCCCTTCATCCGTAACAAGATGATCGCCGATCCCTCCCTCCGTACAGGCGGAGGACCCCTGGGCCTGTCCGGCCAGGTCACCGATACAGAGCTGCCATTCCTCTCGGAAGAGGCGCTGTGCGCCAAGGAGAACAAGCAAGGCCCTGCCTACTTCCAGCTCCAGCACATGCTCTGCACGCTCCTGAGCGACGCACAGCGCTACCCGCTGAAGGCTGCTCAGGCCATCGTCATGCGGCTTGGCGAGATGCTCCCGATCCAAGTGATCCGGGGCATGACCGCCGAGTTCCTCAAGACCTTCCAGATCGGCAGCCTCAAGCTCCAGCTCAGCTCGCCGCAGATCGTCTCCCCGGAGGTGGCCAAGCCCACCGGGCGCGTCATGGCCATCGACCCTGCTGGTGGCGGCAAGAACGGCGACGAGACCGGTGTGGCCGTGGCCGACCAGCTCGCCGGCACCATCTACGTCCGCCATGCGGGCGCGGTGAAGGGCGGCTTCGACCCGGAGACCCTGGCCTCCATCGTCAAGCTCGCGGTCCGGTTCAAGCCCGACGTGATCATCGTCGAGAAGAACATGGGCCACGGTGCCTTCACCCAGGTCCTGCTGCCGCTTTTGCGGGCCGCTGGCGTGCTCTGCAAGGTCGAGGATGTCTACCATACCGGCCAGAAGGAACAGCGCATAGCGGACTGCCTGGAGCCCGTCATGGCCCGTGGCAGCCTGGTGTTCGATCAGGACGTGATAGACGAGGACTGGGACAGCACCAAGGGCTACCCGGCTGACCAGCGCCAGCTCTACACCCTGTTCCACCAGTTGACCAAGCTCACCCGCGACCGGGGCGCCCTCGTGAAGGACGACCGGCTGGACGCCCTGGCCATGGCCGTGGGGCACTGGGTCAACGCCCTGGCCCAGGACAGTGCCGTCAAGGCCGCCATGCACCGCGAGCGCGAGCTGGTGGAGTTCATGAAGGACCCGATGCACCACAACCGCTACACGGACTTCGCCAAGCGCGGAGCCTCCCCTTTCAAATCTTCCATTCGGAGACGCCGCTAATGCGTGCAGGTGATCTAGAATCCGTGGGCAAGTTCGCCCAGGGTCCAGCAGTACGTCGGGACATGGCCAAGATCGTGTCCCACATCGAATCCGCAGCCGCCAAAGGCTCGGATGTGAGCGACCACATCGAGGCCGTTCGCAAGTTCCTCAAGTCCGTCCAGGCAGGTTTGCTCGCCGTCGAGAAGACCTATCCCAAGGAGAAATCTGATGCGAGCTGATTCACTGAAGCAGATCAGCCACCTCGGTATGTCTGAACGTCTCCGTCGTGAGGTGGCCAACGCCATCTCTCAGCTGGAGGTGTCCAAGGCTCAGGGTGGCAACGTAACGAGTCACGTCACCGGCCTGGTGGCATTTCTCAACGACGCCGCAGCCAAGGCTCAGGCCCTGGCACCCGCTCCCACTGCGTAAGGAAACACCATGAAGGCAAGCGACCTGAAGAACCCTGGCAAGCTCCAAAACAACCAACGACTCCGCCAGGAGGTAGCATTGGCTATCAGCAACATCCAAACCTCCCCTCTCGCCGACCGCAAGGCCGAGCTGGCCGCATTCTTCGCGGATGCCGCCAGTTTCCTCGGCGCCAACGTCACGCCGACCAACCCCGGCGTGCAGTACCCGACCACCACGAACCGCCTGTACGGCACCGCTGGCGACAGCCGGCTGGGCCTCTCGCTGTTCACCAGTGGCCGCCATGCGTACTTCAAGAGCATGGGCCTCACCACCTGGCTCAGCTCCGCCTCCCATGGCCGCATCCAGCTGAACCCGGATGCACAGACCGCCGTGGCCGGTAGCGACACCAACCAGATGATCGCCCGCCTCGACGCGGACGTGGCCAAGCTGAAGGCCGCTGGCGTGCAGGTCGTGTTCTTCATCGGCGGCACCAACGACTACAGCTCCAGCATCACCGACGCGCAGACCCGCGCCAACATCCTCACGATCATCAATCGCCTGAAGGCCGAGGGCTTCATTCCCATCGCCATCGCGGAAACCCCGCGCCGGGCCGAGGACACCGAGGACGTCAAGAACCGGCACTACGCGCTGCGGAAGTGGTACATCGAGACCCTCTCGCAGACCTGCTGGGTGGCCGACGTGTGGCGCGACCTGTGCGACCCGCTGGACCAGCGTGTGATGACCGCCACCGCGAGCACCACCTACGACAACCAGCACGGGAACCCCACCTGGCAGAAAGCCTTCGGCAACCGCCTGTGGCACGAAGTCTCGCACGTCTTCCCGCTGGCCAACGTGCTGCCGAAGCAAGCCTCGGACTGTAAGACCCCGAACTGCCTGATGACCGGCACCACCGGTAAGATCGCGGCCACCGCGACCAACACCACCGGCCAGGTGGCCACGGGCTTCACCATCGAAGGCGGCGACCTCGACGGCTTGACCACGGTCATGTCGAAGAAGACGCACCCGGAGTACGGTGAGTACCAGGTGATCCGCGTCACCGGCACGCCCACCAAGGACACCAACCAGCTCTCGTTCTACGTCGAGCCCACCGCTACTCCCGCCCTGGGCGAGAAGGTGAAGGGCGTCTGCGAGATGGGCTGGGTCGGCACCGGCATCGTGACCGCCTCCCTGAACCTGCTGTCGTTCCCGAAATACTTCAGCAAGATCGACGGCGATCCCTTCAGCTCCACCCTGCTGCTGCCGCAAGCGCACTTCGGCACCCGCGAGACCTCTCCGCTCCTGATGGAAGCGGATGCGACCTCGTACCGCCTGTACAACGCGCTGCACTTCGCTGTGAACGTCCCCGTGGACGCCACGTTCGTAATCTCCCGCATGGGCGCACTGCCCGTAACGTAAGGAACACCATGAAGACTCCACGCGGAATCCGCAACAACAACCCCGGCAACATCGACTACCGTAAGGCGAACAACTGGCAAGGCCGGCTGCCTCGCGACACGGACATCGAGCCGAGGTTCGAGCGGTTCTCCGCGCCGGAGTACGGCATCCGCGCGATCATGAAGCTCCTGGGCACCTACCGCCGTACCTACGGGGACGACACGGTGGCCAGGCTGATCGGTCGCTGGGCGCCTCCGTCCGAGAACGACACCCGTGCCTACGTCGCCTCTGTGGCCCGTAGCGCAGGCGTTGAGCCGGACGAGGCCCTACCCTACCCTCTGCCTCCGCACGTCCTCCTGGCGCTCGCCAAGGCCATCGTGAAGCACGAGAACGGGATGGACCCGTACACCGACGCGATCTACAACAAGGCCCTGGCTCTGGTATGAGCCTGGTCCTCACTCTCCTGCTCCTGGGAGCCGCCTGCTGGGCGCTCCTGGAGCCCTTCCCTGACGAGGAAACCTAGATGGCACCCGTACTACTGGTCATCGCCAAACGCCTCGCTGTGCCCCTCGGAGGGCTGCTCTGGCGTGCCCTGGGCGGTGTGGTGCTGGAACGAGTCCTGCTGTACGGGCTGTTCTGGACCTCGCAGCGCTGGGCTGCTATGACGCCCTGGACCCTCGACGACGAGATGGTCTGGCAGGCAATCATCACTTACTATGGAGGCGAAGGCAGTGTCCCTCAAAGCCTTTCTGATTACCGGACTCGTCGCGCTGGTACTGGCCTTAGCGCTGCTGTTCTCAACGAAGTCCCTGTGGAAGACGCAGGACGAGTTGGTGGCGGTGCAAGCCTCGGTGACGACGCTGCAAGACCTAAACAGGCAGGCCCAGCAGAACTACGCTGACCTGCAAACCCGAGTAGTATCGCTCGAACAATTCAAGGTGGAGTTCCGCAATGACCTCGCCGACGCGGTTAAGAAGTATCCTCGGAATCTGGACGCTCGTGCTGAGCAGCCTGTTGTTGACGTCTTGTGCAAGCGACTCCGGTGCTCGCCAGGTGTTAGTGACCAAGCCCGTGCGGTGCGTACACCCTGAAGTCGATCCCCGGTCGTATGCCGGGGCGATCCAGGGACTGGAGGCTTACTGGGGCGCGATGGAGACGTGCAACATAGCGAATGGCTTCGACGCGCCGCTGGAGACCCTGGGCACGACACCCAAGGACAAAGGGCAGACGAAAGCTATCATCGTGATCCCTGGTGCTAAGCCTCTCGTGACCAAGTGACCCATGGATGGGTCAATGGGAGGATAGGACCCAAATTCGGGTCAGACATGCGAGGGCAGCCTCGGACGGAAAACTGCCCGCGTTCCCCCATGCGCCCGGCTGTGAGCGCCAATGGAAGGCCGGTCGATTCCTCCTGTCGATGTGATAGGCGATAGCTTAGGCTGGGCCGGTCGGCAATGCAAGGGTAGGCCGACAGACGGTAGGGCTCGGCAATGGGACGCCCTGGGAGGCGCTAGGACGAACGATAGGCCGTAGACCTAGGCTAGGGTAGCGGGTAGGGCTCGATAAGGGCGCTATGGGCACTGTAGGGCGTCTGAGGGCATATGGGCAGGCATGGGCGCACCCTGTCTTCGTTTGGATTAATTGGAGCCCTATTGGATAGAGAAACCCATATCTATCTAGAGCGAAGAACCAACCCAACCACCAGACCCGGATGATAGACAGGCCGCCCTGGGAACGACAGACCACAGCACCAGACCAGAACGACAGACCATCACGCCCTGGGAACGACAGACCACAGCACATAGACAGAACCGCGCGACGCACGCGTACACCAGACAGACCGACAACGCAAGCAACATGGATAACCACAGACGAATATCTATCTGAAGAAAAGTATTGACGACAGCGAACGATGTCAGTAGAGTGCGTATCCATGGAGCGACGCATAAGACCGGCAGGCAGCGGAACTCCAGAGGCTGATGGGACAGCTTAGGTATCGGGAGACCGCTCTACCTTAGACAGAACAGAGGCCGAACGAAGTAGCTTGACAAGATGTACGCTTCACCGTAACATGATCGACACCAGCTAGCCGAAAGATGTACAGTAGGATGGCAGGTTGACAGAGTAGCCGAAAGCAAGTAGGATGCTCAGCGTAACAAGGTCACTCGGGACGCTAAACCGAACGTAAGACGAAAGAGCTTGACAAGCTAAGCGGTTCTGGTAAGATGGGAACCACGAAGCAGGCAAATACGCCGACAGTAGAGTTCAAAGCTGTAACAGGTGGCGAACAAAGCGACAAGTGTAGCAGGTCGGTACGACTGCCAGGTGGATGACAACGTGGCCTGGTCCTTGTGAGAAGCATAAACGTGTCGTTGTGACGCAAGCGAGTGGCAGAGTGCGTCGTTCCAGCCAGGGTCCAGTTCCTGGCCAGAGTCGAACCGCTAGAACAGGTTCCCTCTGAAGTCCCGCGAAGGGCAAAACCTAGTGATAGGTTTCTGAGTTAGCCTGAACAGGAACTGTGTGTGTCCTGGCTGAGCGATACGGCGAGGTTAGGCTAACTTGGAAAGCAACCACTGAGGTGCATAGCATGAATGAGCAAGGCAAGGCGAAAGCTGACGAACTCAGAGCGCAGGCCCGCAAGCATCACAAGCTGGCGAAGCGTGAGGACAAGACAGCAGCGCTACGCAAACTCGGCCCGGCTGGTACACCTGAGCTGAAGCGTATGCGAGACGTACGGTACAGCACGGACAAGGCACCGACGGCTGGCAAGTATTGGAACCCTGAAGGCAAGCGACACGTCAAGGGTTCTGAAGGCAAGGCGCGGAACATTCTGCGCGGCTTCACCGCAAGAAAGAAACAAGGCACCAACCTCCCGAAGTAATCCCAACGAAGTAACGCCGGCACTCGGCACCCAATCTCACACGAAGGACACGCAATCATGACCGCTACCAAAACTCTGAACCTGATCGTCGGCCAAGCTGCAATCGTCAAGGCCATTGACTCCATCGCCAACCGTGGCAAGAAACTGGACAGCGACATCCAGTTGGCCGGTCTGTCTGTGCTGGACCACATTCAGCAGCACGGCGACGTGACCCTGGCCAACCGTCTGTTCCTGGCGCTGCCCAAGGGCGCCCGTAAGCTGGCCATGGCTGAGTGGTTCCTGGCTTTCGGCAAGCTGGCTGCCAACATGGACAAGGCCACCGCCAAGGACATGCCGTTTGTCTTCGCCAAGGACAAGCAGACCGACCTGGCTGGCGCTCAAGAGCTGCCGTGGTACGAGTGCAAGCCGGAGAAGGCAGTAGCTGACGCCTTCGACGTGCAGGCCGAGGTAGCCAAGCTGCTGAAGCGTATCACTGCCTTCCAGCAGGCCAAGCCGGACGCTGAAATCAAAGGCGCGGACCTGATCGCCAAGCTGACTGCCCTGGCCGGAGGTGCCGCATGATCATCAAGCTGGTAATCGCAGCGTGCTTGTCCTGGCGCTGCGACGCCTACGTCCCGGAGACGTGGGAACCTGTGGATGGCTATGGTGTCGCTGAAGCACTGGCCGAGTGTCAGGATCAGCGGGATGCTATCCGCGAACTGCGCCGGTCGCTTGGCCGGTCCACCAATATCAGCGACGTGTACTGCAACGTCGTGCCGAAATGAGCGGCGTCGAACGCTTCAAACGGTGCGACGCTTGCACGCTAGGGATGTACAGCATGTGGACCTGCCGCTGCGTGTACCTCCCACTCCAGACCCGATCATCCGCTTCCGAGGTGTAATCATGCAACCGCACGCTAACCGTGTCTCTGTCCTGGCCGCTGGTGCAGTGCTTGTCGCTGCCATGCGCAAAGTCGTCAACCACAACCTGGCCGACGTCAAGCATCCGTGTCACGGTGCGCTGGTCGTCGTCGAATACGGTGCGCCGGGTTCGTATGTCGAACTGCTGGAGCGTCTGGAGCGTGACCGCGTGCTGGCCGTCGAGCGTGACTTCAGCACCGGCACGATCTACGGCTCGCCGTCTAACAACCACGTCTTCCGGGCGTTCCATGACATGGATCACCTGAAGCATGGCTTGCAATTCTGCACTGCCGATGAAATCGCGGTGGCCCTGCACGGCTGGAACTCTATCTCGCCGCTGCTGCCCAAGCACGACAAGGAATTCCTGCGGGAGGTGTACCTGGCGGATACCGTGGGGCAAACCGTGCAGTTCGCTGCCACCGGCAAGCACGTCAGCGATCAACTGGCCTTCGTGGTCAACTACGTCAAGACGGGTGGCATCCATGGAGCCGGTTGACTTCCGAACCTACATCCTCTGGCTACTCGTCATCGTGTGGCTGTTCCTGTTCATCACTGGGAGTATCTGAAATGCGTGAAGCTCGCACCGCTGTATTGATCGTGTTCGGCTCGGTTCCTCACTCCGAACTGGTGGCCCGCCTCAACGAGGTGTCGGAGTATCTGGAGCTGGGCCGAGTCGGCGACGACGACGCCGTGCTGCTGCCCTGGGAGCCGGGCGCCGTGCATGTGGAAGACGTGCTCGACGTGATCGACGGCGAAGCCTGGGAGCTGTACTTCGTGGACAGTGACCGGTCTGTCCGTCACTGGCTGGCAACCGGCGAAGAGGCCGGCTACATCGGGCAGTTGCAGGCTCACTCGAAGGGCAATATCGTGTTCGAGACTGGTGCGTACCGCATCTCCCGAGTGTGATCGTCGAAGCCGTTCGCTTGAGCGGCTTCCATCAATCCCGCTCCACCAACCCAGCCTTGGAGGCTGCCATGTTGAACATCAACGTGCCCGTCTGCAATTTGAAGCCGAATCTATCGTCGCCTGGATCAAGGCGAACCCGTGCAACCCGCGTGCCCTGACTTCGGCGAACCTGCCGGTGGAGCTGCTGGGCGAGGGTAACTACGGCGTGGCGTACCGCCTGCTGAACTTCCCTGGCATGGTGCTGAAACTCTGCTGGGACCCGGAGGACGCGTACCCTCTGTACGTCCGGGCTGTGCTGGCCTTGGGTGCCAGAGCGAAGCCCTGGATGCCCGACGTCTACGCCCTGGGCGGCGACGAGCGCCACGGCACGTTCTGGTGCGTGACGAAGGAATACACGGACCCGTGCAAAGGCGTGCCGCACTGGCAGGAATGGAACCCGGAGTGGGAAGCGATTGGCGGCAAGCAGATACAGAACGCCATCAACCGCACGAACCCTCGCTCGTACATCACTGAGGATGTCGAACCTGCCTGGCAACAACTGGCCGACGAGTACGCCGCCTTCATGGAGCCGTTCCGTGGCCTGGTCCAAAGCTTCATGCACCCTGGTAACGCCTTGCTTGACGGCGACCAGATCAAGATTACTGACCCTTGGTCCTCTAGCTGTTACAAGCGGAAGGTCCACCACATTCTGGAGAACCTCCCATGTCCATCCGAACCGGTAACGGCGGCATCGCCGCAGTCGGCACCGAGCTGTGCACCAAATCAACAACACTTTCAGAGCGTAATGCAATCTTGGAGCGCGAAGCGCGGGTTAAAGCATGGCGAGCTAAGCTGCCTCGCCGTAAGCGTCCCGATCACGAAAAGCCGGGTCCAGTCACCTGGATTCAGTTCTAACCTGCACTTCCGATTCAACCGCTTCGACCTCACTGACTTCGACATGGACACCTTCTAATGACCTATCCCATGATCTTCCTCGCTGTTGGCGCCGCCGCTGTTGTAGTGGGTGGCATTCTCCTGGCCGTGTTCGCCTGGGGCGAGTGGCACAGCAACCCTTGGCCGGACGAGTCGTATGGCCGTGGCCCGAACACCGTGGACATGATCCACGAGGACGAGCCGAATGGGCTGTAAAGTCGGCTTTCTGTTCAACTGGCGTAGCCTGTGGGCGGGCGTGCATTACTCCACCTACAACCGCCGCTTCTGCATCAACGTCGTGCCCTGTTGCACGGTGTGGGTGTGTCTGCCTGGAGGCTTCAAGCCTATGCGTGAGCACCGGTGAGCAACGTCATCCAGTTCCCAACCCGGCGCCGGCTGACCATGCGTGACGATTACTGGATCGTCAACGTGGCCAGCATCTGGCCGCTTGTCCGAGCACTGCACGCTAAGCCCGTGCTGCGCTTCAACGTACCCTTGCCCACTCAAGACCCGACCAAATAGGAGCGACACCCGTGACTATCAAGCTGAACGAACTCATGCTTTGGACCCGTGCCAACGGCGAAATCAATCTAGTGCGTGTGCTGCGCCCGGCCAGCACCGGCTATGCTTGCGAGGTCTGCAATCGGCATGGCACTCCCGTCGCCGGTGGCGGCACCGTGCTGGCAGGCCCGACTCAACTCAAGCAGGCCGTGCGCCTGAGCGACCTCACTGGACGGCAGATCACGGCGCTGGCGGCGGCGCGTGCCAACCTGCTGATCTTCGACAACCTGAGCGAGGGCAAGATGATCTGCGGCCAGCTCGTCAATAGCAACGACGAATGGATCAACGTCCGGTACAAGAGCGCGCTCTACAACCGCAAATCCCACAACGTCTGGCTGCTGCCCAGCCAAGACATCCCGAACCTCGCGGACGACACGGACGAGATCATCGAGATCGTGAAGCTCGGCAACTCGCCGGCCAGCACTCCCGAGGCGGCAGCCCTGGCCCTGGCCGGTCAGCGCCGTGGCTTCATCCTCTGGAATCCCAAGAGCACCCACGCACCCACCGTCATCCATCCCACCCTGGAGAAAGCCCAAGAGGTGCAGCGCCTGATGGCGAAACGCTGCCCGAACGAGTTCTTCCACATCTGCCCGGTCGGCCCTGGCCTGGCGATCAAAACCGTGCAACAGGAGCAAACCGCATGACCATCCTCGTCAAAGCTGCAAAGGCGCTGCTGCGTCTGGACACCAAGATCAGCAAGGTCCTGGCCGACGCCCGTGCCCGCCAGGCTGCCGAGCTGCGTGAGCGTGCCGACGGCGCTACCATCGTGGCCCACGAGGCCAACGCCGCCAAGCTGCAAAAGGCGGTTGCCAAGCACAAGGAGCTGCACGCCAGCATCGAGCGCCGCCGCAACCTCGGACACGACAAGGCGGATCACGCCGACGACAAGGCCATCACCCATGCAGCCCAGTGCCAGCTCAACGCCCGAGCCCGCGACATCCTCTGACCTCGTGGCCGCCTTCGAGCGGCTGCTGCACTACTGCACGGCAGACGTCCAGGCCGTGCAGCGATACTTCGACACCTTCCCACTCAAGAGGCAAAAGCCCATGTTCTCCGCACAAACCCGCAAAGACTTCGCAACCCGTGGCCTGGTATCCGACAACCTGCTGGCCCTGCTGAGCCGTGCCCGTGGCCTGGACCTGCTCAAGCGTGACGAGCAATCCGAATACATGGTGGACGAGGTGGCCGACACCATCGACCAGCCGGGCGGTCGCTTCCCGTCGCCCCGTACCGAGCTGGGCGAGTACCTGTTCGTCGATCAGGACTCCGAGAAGCCCGCGCTGCTACACTACCGCCTGGATCAGGTGAACTACCCGGTGCCGGGTTACGCCGGCTACGACGCAGCATGAGTCGTTCCGAGCAGCGACTGCGCCAAGAGCTGGAGCTGATGCGCCGATCCCGTGACGAATGGGAGGCGCTGGCGCACCGCCTGACGGATAGGCTCGTCGAATCCCAGGCCCAGACCGAGCGACTGCTAAAGCTCGTTGAGCGAACCTAGAGCGTTCGTAATGCACATGCTGCGGCGTGTGCATTGCGGTCCACTCTGGACCACGGCAATCTCGCCGACAACCTGTATGGAGTTTCACACATGAGCAAGAAAATCGAAGCTGTTGCCACCAAAATCGCCGGTCTGGAAGCCAAGCTGGCCGAGCTGAAAGCCTCCCACGCTGCTCTGGTGGAAGCCGACGCCCAAGCCCAGGCCGCTGCCAACATCGAAGCCGGTCAGGTGGTACGCTTCAGCGCCGGTCGTGGCGAAACCCGCGCCGAGCTGGAAGGCAAGGTGCTGACCGTGGTCGCCAAGGAAGACGGCAGCAAGCTGCTGAAGGTCCTGGCCGGCGAGGGCATCGAGACCAAGCTGTACGACGTGCCCAGCAACAAGGCCACCGTGGTCGCCGCCGAGGGCGAAGTCGTGAACGATGCACCCATCGGTAACGATCTGGTCGAAGCCAAGGTGCAGCAGGAAGCCGACCGCACCGGCGAGGCTCAGACCGTGGCCAACGAGACCGGTGGCGTGACCACCGTCGAGCCCCAGCACACCCCGGTCGATCCCGCCGACATCCTGGGCTAAGCGCCATGGCACACATCCTCAGGAACCCCCTGGTTTGCGTGCCTAGCGTGTCTCAGATTCACCCTGCCCTATCCCATGCCCTGCCGGTGATCGACTCACTGGCGGCGGCAGGGGACGCCCTGGGTGGGGTCTCTCGCCGGTCGTTGGAGTGGGCGCTGCTCAACTCCAACACCAGCGACCTCTGCGACATCGAGGCCCTAGTCACCTCCCATGGACACGGCGTCTACAGCGTGCCCTACCTGGCGCCCGAGTTCTGTGCTGCCCTGGTCGAAGAGGCCAGCCGCATGAACTACGCGGTCAACGAAGACGAGGACGTGAGCGTCCAGATACCCGAGCTGTTCCTCCGGGACCTGTGCCCGCAGTTGCACGCCAGCCTGGGTGCCCTGTTCAAACGCTACGCAGCGCCCCTGGTTCGCCTCCTGCTGCACGTTGAGGTCGAGCAGGTACTGTCGGTGCAGTTCGCCCGGTACGCCCCGGAGAACACGCCACAGAGCGCCTGGCACACGGACCTCGACAGCGACGTCACCCTGGTCGTGGCCCTGAGCGACGAGCACAAGGGCGGCGGCACCGAGGTGAGCCCGCCGTGGCCCGCCGAGAAGTTCACCGTACCGCAGTTGCCGGTCGGCCATGCCATGCTGTTCCTGGGCCGGACGATGCTGCACCGTGGGTTGCCTGTCACCGAGGGCACCCGTCACCTACTGGTTCACTGGACTGGCCTATGATCCTGCTGCTGGCTTCGCTGATCTGCTTCTGTACCGGGCACCCGCTGCTGGGCTGCCTATTCCTGCTCCTCTACCTACTGGCGTGACGTATGGACTGGATAACCCTGGCTCAATCGCTGCCGCTGGGCGGCAAGGATAAGGTCGAGCATGACTGCGGGCCAGGGCGTCCACTCGTTATCTGGCACCGCGAGGACGGCTGGTCGGCGTACTGCCACCGCTGTCACGACAAGCTCTTCAAACCGAAACCGTTGCCCACGTTGCAGGAGCGCCTTGAGGCGCGGCAGCGTGAGCAGGCCGCTGTCGCCGCCGTCGAGCGCGACACCAGGCCACCACAACCGAGCGTCTTCGACGTGCAGGAGTGGCCGAGGGAGGCAAGACTCTGGCTGTACAAGGCCGGCTTGACCATCCCGGAAATCGCTGGACTGGGCGCGTACTTCCATCCGCCAACCAAGCGAGTTGTATTGCCGGTCATCGAGAACGGCGCCGTCACATTCTGGCAGGCGCGGTGCGTGATCGGCGACGGACCGAAATACCTCAGTATGCCCGGAGGCAGGGAGCGCTGCCTTCCTCTGTACGGGGAGGGCCAGGCCGTGACTCTGACGGAGGACATCCTGTCAGCGTACAAGATCAGCACGGCTGGTCACCGGGCGCTGTCGCTCATGGGCACCTCGTTGTTGCCCGTGGCATTCGACTGGATCATCAAGAACAAGCCGGAGGTGAACATCTGGCTGGACCCGGATGGAGCCGGGCAGCGGGCGGCGTCGCACATTCGCGATCAGCTCGCACTTGTGGGTATCCCGAGCCGGCGCATTATGTCGCCCCGCGATCCCAAGCTGCACAGCAAGACCGAAATCCGCAACCTACTCACTCCAGACCCAATTATGCAGGAGCGACACGCATGAGAATCGACGCCAACAAGCATGGCATTCGGCTACAAGCTGAGTCCATCAAGGTACGCAAGCCTCACATCTACCGCGAGTGTTTGCAGTTCATCAAGAGCGAGCTGGACCTGATGTACAGTGAGCCCGGCTGCATTACCGGCGCCCGCGTTCACCAAGTACAGCAGTCGCGTGGCTCCGACGAGGAGGCTCGCTATCAGGTGGACTGCAAGCACGACATCACCGGCGAGCGCGTGTCTCTGATGGCGCCGCACGTTGCCTTCTACCTGGCCTACGGCCACTGGCTATTCGACGAGGTTTAAATGTCGCTCGACATCACGCTGTTGCAGGTGCTGAAGCACCGCAAGAAGTTCGACCAACTGATCCGCGTAGTGGAAAGCCGCGCGCTTCAGCAGCAAACCGCCATCGTCATCGACGACTTCCGCAAGTACTTCCAGGAGATGCCGGACTGCCAGGCCATTCCTGTGGACCGGGAGTTCGCGACGTGGTTCTTCATGGTGGCGCACACCAAGCTGACGCCGGAGACCCAGGCGGTCTACCGGCAGATGTTCCTCCAGATCGCCCAAGACCCGGACGAGATGACGGAATCCATGCTCATGGCCCGGCTGCTGGAGAACAACCTGGCGCAGGCCGTGCAGGATGCCGCCGAGCAGTACGCCAGGGGCGACGAGATTGACCTGGCCAAGACCGTTCGCACGCTGATGGATTCGTTCGACTCCGCCGTGCAGCGCAAAGTCAACCTGCCCTGGGTGCAGATGGATGAATCACTGTTCGACGAAGACGTCCGAAACGACGGCTTCACCTGGCGCTGGGAAGGTCTCGCACATACTCTGCGCCCCTTGCGTGGCGGAGACTTTGGCATTCTGGCAGGCCGTCCAGACAAAGGGAAGACGACGGCTCTCACTGACCTGGCGACGTACTGGGCACCCCAACTGGCTACGGTTTATCCTGATCGCCCGGATAAGCACCGGATCATCTGGCTCAACAACGAAGGACCGGGTAAACGCATTCTTAAACGGATCATCCAATCCGCGTTCGGTTGTCCGACTTCGCAACTCGTTGAGATGCAGTCTTCCGGCAAGCTCTGGACCGAATACGAGCGCATTGTCGGAGGTAATCGCCAGGTCATTCAAGTGGTAGACATCCACGGCTTCAAGTCCTGGCAGGTCGAGGAAATCTTCCGGCAGTTCCCGCCGGGCCTGGTCATCTTCGACATGATCGACAACGTGAAATTCGACGGGGAGCTTGCCAATGGCGGCCAGCGAACGGACCAGATACTGGAAACGATGTATCAGTGGGGACGTGACCTTGCTGTGCGATTCGACTGCCCGATCATTGCGACCAGTCAAATCAGTGCGGACGGCGACGGGGTGCCTTATCCAACTCTGCCCATGCTCAAGGATAGTAAGACCGGCAAGCAAGGTGCGGCGGACTTTATCATCACGCTCGGTACTAGCAACGATCCGTCGCTGGAAGCAATGCGGTTCATCGGCACGACCAAGAACAAGCTGCGCTTGGAAGGCCGTCCGCAGTCGCCGCGCTCACAAATGCTGTTAGACGCGACCTCGGGTCGCTATGTGGAGGCTTAACATGGAACCCAGCTACGCACAACACGTCGCCGCCGCCCTCAAGCTGCGGCTGTCCCGCCTGTTCGATCAGTTCGAGGTCATCGTTCACGAGGACGACAAAGGCCGACAGTCCGTACAAGCCACCGTCTGCCACCGCCTGGCCGTCATCGGGCTGACCACACAGGTCAATGAGGACGACATCAAGGTCATGCAGGACTCCATCGGGTACTGCGATGTCATCGCCAACATGATGGGCCGCAAGCTCGTCAACGTCATCATGGACACGCCGCAATGAGTAGCCAGGCTGCCCATTACCTGTGTACTGTGCTGGGCCGTGAGGCCCGGCGCGAACTTCCC
>JAAIGE0100044693.1_pt1 | contig 37174 bp, 52 predicted proteins | sample 6487951 | NCBI WGS metagenome assembly JAAIGE01 (sample SAMN13974128, study PRJNA590717) | phyllosphere metagenome | biome: tomato field; feature: multiple bacterial spot infested tomato fields; material: tomato leaves; isolation source: leaves from tomato fields | host: Solanum lycopersicum ...
CCTCGGCGGCCTTTGCCCGAGCCATTACGGAGCCCCCGGCAGATCGAAGGACACGGCGCCAGTGATACGCACGTTAAACGTGCCGTTCACGGTACCGTTCGGCGCAGCGTCCCAGGTGAACTGGGTGACCAGACCAAGGAACGTCGAGGAGGTGCCATCCTTGAACACCGACTTGAAGGCGCGAGGCTCGGCGTCGTCGCGCGCTGTACGCAGGACGGTCTGTGCTTCGTCGTCTGCCTTCCAGTTGCCGGACATGCTGAAGGTGCCGTTGTCAGCCAGGCCCGTGGTGAACTCCTTGGCCACACTGGCGAGCACCGTGGTTTCAATTTCGTCCGACTGGCCGCCCTGAAACTGAGGCTGCTTAATGGTGACGGACAGATCGGCCCAGGTCAGGGCCTCATCCTTGGGGTCCATGGTGGTGGTTTTAGAAACGCTGAGAGCCGTGCCCTGCGTTTTGACGAACTTCGCTTTCGTTGGAGTTTGAACGGCCATGTGGCCTCCTATGGTTGCAGGGTGTATTCCCAGCTCACGCTGAAAAGTTTGGTGTCGCTTTCAAATACGTCCGCCACGCGGTCAGCGCTGCCGGTAGTGAAGTCGGCGCCATCCGTGGTCATCGCGGTGAAGGCCTCGCCTGCAAGGGCCAGCGCCTCGAGGAAGCTCTCCCCCCATGCGTCGAGCTGAATAGTGAGGTCGCTGGAGCCATCCCAGCCGGCGAGTGTGAAACCGGTGGTGGTGCCTACCGTTTGAATCACCAGGCGTGGCTGGGCGGCGTCCACCGGCGCAACGCCGAAGTACACTCGCCCGTCGACCAGAGGCGAAAGCCTGTCGATGAGGGATTTCTCAATCATTGGGGTTACCGGGTGATGGCGTTGTCGATGCCTTCGGCCAGCTTGTCAGCAACGGCCTTTTCGATCTGAGGCAGGCTGCCGTCCCAAGATGGTCGAATGAATGGATGGGCCTGCATCTTCGATGTGCCCAGCTCCAGGAACTTCCAGTAGAACGGTGATTCGTAATCCGTTTTGGAGGTGCGCCCTTTTTTGCCGGGGCGCTTGAGCGCCTTGGCTTGTTTGCCCGTTGGATTCTTTACGCGAATGCCGGCAGTAGCGCCGCCAGGCGTGTCAGCCTGTTTTACGCTGACCGCAATAATGTTTTTCTTCAGTTTGCCCGTGCGAACTGGTGCAGTGCTCCGGGCCTTGTCCCTGGCCACCCTGGCACCAGCCATAACTGCATCCCTGGCAATCTTGTTGCCCACGGACTTGGCCAGGCGTTCGAAATCGGCCTGCAGCTCACCAAGCCCCAAAACTGTCAGCGATCCGTTGCTCATTTTGGCTTCACCGTTTTACACATGAGTTTCAGCATGTCGCGCTGGTTCGTGGCCAGCGGCGCGATGATTTCGTAAGTGGTGCCGTCGTGCACCAGGTGCTGACCCGCTACCACGTCCTTGCGGTAGCGGATGTTGATCTCAGCGGTGACCGTGACCTGCATCTGTGACGCAGCCTCGTACATGCGACCGGAGGGAATGTTGATCTCCGCCCAGAGCTTGCCCAGGTCACCCCAAACCTTCGAGGGCTGGCCGAGGGCATCCTTGCCGTCGATGTAGCCACGGCGCATGCAGCGGTGACGCATTGGGCCGGCTCTCATCAGTAACGCTTCCTGTACATGAGCAACCGCTCAACAGCCAGCGGTACGGTGGTTGATATGGTGCCCATCGCCACGCCTTCGCGGTTTGCGAACCAATGGCCAACCAGCAGCAGGATGGCCTGCTCGACATCAGGGGTCAGCCCCATTTGAGCAGGCTCCACAGGAGCAGCCTCGACCAGTTCCCTGTCGCAGTGCATGCTCACATGGGACTTGGCCGCCTCAAAGTAGCCGGCGATCAGAGCATCCTCTTCATCATCATCGACCTTGAGGTGACTCTTCACTCGCGCCAGGTCGATCATTTACTTGGTCTCGTTGGGCTTGGCCGACTTATTCGCCGCCGGTTTCGCCTTTTCTGCGAGGCCTTTACCAATCAGCGCGTGCGCCAACTCTTCGTCCTCAACGTCGAGGGTGGTGCCGGCCGATACTCGGCCATTTGGAACCTTGAGCTTTTCGGGATCGCCCTCGAAGCCCCACAGAACTTTAATTTCCATGATATTCACCTGAGTTTTGTTCGGGGCCGTTAGGCCCCTGATGCTGGGTTGAGTTAGGCGACGTGCTTGAAGCGGCCTTTGACGAAGGCGTACTTCTTACGCACGGCCAGGCCGAGACGCTCTTCCACCAGGATGGCGCGCTGGTTCTTGATGAAGTCGTCATTGATCATGCCGACCTTGATGGTGAAGCCCATGCGATCGTAGATCCGCGCGCCTTGTTGGAACGAGCCAGTCAGGAACTCGCCGCCGGTCGTTTCGCCGTCACCCTCGTCCATGCTGTCCGAGGCAACGATTGGGCGGCCCCACAGGACCGGGGTAACAAGGCCTTGCAGGTTGGCGAACAGGTAGCGGTTCTCGCCGTCCTTCTGCAGCTCGATGTTCATCCAGTCCAGATCGGACATGACCACGGCATCGGCCGGCAGCTTAGACTGCTTGCGCGCCTGGTAGATCGCACGGCGCACGGTGTCGATGGCCGTGTCAGTGGCCTTGCTCAGCGCTGGGTCGAAAACGGTCGCCTGGGTCATGATGCCGTTCAGGTTATTACCGGTGCCATCCCCCTTCAGCAACTGACCTTCGCGCTTCAGCTCCAGGTCGAAGCGCAGCAATTCCTGAATGTAGCTGTAGAGCTGCGGAACATCGTCGAGCGCTTCGTCGGTCACCGGCATCCATACAGCAATCTTCTTGATGGTGTCGGTGACCTGCTCGAAGGTCACGTTGCTGGTTGGCTTGGCGCCACCTTCTGGCACCATGCCCGCGCCCAGGGTGTGCAGCAGTTCACGGTAGTAGGCAAACGCCTGGCCGGTTACCGGCGTGGTCGGGATCAAGTCGCGAATCAGCAGGTTCTGGCGCGGAGCGCCCTGGATGACAGGATCGTACTGAGGGGCAACCAGGCCGGCGCTGGTGACCTTAACTTCGGCCATGCTGGCCATATCGGACTTGGTGATCTCAATTTCGGCCGAGCTCTGAGTCTTTTTGGTCAGGGCTTGGTAGTTATCGTTACCCTTAACAAAGTCGATGAAGCTTTTCTTTTCCTGGTTCTGGTTGCGCAGCTTGATGCCCTTTTCTTCGAGCTTCTGCACCTGCTCGATGACACGCTCGATCTCACCTTTTTGGTTTTCGATCTGAGACTTCATCTCGGCGGTGACGGTGTTGCCCTTCTGCAGCTCATCGGCAACAGCGTCGTACTTCTTCTGCAAGCCGCCGAAACCTTCTTTCAGCTGGTTTTCGAGCGAGCTTTTTACTTCTTGGATTGGATCGGTCATGGCGACACCTTAAAAAATTGGTCAAATGTGTGTGAGAGTTTTTTCAGCTCTTCCACGGTCGCCGTGGCCTCAGTCTCACCATCGCGGTGAACTGCGGAGTAGCCGAGCGAGGCGACCGCTGCCGCCTCCTTTTGGGAGAGCCCCATGCGGTCGCGCAGGGCCTTCTCAAAAATTCTGATATCCGACTTCACGTCGGTTACTTGTGCAGCCGGGTTCATTCCGAACGGCACCAGGGATGCCTCCCAGAGCTCCGCCTGTTTGATGATTCGCACGCTTCGACCTTCGCGTTCTTCGTAGGCCGCCAAGATCGTGTTAAAGCCAATAGACATGCTGTCGAGCGTGCCTTCCTTCATCAGCTCATAGGCGTCACGGGCGTAACTCACCGCTAAGTTGACCTTGCCCTTGATGTAGAGGCCGTGGTCGTCCTGGGTGAATTCGGCAGAGCCAACAAGCCGCGTCAAGTCATGGAACAGGGCCAGCTTCAAACGGCCCGCTCGCGTGGTCTTCACTTTGGTGAATGCACCGGGAAGGATCACGTCATCGCCCAGGTCGATGTTGTTGAACACCGCGGCGTAGCCCTCGAAGTTGCCGAGCTCATCGCTGGCCTTCACCTCAAAGGGAACCTCAATCTTGCTTAGCATTGGTCTGCATCTCCCACCGGGTGACCCGGTCGTATTCTTCGCCAGCCAGGCGGGGCTCGTTTTCTTTCTCGCGGACGGCGTTGATACTTAACCAGCCAGAGCCACCAGAACCGCCAAGCGCAGCCTTGTAATAGGCCGCCCGGCCCGCGCTATCCGCACGCAGCAACCCCTCCACAATGAACTCCACAAACTGGGGCTTATCGCGGAAGAGCTTGTCGTTGATTTCATCCTCGATCGCGTCGAGGTAGGGCTTGAGCCCGAATGTCACGTAACCGCTGGTTTGCTGCTCCAGGTTCGAACCCATGATTGAGGTCTTGCCTGCGCGGTTGGCCAGGTACAGTGGTACGCCGTAGCAACCGGCAATTGCCTCTTCCTGGAACTGCTGTGACTCAATGAACTGGCTGTCCTTCTGGCTCAGGCCGGCGGGTACGATCTTAGGCCCTCCCTGCAAAATCCCCATTGACCCGATGTCATTGACGTCGCCCTTCCGGACGTCGGGGAATTTCGCCATGATTTGTTCCTGCTGAACCTTTGTCAGGAACTGGTCATAGATGACATAGCCACCAGTAAAGCCGCCCTTGCGCATGAACATCGCCGACCAGTTCTGCGCGGTCTTGGCGAGACCCATCGTTTCGGCCTGGTACTCAACAGGCGACAGTCCGTTGATTCCATCCATGCTGAACAGCTTGAAATGCAGCATGTTCTCTGGCGATACCGGGGAACGATCCCCGCCGATAGTGACCCAGTAGATCAAGTCATCAGACGTATCGATCTCGACGTTGTCAGCACTTACCGGGATGAAGCCGATCCAGTCACCGTTGTCGGCGCGCTCAATGATGCTGTACGCATTGCCCCGTAGCGCCATGTTCACCACGGCGCACTTTAGAAAGTTGAGTTTGGTCATGTACGGGTTAGGCTTTCTCAGCACCCTGGCTTGCCGCGACTTGGTGTCGGCCAGCACTCGACCCGACGGCGTATCTTCAAAGATCTTGAGCGGCAGCCCAGCGGCAGATTCGCTCAGGATCTTCACGCACGCCCAGACGATGGGGATAGTTATCGCAGCCTTGGACGTGATAGTGACGCCCGCCTTCGTGCGTTTACCCCCAGCCACCATTTCGACCTCGGTGTATTCGCCGGTCTTCGGGTCGGTGTAGCCGAACATGCGCCATGACAGCGGGTTGTACCAACGAGATGCCATATTCAGCCTATGAGTTCGAGCCGATGAGTCCGAAGAACCCATCAGCCAGGTAATTGTCGAGCCCGCTTTGGGCTTGAGGATTGAGCGACAGCAGCGAGATGGCATTGAAGGCCGCCATCAACGGGTCGATCTTCGCCAGGCCCGACGCCTGCTTGGTGATCAAAATGGCGTTTCCGGCTGGTACCACCCGCGCATTGCCGCAGCACCAGGCCATCATTGGTTGGCCGCCATGGACCAGGCCGCCCTCGGCGAGCTTTCGCTCAGTGGTCTTGATTGCACCGTTCAGCTTCCAGCCTTGGCTGATACCGATGATCTTCTCTTCCGGAATACCGGCCTCGGCGAGGGCGTCAAGAATTGCGCCGATACCGGAGGGGTCGACTCCGACCTTGTCGAGCAAGCCGGCAGCCTCGACTCTGGCCACCAGTTCAGCGACGTCCTGCACGTCGTCACCGATGGTCTCGACCAAGGTCAGGTCACCGTTGCCGGCGAAGTCTCGAAAGCGCGGTGCCTCGCTTTTGCGCCGTTCCAGCACCGACGGGTGAGCCCAGGCGTGCGTCCACACCAACCATTGCCGTGTGAGCTTGTCGCGGCCAGCTGCGGCGAATCCGAGCAAGTCATCCAGGCCACCGCCATCGATGCCAACGTCGACAACCTCAGAACGGTCAATAAGTTGCTCGAAGGTCAGGCCTTCCGGTGCCGCCTGAGCCTCCCAGAACTCAGCGCCGGCCCATCGATCCGAGCGTAGGTTCAGCCCTATCTCGATGTTGAGATGCTTAGCCAGAAATTGTTGAAGGGTGCCATCGGAGGCGCCCTGTTTCTTTTTGAGCTCGTCACCCAACCACTCAGCGCTAACCGAACGGGCTATGTTGGGGTTGGTGATGTAGAAGTTTTCTGACCTCAGGTACGCCTTGTCCTCAATCATCTGCAAGGGGAATTCGTACAAGATTCCCAGTGTTTTGCGATCGAGGATTTTGCCGTCTCGCACATTCCGCCAGTAGCTCAGCTTTTCCTTAAACACACCAGCGGGAGGGTCGTCGCTTTGGGTGGTCAGAAAGATGACCCACCCTTCTTCGCGGGAGATCTGACCGCCGAGCGCTTCCATAAACATGGATTCAGCATTGGAGCGCTTGCCGAAGACCCAAAGCTCATCGACCAAAACCTTGCCCGACTTCTTGCCTGACACGGTATCGGTATCAGCCGCAACGACCTTCAACGAGTTTCGCGTGGTGCGGTCCGTGATGGTCCTGATGTGATCCTGGATGTGGAACATTGCTGACAGCTCTGCGTCAGCCCTGACCATGGCCGCCGCCGGCTTGAATGCGTTGTCAGCAACCTCGCGGGTTGGAGCCAGGATCAGATGTTCTTCTTCCTCCCGCCAGCACAGGATCAGTGCGGTGAGCATGATGCCTGCGGCGATGGTGCTCTTCGTGTTCTTCTTGCTGATCAGCAGGCCGAACTCTCGTATCAGCTGCTTGCCAGTCTCAGCATCGTAGGCCCCGAAGATGCAGCGAACGAAATTGAACACCCACTCATCACAGCAATCCGCCATCCGTGGCTTACCTGGCAGATCAGGGACGCGTAGTTCCTTGAAGATCTGCAGGGCGCGCTCGGCCTCCTCCACGAAGATCGGCGGCGGGATAATCGATTCGCGGGCGACCAACCGCCGCTCCCAGTCGGGGCACGCTGTCGACCACTCCATAGTTAAACCTGCTTACCGTTCGTTGCGACTAATTTGGGTGGTGCCTGCCGGGAGAATTTCCCAGCGGCCTGCTCGGCTGCTTTCTGCTGCTCGTCCTTCTTTCCACCATCTGCCTTTTTGACATGGGTGTATTGAACGGCGGCAATGGCTGCCCGAACCTGTATTGGGCTGGCATCCAGCTCGCCCAGGGCGATCTTGGTCAACAAGGAAAGCATGTCCATCTCTGGAGCTGGGACCGGTACTGCCCTTTCTCGCTTCAGTGCACCGCCGTGTGGCTGCGCCTCGAACTCGACGGAGACCGCAGATGAGTTTGCTGATTCCGGCTCAACCTTCTTTTTCCGGCCAGCACCCGGCCGAGCGCCGCCAGAGTTGGGGCGAGCGCCCCCGCTCTTGCCTTTGACGCCTGCCATTTGCTGAATTCCTTTTTCAAAAGGGGGAAATAATCTGCGCGTGAGAGGGGGAGTGGTCTGGGGGAAAGTCGATCCCCATATTTTGACCGCCCCCCGGGTCTCGAGACGGGGAGTTGGCGTGCCACACAGGGCCAGTGACGTGCTTCAATTCGCCTTGGCGGTGTCATCCATCAGCCACGGCCCGAATGTCGCTGGGTCTACCTTGCGGCTTGGTGGTCCCGAGCGGCCCTTCCTAGGCGAGAAGACATCGTCAATCTTCCATCCCGCCTCAAGCCGATACTCAATGGCGTTGCGGGAAAGCCCAAGGTGTCGGCTCCACTCGTTGAGACACATCGTCTTGCCGTGCGCCGTGTAACGCCGGCTCGACATCTGCTGATGCGTCTTGGTCATCTTGCGAAAGCCGCGCTTCTGATTGCATGCGGCGCAGCTTGCGACCAGATTTGTTGGGCTGTTGTCGTCCTTCTGGTCGTTGAGGTGGTCGACGTGCATGTCATCCCAGCACACGACAACCGAGCACCAGTGACACACGAAAGGACCAGAGCCGTGGTGCGCGTGATAGACCGCTCGGTGCTCATAGACTCGGTTGCTGGCACGTCGGAGCTCATGATCGGGAGCGTGTATCAGCTTGTACCCATGGCTATGAGTCAGGGCGCCTGGCTTGACCACGTCCAGCTTATTGGTTGTCCCGTTGCGACGGTTGCGCATGTAGTGCTTCTCGCACATCTGAGCGCCTTTACGGTTGGCCACACTTGCGCAGCCATGCACTCGGCAGGTAGCCGGCTGGTTGGGTTGAATGAGCATGGGATTCCTCTAAAGACGATGGTTGCGCTGTTCTTCTTGTTGCTTGACGGACGAGTGGCAATGAGTGCAGAGCGAGACCCACTGGCTTTTGTCCCAGAAGATATCCATATCGCCGCGATGCGGAACGCCGTGGTCGACAACAGATGCCGCTGTCACCCTTCCCTCGCGATCGCAGTACACACAGAGCGGGTTGTCATTGAGATGGATAAGCCGAGCCTTCTGCCATTCGTAGTTGTAGCCACGCTGACTGGATGTGGTCTTGCCGGTACGCCATGAGCCTGGAGCAGCAGTTGCCAGCCTGTTGCCTTGAGTACTGACCCTATTGCCCAAGGTCTTGATTCGAGCCATCACCCTTCCAGTGAAAGCTTGATCGAGCCCAGGATCACACCGAGCGCGGCAGCCTGGGACGACTTGGCCAGCTCCACCACCAGTGCCTCAACGCGTGCAACCTCGGCACGCTCATCGGCTGGCATGTCACTGACCATTCCTTTGATCTGGTAGTACTCGGCGCTTACTGTGCTCATGGTGTGGTCCTTTATGCGCGCCACGATTTGGCGCATTCGAAAACGTGGCGCGGATTACTTGCTCTGGCTGCGGACGATCTGAGCGTCCACCTGGTCAGCGCAGGTATCCAGCAATTTGATGGCCTTATCCTTCAGCTCCCACACATCGCCATTGAAGCGAAGGTCTGCTTCATCCTGGTCTACCCGCTCGCACGGGATCAGCTCAGGGGCTTCGATCCTTACGGCCTGGGTCTTTGTTACTACCGCCGGCTTTGCCACGCAGGCCGTCAGGAAGAGGCTGAGCAGCCCAGTCACGAACAGGCTTGCTGTTGCGCTTGAGTTCTTCAAAGTCTTTCCTCGCCTTTTCGGCTTTCTTCTCGCTGGCCTTGATGCGCTGTGCCAGGTCTGCGGTGTACGCCGCGTTGCGAAGTGCTTCGGCGCGCAGCGTGGTGATGGTGGCCTGGCTCTCGGTGTTGGCCTTGATGGCTTCAACCTTCGCCTGGGTCTCAACGAGCTTTTCGTCTCGCAGATCCTCTACCCGCAGTTGCTGGATGCCGACAAGGAGCAGGCCAACCAGCGCGATGATGATTCCCGCTGCTATCGCCTTCATGCTGAGTCCGCCTTTCTTCCCAGGAACCTGATGATCAGGTCACGGATCGCCGTCACACCGATGAAGCCAATTGCGCCGCCGGCGGCCACCGACAGACTTGGCGGCCACTCCATCCACTCGATGATGCTGCTGGCTGACAGGCTCAAGGCACCACACAGCAGCGCCTCGAACAAGGTGCGCCAGTAGTTCGGCTCTTTGGCGTCGTACAGCACGCGCAACAGCGTGATCGTGAAGGCCATAATTGCGCCCTGCCATAGAGGCGTACTAAGCACGGTCCAGACCTGAACCCAAAAATCAGGGGTTTTATCGGGCATTTTCATTCTCAATTCGCCTCGATGCGGGCGCCATTAGAAGTTGGACCTGGCTTCACGGGTCAAACCGTGCAGGTTGTGATAGTCCTGCTCAGCCTGGTGCAACTTGCGAGCGGCCTTTGCATCTTCGATCCTGTCGTACTGGCCAATGCTCTTTCGGACGCCGTTTACCTGGACTCGTGCGTGCCATTTCTTTTCAGCTGAGTTCCAATAAACACCAACTACTCCTGAGCGACTTCGACTGGATAACGCCTTGTTCCTGGCGTTATCAGCCTGAGTTACCAACCTGAGATTGCAAAGTCGGTTATCGAGCCCGTCGCCATTTATGTGGTCAATAACCAGGCTGTCGTCTATTTCGCCGTGTACCAGCAGCCATATCAGGCGATGCGCCTTTAGGTTTCGACCAATCGCTGCTACTTGCACATAACTGGTTCCAGATTTCTTGTGCAGCTTGCTACCCGCCAATTTCCCTGCGTACCTAGCGTTCCAGGACTTGGCGAAAGCGGCGTTATCGAAATCAGACGGCGATCTCGCTTTCCATCGAAGCTCACCAGAAGTCGGCGAATACTCGAACATTTCAGCGAGCCTTTCCCGCGTCACTTCGATCGGGCGAGCAACGTTCATGTTCGGGTTCATCTCGGTATCCTCCCGGTTAGGGAGTGAAGGAAAGGGTCAGCTGAATTTGTGAAGCATGCCGCCCGGCTTGAGCTCATCGCGAATGATGCCTCTCACCTCGCCGGCAATACCGCTATTGAGCTGGCCAATATTTACGAGGAGTTCCGATGCCAGCTCGGTATTACCCATGACTCTGGCCATCTTCTCAATGGCTGCGTCTACGCTGCCGCCGTTTAATTGCTCGGGTTCATCTGGCGCTTTATAAATGGCCAATCGACTTGTCAGCACCCCGTCATGGCTAACCGAAATCACGCCGTCCTTGATGCTCACTCTGCTGACGCCCACTAAGTTGGCCTTCTCCAGTCGGTCAGCCAGCTCTTCCTCGGTCTCGAGGCGCGAGTAGCTCAGGAACAGGCGAGCACTGAAGGACTCATCGCCGTAGCTCGCATCGAACTCTTCGAATTCGGCGGCGTGGCGATACTCTTCCGGCACCCGCTCAAGCTCAGCCTGCATGAACTGGAGCAGGTTAGCGGCATTCTTGGGCAAGTCGTACTTGCTCCAGCTGGCTACTTCGACGGACACCATCTGGCGCTCAGGCGCATTGGCCGCGCTGCCGAGCGTGCAACAGTTGATCTCGAACTCACCGGTGAGGGCGTTCAATTTCCAGCCGGAGGCACCCGGTACATAGTTTGCGCTCTGGATATCGCGAGTGAGCACTGTCTCCAACGAACCGATCCGCTTGGCCAACACCTCATCGGCAACCGCTCGCGCACTCGATTCGGCTTGAATCTGGGCGGTGTTCGCTTGAACCTGGACAACCAGTGAATGGATTTGAGGATCGGTCATCTGCTGTGCCTCACAAAGAAAAAAGGCCCGCCGATATGGCGAGCCTTGAAATAGGTTCGATGTCTTTCCATCAGTCCGCCTGAGCCAGCCCCAATAGCACACAGGTTTGGGCTACTCATGCTGCCGGTGTTCTTTCGTAACGCGTGACGACCGGCGATACCGCGTCCAGGCCCTGCCCGAAGGCCCACCCTGGCTATGGCTCACGCAACAAATTCCGGGCATAAAAAAACCCAGCGGCTAGGGCTGGGTTTTCTCTGTGGTGTCGCGCTTGAAAAGCTGAACACGGTGCCATGAAAACAGGGCTATTCCGCGAGTGCAAGTTTTTTACGCGGCTTCGATGAATTTCTCCAACGAGCAGTCAATCCAGCCGACGCCAGTCTTGATGATCTCCCTCGCTTTGGCCTCACTCATATCGTACTTGTTGCCGATCCGCTTGGCTGGCCACTTGGCCGCGTAGTACAGCCAAACGAAGTCACCCATCTCCGGGGCCCGCTTGCACAGCCTGGCGACAGCGCCATCAACGACGCTGGCCAGTTCGTCCGTGATGACGTAGGACTTGCTCGTCGACGGGATCATGTCCCGCATGATCGCCCAGGACGGTGACACATAGCTCGGTACGCCCATGCCATCCATGCGCCAGAAACCCCATTGCTCAAGCATGTACTCTGTATCGCCCAACGGCAGGCGCGAAGGTTTTCTTGTATTCATGCCGCTTTCCTCGGTGTCGGTTCGTTCAGGCCAAACAGCTCACGGAGCATCTTGTCGGCGATTTTGTTCTTGGCGTGCCCTTCGGTGATCCACCGGCGGGCGTAGTCGAGGAATCCAAGGCTGCCACGGTGATTTCCCCAGTCGGCAACCAGATCCATCAGCGCGGCGGCGGCGATCCGCCCATTGGGCTTGTCAAGGAGCAGCCGATTACCCTGCTTGAGGAAATCTCGCTCGTCAGAAGTCAGAACTTTGCGCGGCAATGCCGCCGTTACGTTACTCATTTGCGGCACTCCCGAGGCTTTTACAAACCTCCACAATCACAATTTGTGGATGCAGGGCGCAGGCCCCGCAATCCGTGGCTTGTAGCGGAAAACGTGAATATCGGAATCTAACGCCTGTCTGCTCGGCATCAGCACGAGGGGCGATCCTGTCTAACGATCTTGAGGTCGTCATAGGCTCGCACTCCGTACCTGTAGATATTCGTTTGGCCTCATGTCACCGCGGGCTTGGGCAGATATCGCGTGGCGCCAAGCGCGATACGCATCCTCAGGTGAGGAGCCGACGCCCATCCATGGCAGCCCATCGGCGTAGCAGCAGAACGCGTCGTCACGCCCCTTGATCCGCGCCTTCGGTAACCGCCCGGTGAAACCGACCTTGTTCCGTGCCAGCCAGTCACTGACCGCCGGCCAGATGATCGCCTGCTCGACTTTGGAGAAGTCACCTTTGCCGCCATTGCTGTAGACCTCAGCCAAGCCGTAATCCTGGTTAGCAACCCACAAAACGAAACCACTCGGCGTATGGATCAGCTTGTAGCCCTTCATGAGCCAGCCCCAGTCTTCAGGAAAATCACGGATCGACGCAGCGATTCGCTCGGCTTCCGGGCACTTCGGCTCTGGAGGTGACGGGACAACAACGGCGCCCTCCGGGACGATCCAGCACTGTCCAGCCTCCATCTTTGAGCTAAGCGCGCTCAAGTGAGCACCAGGCACGAACGGCTCGTCTTGCCGACCGAACAGACGATCAAGCAGCTTAAAACTTTTCATGATCTTTCCTCCCCTTTGAGCGGCCGGAGAACTTCAATGCTCGCCCCATCTCTACCTCGTCTTCTGATGGGTACGGGTTGCCAATAAGCTCGACAAACCGGTGATACGCGCCCTGGTGCTGAACACGGCAGGATCCGGTGGGACCGTGGCGGTTTTTGTCGACGATCAGCTCTGTGACGCCGGCCTTCCCGGCATCGGATTCACCATCGCGGTGCACCAGGATCACCACGTCAGCGTCGGCCTCGATCTGCCCGGAGTCGCGCAGATCGCTTTTGGTCGGGCGCTTGTTGGGGCGATTGCTCGGGCCTCGGTTGAGCTGGGCCAGCACCACGATGGGCACCGCCAGCTCTTTTGCCAGGCGCTTCAATCCTTTGCTGATCTCGGTGACCGTTTCGTACCGGCTGGACGACTTGCTTTCGCCGTTGACCAGGCCGATGTAATCCAGGGCGACGAACGCCAGGCCGTGCTCGCGCTTCACTGTGCGGCAGATCTGCCGAATGTCCCGCAATGTCAGCGACGAGTCGTCGCACATGATCAGCGGGGCATCCATCAGCTTGTTCACCGCCGAGGTTAGGCCCGGCCAATCAGCGTCGGTCATCGAGTGTCCTTCGCTGATGTGCTTGAGCTGGACGCTACCCACCGAGGCCAGCGAACGGTTCGTCAGTTCCACGTCCGTCATTTCCAGCGAGAACACCAGTGCCGGCTCGTTCTTGACCAGGGCGACACGCTCGGCAATGCCCAGGCCCAAGGTGGTCTTGCCGCTACCGGGCGTGCCGGCAACCACCACAACGTGGCCAGGGCAGATACCTGGAATAAACTCATCCAGCGACGGTAGGCCCGTATCAAACCCAAGGCTTGCAGTCCGATTGAATCGGCGATCAACACCATCAATCGCCTCGGGCAGAATGTCCCTGATGAACCGATACCGGCGGCGCGAGTCGAGCCCTTCCGCCTCAAGCGACACCCACGCCTGCTGGCCCTGGCTCATAACCTCGTCGAGTGGCTCGCCGTCAATCAGGCGCTCACTCATGATTCTCGCGGCGGCGATAACCCGACGGGCAACCGAACGCTGTTTGACGATCCGGGCGTACTCATCAAAGTTCGCCGCGCTTGGGGTGTTCTGCACAAGCAATCCCGCCACCGCCAGCGAGCTCTGGTGGTCAGCCAGGTATGGGCGAGCCTCACAAATCGTCACAACGTCAACAGCGCGCCCTCTGGTGCGTAGCCCCGAGACAACCTCGAACAACTCCGCGCAGGCAGGGTGGTGGAAATCCCCAACTGACAACTTACCGCCTGCGTCGTCGATCAGATCGGGGTGCTGGATCATGCTGCCAATGAGCGCGTATTCCGCCTCATGGCTGTAGAGCGCCGAGTCGGGAACCTCTTGGTAGGACGGTGGGGCATCAGTGGTATCTGGGTAATCAATCATGCAGAGCCCCCCGATCGCGCCGACTTCCAGGTGAATGGCGCCAACAGCCCGCCGTTTTCACGCAGTCGGTCAGCAGCACGCGGGCCGATGAAACTGTGCAGATCCTCCGGCTTTTGATTGCTCACCAGGATGGTTGGCTTGACCAGTTGGTAGCGGCGGTCAATGGTTTCGTGCAGCAGGCTGGGCGTGAAATCCTTCCCTGGGCGCACGCTATGTACGCCAACCTCATCAATCACCAGCAGGTCGACAGAGGCCAGCTCGTTGATCAGGTCCGTCTTGGTCGGTCCCGAGTTGTTGCGGAAGCTGTCGGTAACAGCCTGGGTGATCGACTCGGCGGTGACGATCAGACCGGAAAAACCATGGTTGCCGACAATGCACTGCAGGATTGCGCAGGCCAGGTGCGTCTTGCCGGTACCGATCTCGCCCATCAGCATCAGGGCGCGGCCGGCGCTCAGGTGATCCTCGAAGCCTTCGGCATACTTGCGGCAGATGCTCAGTGCACGCTGCTTGGCCTTGTCATCACCAGTGACGTAGCTGCTCAGGCTGCATTTTCGAAAGCGTGGCGTGATACCGGTGGCTATGAGCTCGCTGTTGAGGTGTTCAGCTTCAATCTGAGCCATGGCCTGCAAATGTTCTTCGCTTTCCTTTGGCGTGTTGTACAGCGCTTGCCATCGGCAGGCTGGGCAGGTGCTTAGCTCCCACGTACCGTCGAACTGCTCTACCAGCGACTGCTTGAACGCCTTGTGCCCTGGAGTACCGCACGATTTCTCACGGGTCTCAGCAAGTTCCGGCGCCAGGATGAATTTAGAAACGGTCATTGGGGTACATCTCCTGGGTATGGGTTGGCACGCTGAGGACGGCGCTTTGGAAGTTACCTGTACCTGCGCCAGGCAATACCTTCTCAGGGAACAGACCAGTCCAGCCGTTGCTGATCGACTGGTTGATCACCACGTCCGGGCTGTGATGCCCTTCAAGGGTTTTTGCTTGCCTATCGCAGGTTGTGGCAGTCAGTGGCTTGCGGATCTCCTTGCGGTGCTGGCACCAGTCAGCCCAGACCTTGTCGGACACGTTTGCCGGCTTGGCAGCCAAAGGATCAAATTTTTGAGCCTTCTTCCCCTCCGAGGGAGCTTTAGCGACCGTTGGTTTACTCTTTGATCCAGTAGAAAAATCCTTTATTAAGTAGTTGTCGGTTTCCCCACAGTTCGGAAAACCCACACTACGGTCAACCGAAGTGTGGGAAACCTGTAGGTTCGGTTCGTAATGCACGATCACGCGGCGACCGAGTACCTTTCCGGTGCCCTCCTCGCGCATGGTTTCATGTGTGACCAGTCCGATTTCCTTGAGGTACGCCATAGCCTTTGAGTAGCGGTCACGACCGATAGAGAATCGGTCTTGCAGGTACGATCCGATCACCTTCCAATCGCTTGAGCGAGTTTGCAGATAGATCCAGATAGCCAGCGCGTCAGGATTGGCAATCAAGGCCACCACGTCATTGCTGACCGAGCTATACGGTGCCTGCTTGGCGTACAGAATGGTTGGAGTGGCCTTCTCCACGTTGATTGGCTTGCTCATAGGTTCAGCTCCCGCGTAATCCGGGCGATGAAGTCGTGATAAGCCTCAGCCATCACGACGCCACGGTCCTCCAGGGCGCCGCGGGCAGCCTTGGCCATGCCGTAGACCTCCCAGCGGTCACGCTCGGGCAGATGGCGGCAGTTGGAATAGCAGGGCCAGGGGCCGGCGACCACTTCGCCGGTGGCGGGCGTAACTACCGGGATTCCGGTAGTTGATTCCATGGGAGTGGTCATTGCAGCGTCTCCGAGCCTGGAGCATTGGCAATTGGCGTCTCGCCGCAGGCAATCGAAGCCATGCCGCCCGACAGCCTCTCGATCAGGACAACAAGCGCCCCCATGGCGTCAAGCGAGTGTGCGCGGGCGAGATCCAGCTCAATGAGTTTCGGGCAGTTACCCTTGATGTGCTCATGCGATCGATTGACGTAGTTGAATCCGACCTGAGCCAGATCTGCAGTCGAAAGGGCTGTGAATGCTGCGGTTGGTAGCGGGCTGAGCGCTGGAGGTCGAATGGGAATAGGCAGGGATTTGGACTCCAGCCCTTCCATTAAGCACTTCCTCTGGTGGTCGAGATGGTCAGCAGAGACTTGCTGAACTTCATGCCCAGTCCTGCGCCTGAACATCACAGCCAGCGCCATGCATACCTCCATCAGCCCAACGTGGCTACAATCGCGCTCGGTGATCCCTTCACCTTCAGAGACCGCCTCTACCGCGTCTGCGGCCAGCTCAAAGCACATGAGCAGCAGTGCCGCCTCATCGAATTTTTCGAAGTAGGCCTCATTGATGATCTCAACGGGTGCCGGTGTTGGAAAATTCAAGACTTTGCTCATAGCGCACGCTCCAAGCGCTGGATCAGCGTCCGCATTTTGCGTTTGGCACTGGTGGTCAAGTAGCGAGCTGCAAGCCAGCGCTGGAACGCTGCATCGGTGAAGCGCAACACGCCGCTAAACCGGTCATCCTCGGGGTCGATACGCTTGCGCGGCTCGTTGGGGTACGGATGCCCATAGGCAGTGAAGTAGGTCTTGTAGAGGGCATTCAACTCGCGGCGCAGGCTATTGCGCTGAGTCTCGGCCTGCTGGTAGTTAACCGCGGCCTCGGCGATCTGCCCCATGAGTTCTTCGTAGGTGATTTTCTTGCTCATAGGGGTGACTCCGATGTGAATTTGCTAACAGTGAATTTGCCGTCCCAGGTCTGTTTCATGGGCAGCTTCTCGGCGAGGTACATGTCGTGCAGCCGCCGGGCGCCCTCCTCCAGCATCACTGGCGTGTACTTGATAAACGGAAGAATCCCTTCGCCGCGGATCGTGATCGGTTTCTCTGTCAGCCAGTGCTTATCGCGCGGGATGGCGTAAACCCGGTACTTCGGCGAGCTATCGGGATCGCGCTCGGCGTTGAACACCCACTTGATCTCGATGAGATACGCCAGCATCTGCTGGGAGTTGACTCCGTTGAGGCGTTTAGCGAATTGAGGAACCGTCTCACCTGGCATGAACAGATTTTCCAGCGCTTCGATCTTTTTGGCCTGCTGCTCGTTTTCGAGGGCCAGCACAGCCTTTTCCTCGGCCAGGTCAGCGGCCAGGCGTAGAGCTCCGGGCAGATCTTGCGGCAGCAATGGTGGTTTGGCCTGAGAGAAGTACTCGTCGACGAGGCGCGACTGAACCTCCCAAGCCAAGTCATCATTGAACGGCTTGGTCAGCAGCATGTAGCCACGCTCAGTAAGCAAAGCGCCGCGAGATGTCCTGGGTGCGAAAGCCTGACCAAGCGACTGCGTACGAATTTCGTCCGCAGTCACCTCGAAGTAATCCCGGCCCTCTACGAACCGTCCCCGGTGCTCGTTAAAGTTGCGGCGTGCGGTTCCTTCCGGGCGCGCATGCACCTGGTCAATCATGGCGAGCGTGACAACACGCTGGCCGCGATACTCGACGATCGGTAGCTGGGTCTGGTGGATGGTGATCGTGCTCATTGATCACCCCCACTTTCCCGCGCCACGTTTTCGGATTGCGAGTTTTGTGGCGCCGATTCGCCGAGGGCCTTGAACTGGTCGATGGCGCTATAAACTCCACCGAAGCCGGTATCGTTGAAATACTTCGCCACCTCGAACAAGGCGCTAATCCCTTTTCCGCCGTCGTGCAGGTGATCCAGGTGCATGGCCTTGATCAGTGCGTGCTGCCACTCGAGCACATCCTTGGCCGCACACAGCTGAAACTCCGCTTCTTGCGAAGCCTCTTGCATGGTAGGTAGTGGCTCGTTCATTTGGCGGCTCCCTGGTGAGGGATGTTCTGGAGCTTGTAGGCGGCGGCAGCGCCGGCCTCGGCCATGGACATGGACAGGAGCGCCAGCGAATTGATAAGCCAGCCAGCACTCATGGCGACTTCATCAGACAGTTCGCCGTGATTTGCTGCATGCGCGATGAGTTCACCGATAGCGGCAACCCCACTCAGTGTGCTGATCTGGAAGTTGTCGTTGGTGTTCTCTACGCACTGCAGCCGTTCGACCTGGGCAGGCGTGAGCTTTGCCCCCTTCGCGAAGGTAGATGGGAACTCGCGTTCAACATCGACCAGCAAATGGTTCCACATTGGAGGCTTCACTGGTCACCTCCTGAGCTTTCGATCTCGGAGGGAAGACCGCGCTGGACGGACCAGAGGAGCGCACTGACGCTATCGGCCACAAACTTCAAGGTGGCCATGCCATCGCAATAAACCATCTCGCCATAGCTCAGGCTGTCGTGCATGTGCTGGCAGATCTGGCCGATACCAGAGGCGAGCGTACGGGCCTGCTGGATGGCGTCTCTCGAGCCGATGCCCGCGACTACCTGGAGCATGTACTCCCCTTTGTTATTGATAGGGGTTTCACAAAAACCGACCTCAGTTGTGAGGGAGTCTTGCGCTACAGGTGAACCGGTGGTATTTTTTGGGTGTGACATATCGTTCTCCTGAACGAAGAAGTACTGAATCACTCGCTGCGAACGAGTGGTTTGAGAAGCCCGCTTCCTACAGCGGGCTTTTTGTTGCCCGGGAGAAAGTCAGCCGGACAGCAAAAATCCTGGGGAGTTGGGGTTCATGGGGTGGCCTGCGAGGTACTGGATGCGCATACAGAGCCATCAGGCCCACGTGCGCGGATCGGGAATTCAGTGGAAGATTCACCTACCTTGTGGCGAGCTTCGACCTGAGCGATAAGGTCACAGAGCGAAGAGGCTTTGATGGCGCCCCCAGTGACGATCTCAGCAAGCATTGCCTTTTCGGGGCTTACCTTTTGCGATCCGGACAACCAGTAAGAAACCGTAGCCTGGGAGACACCCAGAGCTACTCCGGTCTTCGCCTGGCTGCCGAAGAAGTTAATTAGTGAACTGATTTTTTCAGCCATGACGAAGGCCTCTGATAAGTCTTTTTATAGACTGCACAGAAGAACACTTATTTGCAACACTATAAGTTCATTTATAGGATAAGCGGATGAACCTATCAGACAGAATCAAAGCAGCCAGGAAGCGCGCAGGCTTGACCCAGCAACAGCTGGCAGAGCTCGTCGGCGTCGCCCAAACCGCCATCAGCCAGCTTGAAAGCGGAAAGGCGCAGCGAAGTACCTATATCGCTGAGATCGCCTACGCATGCAGAGTGAGCAGTAAGTGGCTAGCCCTCGGCGAGGGAGATATGATCTCCACCGAAGGGAAAACGGCCATTGATTTGCCGGATGGCCCGCTGGCTAAAAACTCGGCTCTGCTCGGGCACTTGGCCAGCGCAATGTCGCCCATCGCGGTGATCGATGACGGAAATGAAAACGAAGCTGTGCTAGTTCCGATTATTCGCGACCATTATCCAGGCTCAGACGCAGACCCTGCCACCCTTTCGCGCTCCCAGGAATCAAACGTCGCCTATCGCTTTAGCAAGAGAATGCTTGACTCATTGGCTACCGGAGCGGTTGTTTGTGTTGCTGTATCCGGGAGCGCTATGGCCCCGGCACTACATAATGGCAGCCTCGTTGCTGTAGACACAGGCAGCACCGACATCCAAGACGGGAAAATCTATGTCGTTAGGCACAGCGGTCAGCTGAGAACGCTATTTCTATATCGAATCCCTGGCGGAGGGATAAGGCTGCGCAGCATGAATCCCGCCGAGTATCCCGAGGAGTCATACACCCCTCACGAAATGGAGGAGAAATCCATCAGTGTCATCGGGAGAGCGTTTTGGGGCGCCTCTTTTTTGTAAGATCCTCCTTGTAAACAAGCCCGGGCAACCGGGCTTTTTTGCGCCTGCAGAATGGAAATGCTCGCTCAACCGAGGAAATATAAAAATACTTCTTGCGCCAAAATATCAACAGACTTATATTTAACTCATCAGCACATTGATGAGGGCGAAATGAGCACGGTAATCAGCTTGGGGAAAATTGAAGGGACTACTGGAGTACTTGCTGAGCAAGAGCTTCGCGCCGCCCTTGCCATTTGTGCCGGCATGGCAAACAAGGAAATAGCCCGCATGATCGGTTGCGCTCCCGGCACCGTCAAAAAGTCCATTGAGCGCGTCTTCTACAAGCTCGGCGTCAGCAGCCGCTCGGCGATCCCAGCTGAGTTGTTTTGTCGAGGCATTGCCCGCCACATGGTGGTGCTGATGTGCGCAATCCTAACCGGGCATGCCACCGTAAGTGATGACCAGATGTTACGAGTGCGCCGTGGCGGCAGTGAGCGTCGTGTCGAGTTGCGCATGACGGCGCGGCGGGTTGAGGGTTACACGATCGCATAAGCAGCGGCGAGCGCCTTTGCGAGGGCGCTGTCCGGTGCGAAAGCATCACGCGGCGAGTCATTGTTCGGCTAGGCATGGCTGGGTCCGGCAAGGCGAGGGCTGCAAGCAGCGTTGAGCCGCTTCAATGAGGCGGTTCAGCGGTGACGGTAGTCATCACGTGGCATGGCGATGCACGGCCAGGTCTGGCGGGTTACGGCACGGCAAGGCAGGGCAGGGCGAGGGCTACAACGTAGCGGTCTGCACCTTCATAGAGGGTGCTTTCCGGTACTGAGTACCACGCGGCAAGGCTTGGCAAGGCTGGCCAGGGCGGGGCGCGGTGTGGCTGGGCAAGGGCTGATTCAGCGTTCAGCCACTTCTCGCGAGGTGGTTGAGCGGTGCGAAAGCATCGATTGGCGTGGCCGGCCCCGGTGGGGCGAGGCAGGGTGAGCCATGGCAAGGCAGGGGCTGCTGGTCAGCGTACTGGGTTTTCAAGCGAGAACTCAGTGCGGTGCGAAGGCATCAAGGGCGGGGCGTGGCATGGCAGGACGTGATTCGGCGGGGTGGGACAAGGGCGATAACGCGCAGCGTGGCCACTGGCGCTTATCCAGTGGCAACTTCAAAGCAACTTCCGTGAGGTTGTTTTGAAGTCCATCAACGCAAAGCAACGTGCATCGCATTAAGCGAACAGGCACGCGCAGCGAAACTAAGAGGCATCACCATGCAGACTTTGAAAGTTAAGATCATCGGCACCCGTCCGCTTCTGGTTCACGCTGACGTCTTCGCCGACCCGCTGAACAAGTTGACCAAGGCTCATAAAGTATTGACTTCGAAACGCAAAAAGTCCGACGAAGATCATGAGCTTATTGCGCGTAGCGAGTGGCGCGGCGGTCTTTACTTTGCCGATGATATCGGTCCCTTCCTACCCGGTATCAACATCGAGTCTTCACTGGTCGCAGGCGGCAAACTTTCGAAAATGGGAACTCAACTAAAGCGCTCGGTTGAAATCATGGATTCCCGCTGCCCAATTTTCTACGAAGGCCCGCGCACTATTGAAGGTCTTTGGGATCAAGCGTTCTACGATGCACGCTCGGTTAAAGTTGGAACTGCCCGCATCACGCGATATCGCCCACTGTTTCGCGAGTGGTCGACCATCTGCGAGATCGCCTATGACCAAGAGTCGATCGACCGCGCCCAGGTGTTGAAGTGCCTGGAAGACGCCGGCCAGTACTGCGGCGTCGGCGACTACCGCCCGAAGTTCGGCCGCTTCACTGTCGAGGTGTTGTGATGAGCATCATTCCTTTGAAGCCGAACACCTGGAGCCTGGATAAGGCGCTGGAGCTGTTCTTCGCCGACAAGTTCACCGACGGCCAATTGATCAGCCACGCCTGGCTTGAATGGGCGCTCAACTTACCGAAGCCAAAGACTGCGCAGGAAATGGTTAATTGCCAGTTCGTGATTCTGGATCGGGTCGAGCAGTTCAAAGAGGCGCTGCTGACTAAGCATCAGATTTATATCGTCTCGGTTCGCGGCCAGGGTTATCGAATTGTTCCGCCATCCGACCAAGCGTTTATAGCGATTGATAATGCTATGCGTGGCGTGCGACGCGAATTCAACAAGTGCCAAGAAGTAATGAAAAATACCCGCTTCGCCGAACTTGATACCGATCAAGCAAGGCGACACACGGACGCACAAGTAAAAGTCTCGGCACTTACCGGGATGGTTGGCAAAGCCAAGCGGGATGTTTTCGGTCTTTTCAAGGCCTAACTTCCGAGAAGCACCACAACTTCCATTGATTGCCAGGTTATCGGCACGCCCTCGGCTTGCCTGGAGAAAACAAATGAAGCTTATGCGAGTTACACCAACAAGGCTTTTCTTAATTCTAACGGTGATGCTCTGCTACATCACGGCCTCGGGTATTTGGCTGGTCCACTTCGCTCCAAACTTGATCGGCAGCTCATCAGAGTTTGAAGTTGTTGCTGGTTTCTTTGGCGTTTCCGTTTGGTTGATTACCTCTGCATGCCTGGCCTTGAGCGTGATCGGCCTACCCGCGACCAGTCGTGCGCCAACCGAAGCATTCAACATCGACGATCACATCCGGCTGGTGGCAGATGCCGAGCGCTACCGCTGGCTCCGCGACAAAGTGTGCATCGAGGACGCCGAAAACGATCTGATGGTTGTGCGTGGTGATCGCTACTTCGACGGCGCCGAACTGGACACGGAGGTCGACAACGCCATTCGCCTGGCCCGCCTGCTGGAGTCGCACCCATGCGCCGAATGATCGCTATCGCCCTGCTGCTGGTAATCGACCAGGCCGCCGCAGGCGAGCAGCTGATCGATGTACAGCACGACAGCGTGCGCTCGGTCACCTGCTGGATCATCGCGGGCACCGGCATCAGCTGCTTGCCGGACAGTTCGCTCCTACAGCAGGGCACGACCACCGCCACCCCAGAGGATGAGGCAGCACGGGTCTCTCTGGTAGTTTCTGCCGGCGAGATTGGGCCCGCCACCGCCGCCCCACTCCCACAGGAAAAGAGGTTCCAACTATGAACCGCTGCAACGGTACCAAGGCCCAGCGTTTGATCGAGCTGTTTAACGCCTTGCAGCGCCGGGAAACGACCTTCGGCCAGATATACAAACTGTCGGCATCGTGCGGCATCGACGGACGCCGGTTGCTGGCCAACCACTTCAACCAGGGTCAGGGTCGTGCGTAAGAACTGCGCGGGGCGCACACGCGCCCGATGGACCGAGCAGGAAGACGAGACGATCCGCAAGCTGTACGCAGACGCCACGCCGGAGACATTGGCCCAGCAACTGCCAGGTCGAACGCTGAGCTCGATCACTACCCGAGCGCACCTGCTCGGTGTGGGGAAGAGTCAAAAATATCTACGCGAGGTTGGCGTTGCCAGCATGAAGCTTGGGGTCGAGCGATACGGGAAAGAGCTGTGGGAGAAGCCGATCGGATCGACGTATGACAATGGCGACAGAACGCTCGTTAAGGTCGCCAGCCCTGACGTATGGCGCCCTTTGCACAATCAGGTGTGGGAGCAGGCGAACGGCCAGATTCCAGAAGGCTTACTTGTCGTCGCCAAAGACGGAAACCTGAAGAACGTGGACCTACAGAACCTGTGCCTGCGCACATTCAGCGAACACGTTGTTCGATGCTGCCCGAGATACCGACACCTCCCCGAGGAGATGGTCGACATCCTGCACCTGCAGAACGAAATCAAAAAAGAGATCAAACGGAGAAAGTCATGAAAAACAAACTGAGCGACCTGCGCGATCACCTTTTTGCACAGCTTGAAGCCGTGCGCGAAGCCTCTGACGAGAACTTGGCCAAGGAAGTATCCCGCGCCCAATCCGTCTCTGACATCAGTCGTGTGCTGATCGAGAGCGCCAAGGTGGAGATCGACTACTACCGCCACATAGGCGGCGAGAACAGCGCAAGCAGTTTCATTGAGTCGAAGCCGGCGCTGCCTCCAGGAAAGGTTACGCGCCAATGATCACGAAGAAAGCCGCGACACCATCCGCCGATAACAGAAACGTGTCGCGACACGAGCGGAGGTAGGTATGTTTCTGACAGCAGAGGAAGTTGCCGACCTGACCGGCTACAAGAAGCCAGGGGCACAGATAAAGTGGCTGACCGCGGAACGCTACGGGTTCGCGGTAGGTGGTGATGGTCACCCGAAGGTGCTGCGCCAGGTTGTCATCGGGCGGTTGGGTGGTATTCAATCAAGGAAAGGGCCGGAGCTTCGGCTGGGTTGAGGTGAATGACGATGCGTCCACGCAAGAAGGACCGGCACCTGCCGGCGTGCATGTACCAGAAGCATGGCGCTTATTACCTGGTCCGCAAGGGCAAGTGGAAGCGTCTGGGCACCGACTTTCAGGCGTCACTGGCGGAGTACGCCAAGCTGCTGGACAAGGGCAGCCAGAGCGGTATGCCAAAGCTGATCGACGATGCGCTCGAACAGATGCGCACCAGGACAAAGCCGCCCCTCAAGCCGAACACCCTGAAGCAGTACGAAGCAGCATGTGAGCGCCTCAAGGAAAACTTCGCCGACTTCGAGCCCCGCGAGGTGCTACAGCGGCACGTAGTCGCGCTCAAGCTTCACATGGCGGACACGCCGAATATGTCGAACAGGGTTATTTCGGTACTGCGCGCTGTCTTTGCCTATGCCCTGGAGCAGCAGATCGTCGACTCCAACCCCTGCATAGGAGTGAGACGCCACCTGGAACACAAACGCGACCGCTACATCACCCACGGTGAATTTCAAGCGATCTGCGCCAACTCCAGCGACAACATGCGCGTAATTTACGAGATGTGCTATCTAACCGGTCAGCGCATTGGCGATGTCCTGGCCATCCGCCTGGCGGACATCAGCGCCGAAGGCATCGCTTTCAAACAGGAGAAGACGAACGCCCGGCTGCTGGTGCAGATGACGCCAGACCTTGAGGATTTGATCACCAGGATCAAGGCGCTGCCGCGAAAGATCCGCGGCCTTACCCTATTTTGCTCCCCGCGCGGCGGAAAACCGGTTCACTACAGCTCGGTCAAGGATGCATTCGCGATCAGTTGCAGAAAGGCGGGCGTGGAGGACGCGAGCCTGCACGACCTGCGCGCCAAGTCGCTTTCTGACACCGACGACCAAGGCAACGATGCACAGAAACTTGGTGGCCACACGGACGCCAAGATGACGCAGCGATATCTGCGCCTGCGTAAAATCAACGTTGGACTGCCGCCGACAATGCCTAAAAAATCCCTGTAGTATTAGACAGATGTTAATCGTCAAATAGACAGGCAGAGCTGAACCCCCCGTATGACCGACCTCTCCAGCCACACCCCGATGATGCAGCAGTACTGGCGCCTGAAAAACCAGCACCCTGATCAGTTGATGTTCTATCGCATGGGCGACTTCTACGAGATCTTCTATGAAGACGCGAAGAAGGCCGCCAAGCTGCTGGACATCACCCTGACCGCGCGCGGGCAGTCGGCGGGGCAGTCGATTCCGATGTGTGGGATTCCTTATCACTCGCTGGAAGGCTACCTGGTCAAGCTGGTGAAGCTGGGCGAGTCGGTGGTGATCTGTGAGCAGATCGGCGACCCGGCCACGAGTAAAGGGCCGGTGGAACGCCAGGTGGTGCGCATTATTACGCCGGGTACGGTGAGTGATGAGGCGTTGCTGGATGAGCGTCGCGATAACCTGATTGCGGCGGTGTTGGGCGATGAGCGTTTGTTCGGCCTGTCGGTGCTGGATATCACCAGTGGCAATTTCAGCGTGCTGGAGATCAAGGGCTGGGAGAACCTGCTGGCTGAGCTGGAGCGCATCAATCCGGTGGAGTTGTTGATTCCGGATGATTGGCCCAAGGACTTGCCGGCGGAGAAACGTCGTGGGACCAAGCGGCGTGCGCCGTGGGATTTTGAGCGTGATTCGGCGCTGAAAAGTCTTTGCCAGCAATTCTCGGTGCAGGACCTTAAAGGCTTTGGTTGCGAGACGCTGACCCTGGCCATCGGTGCCGCCGGTTGCCTGCTCAGCTACGCCAAGGAAACCCAGCGCACTGCCCTGCCGCACTTGCGCAGCCTGCGCCATGAGCGTCTGGACGATACCGTGGTGCTCGATGGCGCCAGCCGTCGCAACCTGGAGCTGGACACCAACCTGGCCGGTGGGCGTGATAACACACTGCAATCGGTGGTGGACCGTTGCCAGACTGCCATGGGCAGCCGTTTGCTGACCCGTTGGTTGAACCGTCCGCTGCGGGATTTGACGGTGCTGCAAGCACGTCAGTCTTCTATTACCTGCCTGCTCGACGGCTATCGCTTTGAAAAGCTGCAGCCGCAACTCAAAGAGATTGGCGATATCGAGCGCATCCTCGCGCGGATCGGCCTGCGCAATGCGCGGCCCCGTGACTTGGCGCGCCTGCGTGATGCCTTGAGCGCCCTGCCGCAGTTGCAAGTGGCGATGACCGAACTGGACACGCCGCACCTGCAACAGCTTGCCGTCACCGCTGGCACTTACCCGGACCTCGCAGCGCTGCTGGAAAAGGCCATCATCGACAACCCACCGGCGATCATTCGTGACGGCGGCGTGTTGAAAACCGGCTATGACAGCGAGCTGGATGAGCTGCAATCGCTGAGCGAAAACGCCGGGCAGTTCCTGATCGACCTGGAAGCCCGCGAAAAAGCCCGCACCGGCCTGGCTAACCTGAAAGTCGGCTACAACCGTGTGCATGGCTACTTTATTGAGTTGCCGAGCAAACAGGCCGAGTCGGCGCCTATCGACTATCAACGTCGCCAGACCCTCAAAGGCGCCGAGCGTTTTATCACCCCCGAGCTCAAAGAGTTTGAAGACAAGGCACTGTCGGCCAAAAGCCGCGCCCTGGCGCGGGAAAAGATGCTCTACGAAGCCTTGCTTGAGGACTTGATCAGCCGCCTGGCGCCGTTGCAAGACACCGCCGCCGCCCTGGCGGAACTGGATGTACTGAGCAACCTCGCCGAACGTGCGCTGAATCTGGACCTCAATTGCCCGCGGTTTGTCAGCGAACCGTGCATGCGCATCGTGCAAGGTCGTCACCCGGTGGTGGAGCAAGTGCTGACCACGCCGTTCGTCGCCAATGACCTGTCGCTGGACGACGATACCCGCATGCTGGTGATCACCGGTCCGAACATGGGCGGTAAATCCACCTACATGCGTCAGACCGCGTTGATCGTGCTGTTGGCGCATATCGGCAGCTTCGTACCGGCAGCCAGTTGCGAGTTGTCCCTGGTGGACCGCATTTTCACGCGGATCGGCTCCAGCGATGACCTGGCCGGTGGCCGTTCGACCTTTATGGTGGAAATGAGCGAGACCGCCAACATCCTACACAACGCCACCGAGCGCAGCCTGGTGCTGATGGACGAAGTGGGCCGCGGCACCAGCACCTTCGACGGCCTGTCCCTGGCCTGGGCGGCGGCTGAACGCTTGGCGCATTTGCGTGCGTACACGTTGTTTGCCACGCACTACTTCGAGCTGACGGTGCTGCCGGAAAGCGAGCCGCTGGTGGCCAACGTGCATCTCAATGCCACCGAGCACAACGAGCGCATCGTGTTCCTGCACCATGTGCTGCCAGGGCCGGCAAGCCAGAGCTACGGCCTGGCCGTAGCGCAATTGGCCGGAGTGCCGAACGAGGTGATCACCCGCGCCCGTGAACACTTAAGCCGCCTGGAAACCACGGCGCTGCCCCATGAAACTGTGGTCACCAGCCCTGCCAAGGCCAGCAAGAAACCTGCCGCGCCGCATCAGAGCGATATGTTCGCCAGCCTGCCCCATCCGGTGCTGGATGAGTTGGCAAAGCTTGACCTGGATGACTTGACGCCGCGTAAAGCGCTCGAAATGTTATATGCACTGAAGACTCGGATATAACGCAGACGCTTGCAAGCTGATAGAATCTCGCGCGGTTTGGGATGCTGCGGGCTTTTAGCCTGGTCCGCAGACTATCGCTCTCAAACCTCGCGAACCCCACCATAAGGGGTTTCGCTGCCGCCGCCTGAGGAGAAAATTAGAAATGACCTTCGTCGTCACCGACAACTGCATCAAGTGCAAGTACACCGACTGCGTAGAAGTCTGTCCGGTGGACTGCTTCTACGAAGGCCCGAATTTCCTGGTTATCCACCCGGATGAGTGCATCGACTGCGCCCTGTGTGAACCAGAATGCCCGGCCGTCGCGATTTTCTCCGAGGACGAAGTGCCTGCGGGCATGGAGCAATTCATTCAATTGAACGTCGAGCTGGCCGAAGTGTGGCCAAACATCACCGAGCGCAAAGATCCGATGCCGGATGCCGCTGAATGGGATGGCAAGCCCAACAAAATTGAGCAACTAGAGCGCTAAGCGCCGCTGCCCAACAAAAAAAGGCCCCTTGAGGGCCTTTTTTGCGTTCGGGTGCCTGCATTCACTTTTCTACAGGCAAAAAAATGGGGCGGTATGACCCGCCCACATTTTTTCCCTAGTCCCTGTATTCCTTTTCATCATCCTGATGAATCGCATCCTGCGACGTTCCTTCAAACCATCGTTCCTTGATGGCTGTGCCAATCCGTGGACACAGGGCTGATGTTAGAGCGTTCCGAGGGAAGTTCAACGCGATGCCCTCGGCAGGCTGACAAACTCCGCCGCTCGCCATCATGAAAATAATCGTTATATTTCAATAAGATAGATAATAGCTTCGTCAATTCAAGACGTACGCAACCGCCAAAAAAACCAAACACTTACGAAAAAGTAAGCGAATGCTTACACGCCCATTACGCAAAATAGCAACAAGCCCTATTGCCCCCCACCTGTAGGAGCGAGCTCGCTCGCGAAAAACCCGAGAGCACCACTGGTCGTCAGGCTTTTCGCGTAACCGTTAAAGCCTAATCAATCGTCGCTCACGGTAATGGTCGGCATCGCCGGCGCCGCCGCTTCCTGCAATACAATCCGCGCACCGACATGACGGGCCAATTCCTGATAGATCATCGCAATCTGCCCATCAGCCTCGGCCGCGACGGTAGGTTTGCCACCATCGGCCTGCTCGCGAATCTCTATCGCCAATGGCAACGATGCCAGCAGTTCAACGCCATACTGGGTAGCGAGCTTCTCGCCCCCGCCCTCACCGAACAGATGCTCGGCATGCCCGCAGTTGGAGCAGATGTGCACCGCCATGTTTTCCACAACGCCCAGCACTGGGATGTTGACCTTGCGGAACATCTCCACACCTTTGCGGGCATCCAGCAACGCCAGGTCCTGGGGCGTGGTGACAATCACCGCACCGGCTACCGGGACTTTCTGCGCCAGGGTCAGTTGGATATCGCCGGTGCCTGGCGGCATGTCGATCACCAGGTAGTCAAGGTCGCCCCACGCTGTTTGTGTGACCAGTTGCAGCAACGCACCCGAGACCATCGGCCCGCGCCAGACCATCGGCGTGTTGTCATCGGTAAGGAAGGCCATGGACATCACTTCCACACCCAGCGACTCGATGGGCACAAACCATTTCTGATCCTTGACCTTCGGCCGTGTGCCTTCGGGGATGCCGAACATCACGCCCTGGCTCGGCCCGTAGATGTCGGCATCGAGAATGCCCACGCGCGCACCTTCACGGGCCAGGGCCAGGGCCAGGTTGGCCGCGGTGGTGGATTTACCCACGCCGCCCTTGCCGGAAGCCACCGCCACCACATTCTTGACGTTGGCCAGGCCCGGGATCTGCGCCTGGGCCTTGTGCGGCGCGATCACGCATTGGATGTCGACCTTGGCCGAACCCACACCGTCGAGGCCCTCGATGGCCATTTGCAGCATCTGTGCCCAACCGCTTTTGAACAGGCCCGCGGCATAACCCAGTTGCAACTGCACCGACACCTGGTCGCCCTGGACCTCGATGGCACTCACACAGCCGGCACTGACCGGGTCCTGGTTCAAATAAGGGTCGGTGTACTGGCGAAGAACGGCTTCCACCGCTGCGCGATTGACGGCGCTCATGGGCTACTCCCGAAAAAAGACTGACTGAAACAGGCGGCTATCCTAACCGTTCCAGCCGCTGAACGGCATGCTTTCGAAGGCGCGCAAGATACTGAAACAGCGTCACGGGGTGAAATAAATTTCCCGGCGCTTTATAGTGGCCGACCTCCGTTTCATCAAGTAGCCGAGCCCCATGTCCGAGCCACGCAAGATCCTCGTCACCAGCGCCCTGCCCTATGCCAATGGTTCCATCCATCTTGGCCATATGCTTGAGTACATCCAGACCGATATGTGGGTGCGCTTCCAGAAGCATCGCGGCAATCAATGCATTTATGTCTGCGCGGACGACGCCCACGGTTCGGCCATCATGCTGCGCGCCGAAAAGGAAGGCATCACCCCGGAACAACTGATCGCCAATGTCCAGGCTGAACACAGCGCCGACTTTGCCGAGTTCCTGGTGGACTTCGACAACTTCCACTCGACCCACTCCGATGAAAACCGCGAGCTGTCGAGCCAGATCTACCTGCGGTTGAAAGAAGCCGGGCACATCGACCAACGTTCGGTGACCCAGTATTTCGACCCGGAAAAGAAAATGTTCCTGGCCGACCGCTTCATCAAGGGCACCTGCCCGAAATGCGGCACCGAAGACCAGTACGGCGACAACTGCGAAAAATGCGGCGCGACCTACGCACCCACCGATTTGAAGGATCCCAAGTCGGCGATCTCCGGCGCGACTCCGGTACTCAAGGACTCGCAGCACTTCTTCTTCAAGCTGCCGGATTTCCAGCAAATGCTGCAAACCTGGACGCGCAGCGGCACCTTGCAGGACGCCGTGGCCAACAAACTCTCCGAATGGCTCGACAGTGGCCTGCAGCAGTGGGACATCTCCCGCGACGCGCCGTACTTCGGCTTCGAAATTCCGGGCGAGCCGGGCAAGTACTTCTATGTGTGGCTGGACGCGCCGATCGGTTACATGGCCAGCTTCAAGAATCTGTGCGACCGCACCCCAGAGTTGGACTTCGACGCGTTCTGGGGCAAGGACTCCACCGCCGAGCTGTACCACTTCATCGGCAAGGACATTGTCAACTTCCACGCGCTGTTCTGGCCGGCAATGCTTGAAGGCTCGGGCTACCGCAAGCCGACCGGCATCGCCGTACACGGCTACCTGACGGTCAACGGCCAGAAAATGTCCAAATCCCGTGGCACCTTTATCAAGGCGCGCACCTACCTGGACCACCTGTCGCCGGAATACCTGCGCTATTACTACGCGTCCAAGCTGGGCCGTGGCGTCGACGACCTGGACCTGAACCTGGAAGACTTCGTACAGAAGGTCAACTCGGATCTGGTGGGCAAAGTCGTCAACATCGCCAGCCGTTGTGCAGGCTTTATCCACAAGGGCAACGCCGGTGTACTGGTAGCCGAGAACGCCGCACCGGAACTGACCGACGCCTTCCTGGCCGCCGCACCGAGCATCGCCGACGCTTATGAAGCCCGCGACTTTGCCCGCGCCATGCGCGAGATCATGGGCCTGGCCGACCGTGCCAACGCCTGGATCGCCGACAAGGCACCGTGGTCGCTGAACAAGCAGGAAGGCAAGGAGGCTGAAGTCCAGGCGATCTGCGCCACCGGCGTCAACCTGTTCCGTCAGTTGGTGATCTTCCTCAAACCGGTGCTGCCGTTGCTGGCCGCCGATGCTGAGGCGTTCCTCAATGTGGCGCCGTTGAGCTGGAACGATCACACCACCTTGCTCGGTAATCATCAGTTGAACGCGTTCAAGCCCCTGATGACCCGTATTGACCCGGTGAAAGTCCAGGCCATGACCGACGCTTCGAAAGAAGACCTGGTCGCCAGCCAGACCGATACCGGCCAATCTGCGCCGGCGGGTAATGGCGAGCTGGCCAAGGACCCGATTTCCCCGGAAATCGATTTCGACGCCTTTGCCGCCGTGGATTTGCGCGTGGCACTGATCATCAAAGCCGAAGCCGTGGAAGGTGCCGACAAGCTGCTGCGCCTGACGCTGGATATCGGCGACGAACAGCGCAACGTGTTTTCCGGCATCAAGAGCGCTTACCCGGACCCGTCCAAGCTCGATGGCCGCCTGACCATGATGATCGCCAACCTCAAGCCACGGAAAATGAAGTTCGGCATTTCCGAAGGCATGGTGATGGCGGCCGGCCCTGGCGGCGAAGAAATCTACCTGCTGAGCCCGGACAGCGGCGCCAAGCCGGGTCAACGCATCAAGTAACCTCTGCAAAATGCCCCGCTGTCGCTACGGCGGGGCCTCTCAGCTTGCCCTTCTCCCTGGGCCGGGCGTCAACGCTATGATCACAGCATGAACCTCATTCAACGTATCGACGCGCTGCTGCCGCAGACTCAATGCGGCAAGTGCGGGCACCCGGGTTGCAAGCCCTACGCAGAAGGCATCGCTAAAGGCGAAGCCATCAACAAGTGCCCGCCCGGTGGGCAGGAAACCATTGCCGGGCTTGCGCAACTGCTGCGCCTGCCGGTACTGGACCTGGACACCAGTCGTGGAGATGCGCCTGCGCAAGTCGCCTATATCCGCGAGGCCGAATGCATCGGTTGTACCAAATGCATCCAGGCTTGCCCGGTGGACGCCATTGTGGGCGCCGCCAAGCTGATGCACACCGTGATTGTCGATGAGTGCACCGGTTGCGACCTGTGTGTTGCGCCCTGCCCTGTTGACTGCATCGAGATGCGTCCGCTCGCTGAGGTTTTGCCTATCGTCGGTGACTTGGCCAGCAATGATGACGAACGGCGTGCACGCGACCTCAAACGCGACCGGGCGCGGCGGCGCTTCGAGCAACGTAACGCCCGCCTGCAACGTGAAGAGGCTTGCAAGCTCGCCGAGCGCGTGGCACGAGCCAAGCGCACAGCGCCGATGGCAGTGGCACCGGTCGATAACCCTCAGGCTGCTCTGGACGCCGCGATCAAGCAGGCCAAAACCAACGTCGCCATGAGTCGCGCTCAGTTGCACAAATCCTTGAAAGCGTTTGGGCATCCGCCGACCTTTGAGCAGCAGTCGCAATTGATTATGCTGCAGCGACAGTTCGAGGCATCCGAGCAGGCGCTTGCCGCACTGGAGGCCAACAGCTCACCACAGCCACCAAAGACGGCCGCTAAAAGCGCCGAGTTCAAGCGCGCAAAGATCCAGTTGGCCATGCGCCGGGCTGCGTTGAAAAAGGCTCAGGATCAGCAAGCTGACGCGCATGAAATCGCAACCTTGAAAACCGCCTTGAACGCCGCCGAGCAAACGCTGCAGGATGCCGAGGCCAACGGCTGACCCATTGCACTGTGTATTGCCAACATCACGCCGACCGCCTGCAAGGAAACCCCTGCCCCTATGAATGCCGCAAAACGCCTGGAAATTTTCCGCAGGTTTCACGAAGACAACCCGGAACCGAAAACCGAATTGGCCTACTCCTCACCGTTCGAGTTACTGATTGCGGTGATCCTCTCGGCTCAATCCACGGACGTTGGCGTCAACAAGGCCACGGCCAAGCTGTATCCCGTAGCCAATACACCCGCCGCGATTTACGCCCTGGGTGTGGAAGGCCTGTCCGAATACATCAAGACCATCGGCCTGTATAACAGCAAGGCCAAGAACGTGATCGAGACGTGCCGCCTGTTGCTGGAGCTGCATGGGGGTGAGGTGCCACAAACCCGCGAAGCCCTGGAAGCCTTGCCAGGCGTGGGCCGCAAAACGGCGAACGTGGTGCTCAATACGGCCTTCCGGCAGTTGACCATGGCAGTGGACACGCACATTTTCCGCGTCAGCAACCGAACCGGCATTGCACGGGGCAAGAATGTGGTTGAGGTGGAAAAGCAGTTGATGAAGTTCGTGCCCAAGCCCTATTTGCTCGACTCCCACCATTGGCTGATCCTGCACGGACGCTACGTTTGCCAGGCCCGCAAGCCGCGCTGTGGCAGCTGCCGTATCGAAGACTTGTGCGAATACAAGGACAAGACCTCCGACGATTGAGCGATTATTGATTTTTGTGATCAGGCGATTGAAAAAATCTTTTTTACCCGTCCGCGGATTATCGCTATAAGGAGCCCCAACGGCAGTCTTAGCCTGGAGTTGACCTTATGAGCGCTGGCAGCAAAGAAGACCTGGTAGTGGAAGACGACCTCGTTGAGTCGGAGGACGATGATCTAGAGGCACCTGCACCAGAGGTGGCCAAGACCAATTTGAGCAAACGCCGCACTATCGACAATCTTCTGGAAGAGCGACGCTTGCAAAAACAGCTGGCCGATTACGACTTCGATTTCTGATCAAGCCGTTGACGGCCGGAAGCCTCCCTGACGGAGGCTTTTTTCTGCCGGTTACACGGGTATTCAAAGGGTGCAATATCCTCCCTAGACCAGGCCGTTGCGCTGGGCCAGTTCGATCAGGTCCACAAGGGACCGGGCATTGAGCTTGAGCAGCAAGCGCGTCTTGTAGGTACTGACGGTTTTGTTGCTGAGGAACATGCCATCGGCAATCTCCTTGTTGGTTTTGCCACGGGCCAGTTGCTGCAGCACCATCATCTCCCGCCCCGATAAGCGTTCGACCATGTCGGCTTCACTGGCATTGCCCATGGTTGAGCGCACCGAATTGAGCGCCTGGTTCGGGAAATAGCTATAGCCGGAAAGCACTGCCTTGATGGCACTGAGCAACTCTGTCAGATCCTGCTGCTTGCACACATAGCCGGCGGCGCCCGCCTGCATGCAGCGCATGGAAAAATGGCCGGGGGCCTGGGACGTCAGCACCAGCACCTTGAACGAGACGGCTTGCTTGGTTGAAGCCAGCCGGCAAATAACTTCCAGGCCGTCGAGCTTGGGGATTCCGATATCCAGTATCACGATATCCGGCATATGTTCCCGTGCAAGTTGCAACGCATCGACACCGTTATCGGTCTCGGCAACGACCTCATAACCATGACGCTCCATTAGCATGCGCACAGCAAGACGAATGACGGGATGATCATCCACGATCAGCACTTTATTCATGAGAAAGTCCAATTTCGCTGTTCGAATTATTTAGAGCAAACACAATAGCCTAGTCGATTACTAGTTGGCATAGCATTCCACCCCGAGCAAGAGCAGGCAGAGACCCAACCCACAAGAAGATAGGAATTAACCTACAAAAAATCGCCAACTTAGATGCTTGGAGCTTTATGGTTGCTTTCAGACCTTTCTCGGCGCGCACATATTTTGAGTGAAATATCGTGCCCATCAGCCCCTGAAAGTAAACGTGCCGCACAAGACTTTCAGGAAATGCCCCTTGCTTGTCGCCATGACGCGCACAAACCAACCCGGAACAACCGTTCCCATTAGTTCCATTTAACATATTTCAGCACTTCCATAATTCCTACAGAAAATTCAACAATTCACATATCCGTTGCAACTACATGAGTGAATTTTCTGTCAGACATAGTTCCTCCCCAGATGTAAAAAATCATTCAAACTTAAAAACAAATGACAAAAACGGAAAATAATTGCGCAAGTTACGAAAAAAAATCCTTAAACACAGGCTAAACATTAATAAACAGCTCTGCTTTTAAAGCGCCCATAAAAACCCAGGCAAAAAAAAATGGCCCCTTGCGCAAGGGGCCATTTTTCACAACAGGCGCACGACTCAGAACAACGAGCGCCCCTTGTTGGCAGCAATGCGCATGCGCAGTGCGTTCAACTTGATGAAGCCTGCCGCATCCGCCTGATTGTAGGCCCCGCCGTCTTCTTCGAAGGTGGCGATGTTGGAGTCGAACAGCGACTCATCGGACTTGCGGCCGGTGACGATCACGTTGCCCTTGTACAGCTTCAGGCGTACGACACCGTTCACGTGAGCCTGGGAGGCGTCGATCATCTGTTGCAGCATCAGACGCTCTGGGCTCCACCAGTAACCTGTGTAGATCAGGCTGGCGTACTTGGGCATCAGCTCGTCTTTGAGGTGAGCGACTTCGCGGTCCAGGGTGATGGATTCGATGGCGCGGTGGGCGCGCAACATGATGGTGCCGCCTGGGGTTTCGTAGCAGCCACGGGACTTCATGCCCACGTAACGGTTCTCGACGATGTCGAGACGGCCGATACCATGCTGGCCGCCGATACGGTTCAAGGTCGCCAGTACGGTGGCCGGGGTCATTTCAACGCCGTCCAGCGCGACGATATCGCCGTTGCGGTAAGTCAGTTCCAGGTACTGCGCCTTGTCTGGAGCGTTCTCCGGGGAGACGGTCCATTTCCACATGTCTTCTTCGTGCTCGGTCCAGGTGTCTTCCAGCACGCCGCCTTCATAGGAAATGTGCAGCAGGTTGGCGTCCATCGAGTACGGCGACTTCTTCTTGCCATGACGCTCGATCGGGATGGCGTGCTTTTCAGCGTAATCCATCAGCTTTTCACGGGACAGCAGGTCCCACTCACGCCACGGTGCAATGACTTTCACGCCTGGCTTGAGTGCGTAGGCACCCAGTTCGAAACGGACCTGGTCGTTGCCCTTGCCGGTGGCGCCATGGGAAATGGCGTCGGCGCCGGTTTCGTTGGCGATCTCGATCAGACGCTTGGCGATCAATGGACGTGCGATGGAGGTACCCAGCAGGTACTCACCTTCATAGACAGTGTTGGCGCGAAACATCGGGAAGACGAAATCGCGGACGAACTCTTCGCGCAGGTCGTCAATGTAGATCTCTTTCACGCCCATGGCTTGCGCCTTGGCACGTGCAGGTTCGACCTCTTCACCCTGACCCAGGTCAGCGGTGAAGGTCACCACTTCACAGTTATAAGTATCCTGCAGCCACTTGAGGATCACCGAAGTGTCCAGGCCGCCGGAATACGCGAGAACGACCTTGTTTACGTCGGCCATGCCATCACTCCACGGGGTTGTACGGAAAGGCGACGATTCTACCGATCAAAACCGCGAAATTACAGGGGCGCGACAGCAAATGAAGATAAAGCGACAGATTATGTCGAGTGGGCGACCGATGGTCGCCTCTTATAAGCATAGGTATCTACACAACCTTGTAGCGCTCAACGGTAACCACGATGCGAAGCGAGCCGCTCTTGATCTGCTTTTGATCTTGCTCTGGCTTTTGATCTTAGGCGCCCCGTTAAACCACGCTGGCCGAACGCAGGCTTGAATTCGTGGGTAACCCGGCAGGACGCCGGGTTAGCCGCCCCGCGCCATGGATGGCGCGTGGCGGCGGCCCACGGATTCAAGCCTGCGTTCGGGCACACCGAG
>JAAIGE0100432124.1_pt1 | contig 37042 bp, 29 predicted proteins | sample 6487951 | NCBI WGS metagenome assembly JAAIGE01 (sample SAMN13974128, study PRJNA590717) | phyllosphere metagenome | biome: tomato field; feature: multiple bacterial spot infested tomato fields; material: tomato leaves; isolation source: leaves from tomato fields | host: Solanum lycopersicum ...
CAATGTCGGCCTGATCATCGACGATACGGGCGAGCTGAAGCTCTACTACCGCAAGATGCACCCCTGGGTCCCGGTCGAGCCGTGGGAGCCGGGCGATCGCGGCATCCCGGTGATCGAGGGGCCGAAGGGCGCCAAGATCGGCCTCATCATCTGCCACGACGGCATGTTCCCGGAGATGGCGCGCGAATGCGCCTACAAGGGCGCCGAGATCATGATCCGCACGGCCGGCTACACGGCCCCGATCCGCGAATCCTGGCGCTTCACCAACCAGTCCAACGCCTTCTGCAACCTGATGGTGACCGCCAACGTCTGCATGTGCGGCTCGGACGGCACCTTCGACTCGATGGGCGAAGGCATGATCGTCAACTTCGACGGCACCATCATCGCCCACGGCACCACCGGCCGCGTCGACGAGATCATCACCGCCGAGGTGCGGCCGGATCTCGTGCGCGAGGCGCGGGCGCATTGGGGCGTCGAGAACAACATCTACCAGCTCGGCCACCGCGGCTACACGGCGGTGAAGGGCGGCGCGAGCGACTGCCCCTACACCTACATGCACGACCTCGCAGCGGGCCGTTACCGCAGGAATGGATATGTACTCGGTATAGCTGTGTCGCCTGTCAGGCCGCCTTCGCGAGCAAGCCCGCTCCCACAGTTGGATCGTTGGGGTGCCTGGGAGATAGGCGTCGGCTGGCAGGCCGCCATCGCAGGCAAGCCAGCTCCCACAGTTGGATCGTTGGGGTGTCTGGGAGATAGGCTTTGGCTGGCTAGCCGCCATCGCAGGCAAGCCAGCTCCCACAGGGAATTTTGCGTCGTTTGACCAACGCCGAAAACAACAACGCCCCGTCGAGACGGGGCGTTGTGTGTTCAGGCGCCGATTACTTTTTGGCGGCTGGTGCAGCAGGTGCGTCAGCCGCTTCTGCCTTGGCTGGGTCCTTGATGGCCAGCAGCTCCAGGTCAAATACCAGCACCGAGTTGGCCGGGATCGCCGGGCTCGGGCTCTGGGCGCCGTAGGCCAAGTCGGACGGGATGTACAGCTCGACCTTCTCGCCAACGTGCATCAGTTGCAAACCTTCGACCCAACCCGGGATCACGCCGCTGACCGGCAGATCGATCGGGCTACCGCGATCTACGGAGCTGTCAAAGGTAGTGCCGTTGGTGAGCTTGCCGGTGTAGTGAACAGTCACCACGTCGGTTGGCTTAGGCTGGGCGCCGTCGGCCTTCTTCACGATCTTGTACTGCAGGCCGGAAGCGGTGGTGACGACGCCGTCTTTCTTGGCGTTGTCTTCGAGGAATTTCTTGCCAGCGGCTGCCGACTCTTCGCTCATTTTGGTCATGCGTTCTTCAGCACGCTTTTGCAGTGCGGCAAACGCCTCAACCAGCTCATCGTCCTTGAGCTTCTGCTCTTTCTTGCCGACGGCATCTTCGATGCCCTGAGCAACAGCTTTGGAGTCCAGGTCGTCCATGCCTTCTTGGGCAAGGCTCTTGCCCATGTTCAGGCCGATGCCGTAGGAAGCTTTTTGCGCCGGGGTTTTCAGCTCTACGCTGGTCTGCGAATCACAACCCGCAAGTACCAGGCTAACCAGGGCCACCGCCGCCGCCAACCGATGCTGTTTCATGCTATTTCCTTGTTCATGCGCCATAAGGGCATTCGAATAAAGTCGCGAGCTTATCAGGCGGCCACGACCAATGGCTACCGGCATGTGAGCAGGAAACTTCTGATAAGTTCACGTGTTTAAAAGCATTTCCCTTTATCATGGGGCCCCGCGACGGATCGCGGGACCGCCTGATAGCGGGCCAATTGCTACTTGCCGCACCTGTGGCGCAGTGGCATAACAACGCGACAATTCGACAAGGATAGTTATCTTGCGCATTTTTTCCCGTGTTTTACTCCTGATACTGATCGCACTGGGCCTGATTCTGGCCGTGGTGCTCTACTACACCCTCAATCCCAAACTGCCGGATTATGTGCCCGTAAAGCAGGTGCACTACCAGGAGCAATGGAGTGCCGACGACCGCCAGACCTACTACTTCACACCCCAGGGCACCCAAGTAAAAGGCCTGCACTACGACTGGTTCACCGCCCTGGAGCTGCCATTCTCCGAGCAACGTTTTGCCGCGCCGGAGTACCTGGCGCGCTTCGGCTTCCTGGTCGACCCCAAGCAGACGCCCACCGCGCAAAACCCTGGCAACCTGCCGGTAGGGTTCGCCCGGCACCAGAACCCCGACAGCAAGGCTCAGTACCTGGATATCACCTGTGCGGCCTGCCACACCGGCGAATTGCACTTCAAGGGCCAGGCCCTGCGCATCGACGGCGGCTCGGCGCAACACGTACTGCCCTCCAGCGTTCCCACGTTGCGCGGCGGCAGTTTCGGCCAGGCCTTGGTCGCCAGCCTGGCTGCTACCTATTACAACCCATGGAAGTTCGAGCGCTTTGCCCACAAGGTGCTGGGGGATCAGTACGATGCCCAGCGCGATCAACTGCGCAAAGACTTCAAGCAATCGCTGAACCAGTTCCTCAAAGTCGCCTGGAATGACACCCACCGCGGCCTTTACCCCACCGAAGAAGGCCCGGGCCGTACTGACGCCTTTGGGCGCATCGCCAACGCCAGTTTTGGAGACGCTATTTCCCCAGACAATTATCGCGTCGCCAATGCGCCGGTGGACTACCCGCAGCTGTGGGACATCTGGACCTTCGACTGGGTGCAGTGGAATGGCTCGGCCCAGCAGCCCATGGCGCGCAACATCGGCGAAGCCCTTGGCGTAGGCGCGACCCTGGCGTTCTTCGACGCAGCCGGGCAACCGCTCAAAGGCGATGCCCGCTACCCGTCCAGCGTACGGGTGCGCGACCTGCACCTGATCGAAGAAACCCTGCAACGGCTCAAGCCGCCGACCTGGCCGCAAGACTTGTTCGGTGCCATCGACAAACCCCTCGCCGCCCAGGGCCGCGCACTCTTTGCCGAGAACTGCGCCGGCTGCCACCTGCCCACCGTTACCCAAGAAAACGGCCACCCGGTGCAGCAGTTGAAAATGCTGCCGGTGGACTACATCGGCACCGACCCCGGCACGGCCAACAACATTGCCGACCAACGCTATGACCTCAGTGCCCTGCAATGGGACCCGGCCGAACTGGCCCGGCTCAATGTCGAACTGCACCCCACCCCCACCGCGCCGCTGGACCTGAAAAAAATGTCGGTGGCCCAAGGCCTGGCCTATGTCACCGCCTTCGTCGAAGAACACGCCTACCGTGCGGCCGGCGTCACCCCGGCCGAGCGCCCAGGCCTGGACGGGTTCGGCCTGCCCATCGGCGTGCGCGAGTTGCGCGCCTACAAGGCGCGACCGTTGGCCGGCGTATGGGCCACCCCGCCGTTCCTGCACAACGGTTCGGTGCCGACAATCTACCAACTGCTCTCGCCCCAGGACGAACGCAGCACCACCTTCTATAAAGGCACCTTCAACTACGACCCGCGTCATCTGGGGTTTGAGACCAGCGCCTTCAAGAATGCCTTCTTGTTCGATACCAGAATCACCGGCAACCACAACAGCGGCCACGAATTCCGTGCCGGCGAACGTGGCAATGGCGTTATCGGCCGTGGCCTGCTGCCGCAGGAACGCTGGGCGCTGCTCGAATACCTCAAAGTGCTGGGCGGCCCGCTGGAGCAACAACTGCCATGATTATCCGATCGCAAAACAAGGACCGCTCCATGCTTGCTCGTCTCTGGCTGCGCCTTGGCGCCTTTGTGGGTAAAACCCTGTTGTGGCTGCTGGGCCTGGGCCTGCTGGGGTGGGTGTTGGCCATGGCGTGGTTCGCCTGGCAGCACAGGGGCCCGGTGTCGGTGAAGGAACAGATCCCGCCCGGTGAAGCGGCGATGACCCAAGGCATCATCCAGACCGCCGTGCGCATCGTTGACCAGCATCGCGAAGGCACTCGCTACCTGCGTGATGCCCATGCCAAGGCCCATGGATGCGTGAAAGCCGAGGTCAGCGTCCTGGCGGATCTCGACCCGGCCTTGCGCCAGGGCGTGTTCGCCGAGCCGGGCAAGACCTGGCAGGCGACGATGCGCCTGTCCAACGGCAATGCCTACCCGCAATTCGACAGCATCCGCGATGCCCGCGGCATGGCGATCAAGCTGTTGGATGTGCCGGGCAAGCAACTGATGGCCGACCAGCAAGCGCGCACCGAGCAGGATTTCGTGATGTTCAGCCATCCGAACTTCTTTGTCAGCGATGTTGCGGAATACGCGCAGAACATCGGTGCGCAAGCGGACGGCAAGAAGGTCCTGGCGTTCTTTCCCAAGCTCGACCCGCGCAGCTGGCAAGTACGTCACCTGTTTATCGCCCTGGCAACCCTGGCGCCCGCACCGGCCAGCCCGACGCAGACGACCTACTTTTCAGTGTCGCCCTACAAGTTTGGCGCGGCCAACGCCAAGTTTCGCGTCGCGCCCGACCCGCAAAGCTGCCCGGATTATGTACTGCCCAAACAGAACCAGGACCTGCCCAACTTCCTGCGCAGCGCGCTCACCCAGCAACTGTCCACCGACCGTGTAGATGCGTGTTTTGTGCTGCAGATCCAGCGGCAAAACCCGCAGGCGTTCATGCCCATCGAAGACACCAGCATCGAATGGAAGGAAAGCGACGCACCGTATGAAACCGTGGCCAAGGTCAGGATTCCCGCCCAGTACTTCGACACGCCGGCGCAGAACCTGGCGTGCGATAACCAGTCGTTCAACCCCTGGTTCGGGCTGGAAGCCCACCGCCCTATCGGCGGCATCAATCGGCTGCGCAAAGCGGTGTACGAAGCCGTCAGCGACTACCGCCACAGCCGCAACGCACCGTAAGGTGCGTTAAATCGCAGGCGAAAAAAAACCCGCTCAATGAGCGGGTTTCTTGTGGCTACCTGGCGTTCAGTGTTCCAGGTTACCGAATATGGCGCAGCGGACGGGACTCGAACCCGCGACCCCCGGCGTGACAGGCCGGTATTCTAACCGACTGAACTACCGCTGCGCGTAACACATGAATCGATTGGTGGGTGATGACGGGATCGAACCGCCGACATTCTGCTTGTAAGGCAGACGCTCTCCCAGCTGAGCTAATCACCCTTCGTTTCGGTGTGGGCGCATCATACACCAAAAAATCGTAATGTCTTGATTTAAATGCAATTTATTTAAAAAAAGTTTAGCGCACGATTTTTTGCCATATTTCGGACAGAAAAAAGCCCGCTCGATGAGCGGGCTTTCTGTGGTTACCTGGCGTTCAGCGTTCCAGGTGACCGAATATGGCGCAGCGGACGGGACTCGAACCCGCGACCCCCGGCGTGACAGGCCGGTATTCTAACCGACTGAACTACCGCTGCGCGTAACACATGAAGCGAATGGTGGGTGATGACGGGATCGAACCGCCGACATTCTGCTTGTAAGGCAGACGCTCTCCCAGCTGAGCTAATCACCCTTCGTTTCGGTGTGGCGCGCATTCTACGGAGCGACCTTAAGTCTGGCAAGCACTTTCTTAAATCTTTTTTTTCAGCCCTTCCAATGGCTTAGGCAGGGTTGGCCTGCGGCGTGATCAAGAGAATAATGCCCCCCTTTGTATAGAGGAGAGACTCACCCCATGTGGTTCAAGAACCTGCTTATCTATCGCCTGACCCAAGATCTGCCTGTTGATGCCGAGGCGTTGGAAGCGGCCATGGCCACCAAACTGGCGCGCCCTTGTGCAAGCCAGGAGTTGACCACTTACGGTTTCGTCGCACCTTTCGGTAAAGGTGAAGATGCTCCCCTGGTTCACGTCAGCGGCGATTTCCTGCTGATCGCCGCCCGCAAGGAAGAACGCATCCTGCCGGGTAGCGTGGTGCGTGATGCACTTAAAGAGAAAGTCGAAGAGATCGAAGCCGAGCAGATGCGCAAGGTCTATAAGAAGGAGCGCGACCAGATCAAGGATGAAATCATCCAGGCCTTCCTGCCGCGCGCCTTTATCCGTCGCTCGTCGACCTTCGCTGCGATCGCGCCGAAACAGGGCCTGATCCTGGTTAACTCGGCCAGCCCCAAGCGCGCCGAAGACCTGCTCTCCACCCTGCGCGAAGTGATCGGCACCCTGCCCGTCCGCCCGCTGACGGTAAAAACCGCCCCGACTGCGATCATGACCGACTGGGTTACCACCCAGAAACCGGCCGACGACTTCTTCGTCCTCGACGAATGCGAACTGCGTGACACCCACGAAGACGGCGGCATCGTGCGTTGCAAGCGTCAGGACCTGACCAGCGAAGAGATCCAACTGCACCTGACCACCGGCAAGGTCGTGACCCAACTGTCCCTGGCGTGGCAGGACAAGTTGTCCTTCATGCTCGACGACAAGATGACCGTCAAGCGCCTGAAGTTCGAAGACCTGCTGCAAGACCAGGCGGAACAGGACGGTGGTGATGAAGCCCTGGGCCAACTGGATGCCAGCTTTACCTTGATGATGCTGACCTTCGGCGATTTCCTGCCGGCGTTGGTTGAGGCACTGGGCGGCGAAGAGACACCACAGGGCATCTAAGCCATGTGAAGATCAAAATGTGGGAGCGGGCTTGCTCGCGAAAGCGGTGTATCAGTCAGTATATATGGTGACTGATTCACCGCTTTCGCGAGCAAGCCCGCTCCCACATTTGATTGCATTCACACCTTAAGAATCTAATAACAAGGACCTCCCCATGCGCGCACTCGCCGCCTTGAGCCGCTTTGTCGGCAACACCTTCGCCTACTGGGTGTTGATCTTCGCCGTCGTCGCCTTTCTCCAACCCAGCTGGTTCATCGGCCTGAAAAGCGCCATCGTCCCACTACTGGGCCTGGTGATGTTCGGCATGGGGTTGACCTTGAAACTGGAAGACTTCGCCGAAGTCGCTCGCCACCCGTGGCGCGTGGCCTTGGGCGTGGTCGCGCATTTCGTGATCATGCCGGGCGTGGCATGGTTGCTGTGCCAGGCGTTCCATTTGCCAGCGGAAATTGCCGTTGGCGTGATCCTGGTCGGCTGTTGCCCAAGTGGCACGTCGTCCAACGTGATGACCTGGCTGGCCCGGGGTGACCTGGCGTTATCGGTGGCGATTGCCGCGGTCACCACCCTCCTCGCGCCGCTGCTCACACCGGCATTGATCTGGCTGCTGGCCTCGGCCTGGCTGCCGGTATCGTTCATGGAGCTGTTCTGGTCGATCCTGCAAGTAGTGCTGCTGCCGATCGTACTGGGTGTGGTCGCGCAGCGTTTACTCGGTGATCGAGTACGGCACGCGGTGGACGTGCTGCCACTGGTGTCGGTGGTCAGCATTGTGATCATCGTCGCGGCCGTGGTTGCTGCAAGCCAAGGCAAGATTGCCGAGTCGGGCCTGCTGATCATGGCCGTGGTGATGCTGCACAACAGCTTCGGTTACCTGCTGGGCTACTTCACCGGGCGCCTGTTCAAGTTGCCCCTGGCGCAACGCAAGTCGCTGGCCCTGGAAGTGGGCATGCAGAACTCCGGGCTGGGCGCCGCCTTGGCCAGTGCACACTTTTCGCCGCTGGCGGCAGTGCCCAGTGCGCTCTTCAGCGTCTGGCACAATATTTCCGGGGCGTTGCTGTCGACCTACTTCCGGCGCATGAGCGAGAAGGAAGACCGTCGCGCGCTGGAAACCACGCCGTAGCTTGATCGCCTGGTCCAATTTCGGCACTCTACCGAACTTCGCGGGGACGACCTCGCGACGCTATCAAGCGCTTACCCGGGGACGACCCCACTTTGATAGAAGCGAGGTCATCATGTCCTGGATCATTCTGTTTTTTGCCGGGTTGTTTGAAGTGGGCTGGGCCGTCGGCCTGAAGTACACCGACGGGTTCAGCAAGCCGCTGCCCACCGCCCTGACGATTGCCGCCATGGCCGTCAGCCTTGGGCTATTGGGGCTGGCCATGAAGGAACTGCCGCTGGGCACCGCCTATGCCATCTGGACCGGCGTCGGTGCCGTGGGCACCGTGATTGCCGGGATTATCCTGTTTGGAGAATCCATGGCGCTGTTTCGGTTGGCCAGTGTGGCGTTGATTATTTGCGGGCTGATTGGCCTCAAAATCTCGACTTAAGCCACTACCGCTATCGCAGGCAAGCCAGCTCCCACATTTGACTGTATTCACAATTCAAAAGGTGGGAGCTGGCTTGCCTGCGATGAGGCCCCGACAAACAACCACAAACTACCTGACACTCCCCTGCAAACCACCCACCACAGCCTGCAACTGCTCAGGCGTCGCCGCCTCCACAGCCACCGGCTCACCCGCCACCAACACCACCCGCGACCAGATCCGATGGAAAAAGCCCTTGTTAGGATCGCGGCTGAAGAAACTCCCCCACAACCCCTGCAACGCCATCGGGATCACCGGCACCGGCGTCTCCTCCAGGATGCGTGTCACCCCACCGCGAAACTCATTCATCTCGCCATCGGCGGTCAGCTTGCCTTCCGGGAAGATGCACACCAACTCGCCATCCTTGAGGTACTGGGCAATGCGCGCGAACGCCTTTTCGTAGATCTGAATGTCTTCATGGCGACCGGCAATCGGAATCGCCCCGGCGGTGCGGAAGATAAAGTTGAGCACCGGCAAGCGGTAGATCTTGTAGTACATGACAAAGCGAATCGGCCGACGTACTGCACCGCCAATCAACAGCGCATCGACAAACGACACATGGTTGCACACCAGCAACGCCGCGCCTTCATCCGGGATGGCTTGCAGGTTGCGATGCTCCACGCGGTACATGGAATGGCTGAGCAGCCAGATCATGAAGCGCATGGTGAACTCGGGGACGATTTTGAAGATGTAAGTGTTAACCGCGATGTTGAGCAGCGACACCACCAGGAACAACTCGGGGATCGACAGCTTGGCCACGCTCAACAGCAGGATCGAAACGATGGCCGAGACCACCATGAACAGTGCATTGAGGATGTTGTTGGCCGCGATCACCCGAGCTCGTTCGTTCTCGGCGGTGCGCGACTGGATCAGCGCATACAGCGGCACGATGTAAAAGCCGCCGAACACACCCAGGCCGAGGATATCAAGCAGCACCCACCACGCCTGGCCGTAGCTGAGCACCGCGAGCCAATCGTTGGCTTGCACGTTCTGCGGAAAGCCGCCGGAGTGCCACCACAGCAGCAGGCCGAACACGGTCAGGCCAAACGAGCCAAACGGCACCAGGCCGATTTCCACCTTACGCCCGGAAAGCTTCTCGCACAGCATCGATCCCAGGGCGATGCCCACCGAGAACACCGTGAGGATCAAGGTCACCACGGTTTCGTCGCCGTACAACCATTCCTTGGCATAGGCCGGGATTTGCGTGAGGTAGATCGCGCCCACAAACCAGAACCATGAGTTGCCGACAATCGAACGTGACACTGCTGGCGTCTGCCCCAGGCCCATGCGCAACGTCGCCCAGGACTGCGTGAAGATATTCCAGTCCAGGCGCAGTTGCGGTGTCGACGCCGCCGCGCGCGGGATGCTGCGGCTGGCCAAATAGCCCAGCACTGCCACGGCCACAATTGCCACCGCCACCACCGGCGCGTAATGGGTGGAAGACATCATGATCCCGGCACCGATGGTGCCAGCCAGAATCGCCAGGAACGTGCCCATCTCTACCAGGCCGTTGCCACCGACCAACTCATCGTCGTGCAACGCCTGAGGCATGATCGAGTACTTCACCGGGCCGAACAGTGCCGAGTGAGTGCCCATGGCAAACAGCGCCAGCAGCATCAGCTCAAGATGATTGGTCAAAAAGCCCGTCGCGCCCACGGCCATGATCACGATCTCGCCGATCTTGATCGCGCGGATCAACGCGTCCTTGTTGAATTTCTCGCCAAACTGCCCGGCCAACGCCGAGAACAGGAAGAACGGCAGGATAAACAACAAGGCGCACAGGTTGACCCAGATGGAGCGGTCGCCCTCGATGGTGAGCTTGTAAAGGATGGCCAGGATCAGCGACTGCTTGAAGATGTTGTCGTTGAACGCGCCCAGCAACTGGGTGATGAAAAACGGCAAGAAGCGCCGCGTGCGCAGCAAGGTAAATTGGGAAGGATGGCTCATCGTCGTCCGTGTTCCTGCGTGGCCTTTATTTATCAGGCCACGACTTTACCTAATCCTGCTTACTTATTCGCTAGCCCGGCAATACAAGGCGAAACAAAAAGCTCGCCTTTATAAGCGCCCTGCACGGTGCGCTTGGCCACGATCAGCCACATCAGCGCCAGCGCAACCACCAGCACACTGCCAAACACACTGAAAAACGCCAGCTGTAACAGGCTCGCCAATTTAAGCGTGGCCAAGGCGTAAACCCCCAATGGGAAGGTGAAGCCCCACCAGCCCAGGTTGAACGGGATACCGGCGCGCAGGTAACGCAGGGTGATCAACACTGCAATCAACATCCACCACAAGCCGAAGCCCCACAGGGTGATGCCCGCAATCAGGCCCAGGCCGTGGGCCATTTCACCGACACTGGCCAGGCCATTGGCGGCGAAGATCGCAGGAGCGTCCGTACCGAGCAGCAACATGCCCAGGGCACCGGTGCCGATGGGGCCCAGGGCCAACCAGCTCGACGCCGCCATATTGGCGTGAGGCAACTTATGCAAGGCCATGCGCAGCATCAGGATGGTCAGGATGCTGAACGCCACCGGCAGGGAAAACGCCCACAGCACGTAGCTGGTCACCAGCATCACCAGTTGCGAATGGGCATCGGCCAAATGCGGCGCGAGCAAACCGCCGCTGGCCGCCGCCACTTCGGCCGCCACCACAGGCAACAGCCAGACGGCAGTCATCTGGTCGATGCTGTGCTCCTGGCGGGTAAACATCATGAACGGGATCAGCACGCCACAGGCCAGGGACATGGCGACGTCCAACCACCACAAGGCTTCGGCCAACGGGATGACATCACTGCCCCAGCGCGGCAGACCGAACAGCAGCAAGCCATTAAGAATGGTCGCCAGCCCCATGGGGATGGTGCCGAAAAACATCGAGACGGTGGAGTGCCCGAAGATGCGTCGCGCCTCGTGGAAAAACATCACCCAGCGGGCGGCATAGAGCACGCTGAACAGCACAAACAGGCCGATGGTGAACAGCCACAGGCCTTCGGCGACAGCGTGCAAGCCTGGCAAGTTGACTGGCAACTGAGCCAAGGCCAGCGCCAGCACACCGGTGCCCATGGTCGCGGCGAACCAGTTCGGGGTGAACTGGCGAATCACTTCCCGCGGACGGGTCAGGTGACTGAAGGGTTTGTAGCGGTGAGTGGTCGAGCAGGTCATGGGTTAATCCTCTTCCTCATTTGAGGTTGAAGCCATGATAGAACCTGATCGAATATCTATATAACGGGTAATATCTCTAACTGTTATCTGCTTTACCTATATAGACCGCAATCATGCGCTCGCCCTTGCCTGCGCCGAGTCGCGCATCAACAAACCAACAAGCGCGCCCAGAGATAGCAAGATAAGCACCGCACCGTAGCCGTCCGTAGTCGCGATCAGGCCAAACACACGGCTCAGGTTACCCGCCAATAACGCCGGTATGCAGAACGCCAGGTAGCTCAATACATAGAACGCCGACATCAGGCCCGCCCGTTCATGGGGCAACGCCAGGCCCACGATACTGCGCACACTGCCCATGAAGCCGCCGCCGAAGCCCAGACCTGCGATCACACTGGCGACAAAGAACAACCACAGGCTGGCGGTGTTTACGGCAACCAGCAGTAACCCCACGCCCACGGCCAGCAGTGCAGCCGACAAGCGCATCACCCTGTCAGCCGCGTGATTGCGCAGGCTGTAGATCATCACCGCGCCGCTCAAGGTCACCACCGCCACCAGCCCGCCGCCGATCAAGTGCGAGGTCGAACCCGTGGCGACACGCACCAACGACGGCGCCAACGAGGAAAAGAACCCACCCAGCGCCCACACGGCCACATTCAATGGCATCGCCAAGCACAACGCGCGGCGCGCTTGCGGTGGCACATGCAGGGTTGGCGCCAGCGACTTCAAGGCGCCCGGTATGCGGCTGACCGTTTCAGGCAGGCGCCACACATACAGCGCCTGCAATACCATCAAGCCCAGCAGGGTGAAATAGATCAATTGGGTTGGCCAGGGCGCGAACTCCACCAGCAGCCCACTGCCCAGGCCACCACTGGCCATGCCGAGCATCGGTGCAAGGCTGTTGAGCATCGGGCCGCGCACGCGGTCGGTGTCGAGCAGCGTCGCACCCAATACCGCGGTCGCCGTGCCGGTCGCGAAACCCTGCAACGCCCGTGCGGCCAGCAGGTAGCTGGTGCTGTCAGCAACGATAAACAGCAACATCGCCACGATATTGAGCAGCAACGCGGCGAAGATCACCGGTTTGCGCCCCAGGTAATCCGAAAGCGACCCTACGGTGAGCAGCGCCGCCAACAGGCTCACGGCATAAACGCCAAAGATGGCCGTGAGCATCGCCGCCGAAAAATGCAGGTGGTCTTGATACACCTGGTACAACGGCGTCGGCGCGCTGGAGGCAGCGAGAAAGGTCAGCACGGTGATGACCAGAAACGCCAGGCTGGACCGTTGAGAGATGACGCTGGGCATGGGCACGCTCCGCTAAAGCTAATATTTTGCTTTTGTGGAGTGTGCTACTCGCTGGGGCTTAAAGCAAATTCTTTGTGTTAAGGTCTTGCCCATGGCGATCAAAGAAGGCCTCCGCCCGGGGGGCCGTAGTGCCCGGGTACAAGAATCCGTCCACAGGGCGGTGCGCGAACTGCTGGAAACCCATGAGCGGTCCAGCGTCACCGTGCCGATGATTGCGGCATGTGCAGGCGTCACGCCGTCGACCATTTATCGGCGCTGGGGCGATCTGTCAGTACTGCTCGCCGACGTCGCCCTGGCCCGTATGCGCCCCGATACCGAACCGGCCAACACCGGCAGCCTGCGCGGCGACCTGCAAGCCTGGGCCGAGCAATACCTGGATGAGATGAGTTCGGACGTAGGCCGCAACATGATGCGCGACGTGCAAAGCAGCCCCACGCCTGGGTATTGCGTGAGCATCCTGAGTGGGCAGTTGCAGGTGATCGTGGACCGCTACCCGCAGGAACAGCCGCCGAGCGTTGACCATTTGATCAATCTGCTCGCTGCGCCGACAGTGTTTCGTATTCTGTTTTCGGCCCAGCCGTTGGCGGTAGAAGAACTGCACGCCCTGATCGAACTGGCACTGAAGGCTTAAAGACCGGCACATAGCAAATGTGGGAGCGGGCTTGCTCGCGAAGGCGTCGTGTCAGTCAATGCATCAGCAACTGATCTACCGCCTTCGCGAGCAAGCCCGCTCCCACATTTTTTATCGCGTGCTGTCAGCGGCTAGGTACGCATCCCACGCCCACTCACCAGCAACCGCGCGCAGCCGATATACAAGACGATGGTGGCGACGATCATGAAGGTGATCGCCACGCTGATCTTGATATCCGACACGCCCAGAATGCCGTAGCGGAAGGCGTTGACCATGTGCAGCACCGGGTTGGCCAGAGACACCGTCTGCCAGAACGGCGGCAGCAAGGTGATGGAGTAAAACACCCCGCCCAGGTAGGTCAGCGGCGTCAGCACGAAGGTTGGGATGATGGAAATATCATCGAAGTTGCGTGCAAATACGGCGTTGATAAAGCCCAACAGCGAGAAGATCGTCGCCGTCAGCACTACCACCAGAATAGTGACCCCAAGGTGATGCACCTGCAGGTGGGTAAAGAACAGCGACAGCAGCGTCACGATCACCCCCACCATCAGGCCACGCAACACCCCGCCCAAGGTGTAGCCGATCAGGATGGTGTGCGGTGACACCGGCGAGACCATCAGTTCTTCGATGGAGCGCTGGAACTTGCTGCCAAAGAAACTCGATACCACGTTGCCGTAGGAGTTGGTGATCACCGACATCATGATCAGGCCCGGCACGATGTACTCCATGTAGGTGAAACCACCCATGTCGCCGATCTGCCGGCCGATCAGGTTACCGAAGATCACAAAGTACAGGACCATGGTGATCGCCGGCGGCAGCAGGGTCTGCGGCCAGATCCGGGTAAAGCGCTTCACTTCGCGATAGACAATGGTTTGCAGCGCGACGAGGTTGGGTTGCAGTTCAGAACTCATACCGCCACCTTCGCCAGATTTTTCTCCACCAGGGACACGAACAACTCCTCAAGGCGATTGGTTTTATTACGCAGGCTCAGCACTTCGATGTTCTGAGTCGCCAACTGGGTGAACAGCGCGGTGATGCCCATGGCCTTATCTACCTGGACTTCCAGGGTGTGGCTGTCCACCAGCCGGCTGGGGTAGCCAAGCAACTGCGGCGCCACCGACAGGTTGTTCTTCAGGTCGAGCAGGAAGGTTTCCACATGCAACTGGCCCAGCAGGTTGCGCATGCTGGTGTTCTCGACAATGGTGCCGTGGTCGATGATGCCGATGTTGCGGCACAACTGCTCAGCCTCTTCCAGGTAGTGGGTGGTGAGGATGATGGTGATGCCCTTCTCGTTCAGTTCGGTGAGGAAGGTCCACATCGAGCGGCGCAGTTCGATATCCACGCCGGCGGTAGGTTCGTCGAGGATCAACAGGCGCGGCTCATGCACCAGGGCGCGGGCGATCATCAGGCGGCGCTTCATGCCACCGGACAGCGAGCGCGAAGGCACGTCGCGCTTGTCCCACAGGCCCAGTTGGGTCAGGTACTGCTCGGCGCGTTCCTTGGCGACTTTCGCCGGAATGCCGTAGTAGCCAGCCTGGGTCACCACAATGTCGAAGGTCTTTTCGAACTGGTTGAAATTGAACTCCTGAGGCACCACGCCGATGGAGCGCTTGAGCGCCGCCGGGGATTTGTCCAGGTCATGCCCGAAGATATTCACCGTGCCGCTGGTTTTGTTGACCAGGGTCGAGAGAATACCGATGGTGGTGGATTTGCCGGCACCGTTGGGGCCGAGCAAGGCGAAGAAGTCACCTTCGGCAACGTCCAGATCGATACCACTCAGGGCCTGGAAACCGTTGCCGTAGGTTTTGGTTAGCTGCCGGATGGACAGAGCGGAACTCATATGGGAATACGCACCAAAGAAGGGAATAGAAAGAATAGATGAAGGCACACCCCAGGTAGTTCAACCTGCGATGCAGTGCGAGCATGGTGCGTGCCCATGCCGCACAAGTACAGTCACCCGTATTAATAGTGTGTATTAAGTCAACGCGGTCATCACCGCCTTGCGGTAGGCCGGGCGCTGTTGCAGGCGCTGGTACCAGGCCTCCAGATGGGGCATGGCGGGGCGTTCGATGGGCATCTCGAACCAGGCGTAGATAAAGCAGCCCAAGGGAATATCGCCCATGCCGAACGCCTGGCCGGACAGGTAGGGTTGCTCGGCGAGGGCTTGCTCGACGGTTTTGAGCGCGTCGATACAGGCTTGGCGCCCGGCATTGATACTGTCCCAGTTTTGCTGGTCAGCCGGGGTGCGCACGATGCCCCAGAACACCGCCTTGAACGGGTCGGCGAGCGTGGAAGTGGTCCAGTCCATCCACTTCTCGGCATTGGCCCGGGCTTGCAGGTCGCTGGGGTAAAAGTCCGATGCCTGCTTGGCGCACAGGTAACGCACGATGGTGTTGGATTCCCACAGCACAAAGTCGCCATCTTCGATCACCGGCACCCGGCCATTGGGGTTCATGGCCCGGTATTGCGGGGTATCGACCACACCAAAAGCCCCGCCCGCATCAATTGCTTCATAGTCCAGGCCGAGTTCCTCGGCGCACCACAGTGCTTTCCTGACGTTTGATGAATTTTTACGACCCCAGATCTTCAGCATGACCGCGCCTTATCGTTGATGAACATGGCTTGATGAAGGCAGCAGCATACGCCGGTTCAGCCGCGGCTTAAATCGCCCTGCATATCGCCGAGCAAGGTGGGCGCATCGTCGCCAAACAAGTGCGGGTAACACTGGCGGATATGCGCGAAGAAAAATGCTTCGGGCACGTCAGCAAATTGCCCGTGGTCCACCACGTACTCCATCGAACGCTGGCCCTGGCGATTGAACGCGTGGAACACGCTGTCGTGTAGGCCATCGAATTCCAACGGTGGCACGTCGAACACTTCGCACAGTTGCTGGTTGAACGCCGGCGTGGCCTTGACCCAGCGGCCGTTCAGGTAAAGCTCGGTATAACCGTGCATGGCGAACACGTCACTTTTGAGCAGGGCGAGCAGCCGCGGGGTGGACAGGTGGTTGCGCACGTCCGCCAGGCCAATGCGCGCGGGAATGCCGCAGTGGCGCGCACAAGCAGCGAGCAAGGTGGCCTTGGGCACACAGTAGCTTTCGCCGGCCGCCAGGGCAAAGCTGGCATTCAAGGTGTTGGGATCACGGCTGAAGGTGTAGGGGTTGTAGCGAATGGCCTCACGCACCGCGTAGTAAAGACTGACTGCCTGGTCACTTAAATCCGGGCGGGTTCCGCGATGTTTCTCGGCGAACTCCACCACCACAGGGTGGTCACTATCGATGAAGCGGCTGGGACTCAAGTACGTATTCATGAGCTTGATCTCCGAGGGGAGCCTGGAGTTTAACCACCAGGCCTGCCCGAGAGATAACGACGATTCGGCCAAATGCCGGCGCCGGCTGATGGGTTGCCCAGTACACCTTGTTACACCCTGATCACCCGGCTTGTTCGGATGCCGACTAAGCTCCCTGGTGGTTTCGCCCCTGGTTCACGGAGGATTGAATATGCTGTTGTTGTGGATACTGGTGCTGGTGGTCGGCATTGCCTACCTGGCACACCGCCGTACTGCCCCCCTGCCCGCCCTGGGCGTGGTCGCCGTCTACCTGCTGGCGATGGGCGCCTGGAGCCACGCACCGGGTTGGCTGCTGCTGATCTTCTGGGTGCTCCTGGCCGTGGTGGCCGCGCCGTTGTTGCTGCCTGACCTGCGCCGCCAATACTTCACCAAGCCGCTGTTCAGCTGGTTCCAGAAAGTGCTGCCGCCGATGTCCGAGACCGAGCGCGATGCGATCGATGCCGGCACCGTCTGGTGGGACGGCGAACTGTTCAGTGGCCGCCCCGACTGGGACAAATTGCTGGCCTACCCCAAGGCGCAATTGACCGAGGAAGAGCAGGCGTTTATCGACGGCCCCACCGAAGAACTCTGCGCCATGGTCAGCGACTGGGAAATCGGCCAGGCCATGGACCTGCCGCCACAAGCCTGGGAACACATCAAGACCCATGGTTTCTTCGCCCTGATCATTCCCAAGGAGTACGGCGGCAAGGGCTTCTCCGCCTATGCCCACTCCCAGGTTGCCATGAAGCTCGCGACCCGTAGCGGTGACCTGGCCTCCACCGTGATGGTCCCCAACTCCCTGGGCCCGGCCGAACTGCTGCTGCACTACGGCACCGAGGAACAACGCAACCACTACCTGCCGCGCCTGGCCCGTGGCGACGACATCCCGTGCTTCGCCCTCACCGGCCCGCTGGCCGGCTCCGATGCGGGCGCCATGCCCGACACCGGGGTGATCTGCAAAGGCGAATGGCAAGGCAAGGAAACCCTCGGCCTGCGCCTGAACTGGGAAAAACGCTACATCACTCTCGGCCCGGTCGCGACCTTGCTTGGCCTGGCCTTCAAGGCCCATGACCCGGACCACCTGCTGGGCGAAGAAGAAGACCTGGGCATCAGCCTCGCGTTGATTCCTACCGACACCCCTGGCGTGGAAATCGGCCGTCGTCACCTGCCGCTTGGCGCCGCCTTCATGAACGGCCCCAACTCCGGCAAGGATGTGTTCATCCCCCTGGAATACCTGATCGGTGGCCAGGAAATGCTCGGCAAGGGCTGGATGATGCTGATGAACTGCCTGTCGGTCGGCCGTTCGATCTCGCTGCCTGCGGTCGGCACCGGCGCCGCCAAGTTCACCAGCCTGGTGACCGGGCAATACGCCCAGGTGCGCGAACAGTTCAACGTACCGCTGTCGGCCTTCGAAGGCATCCAGGAAGCCCTGGCGCGCATCGGTGGCAACGCCTGGCTGATGGACAGCGCGCGCATGCTCACCGCCAACGCCGTGGACCTGGGCGAGAAGCCGTCGGTGCTGTCGGCGATCCTCAAGTACCACCTGACCGAGCGCGGCCGTGAGTGCATCAGCCACGCCATGGACGTGCACGGCGGCAAGGGCATCATCATGGGGCCCAACAACTACCTGGGCCGCAACTGGCAGGGCGCACCGATCTTCATCACCGTGGAAGGCGCCAATATCCTCTCGCGTAACTTGATGATCTTCGGCCAGGGCGCGATTCGTTGCCATCCCTTCGTGCTCAAGGAAATGGCCCTGGCCGGTCGCGAAGACCATGACCAGGCGTTGAAGGAATTCGACGGCCTGCTGATGCAACACATCGGCTTTGCCGTGAGCAACGCCGCCAGCACCCTGGTGCTGAACCTGGGCTTGGGGCACTTCGAAAAAGCCCCGGGCAACCGGTTGAGCCAGGGCTACTTCCGTGCCCTGAACCGCCAGGCGGCTGCCTTTGCCCTGCTGGCCGACCTGAGCATGATGTTGCTGGGCGGCGAGCTCAAGCGCCGCGAACGCCTGTCCGCCCGCCTGGGTGATGTGCTCAGCCACATGTACCTGGCCTCGGCGGCGCTCAAGCGTTATCACGACCTGGACTCGCCGGACCATCTGGAGCCGCTGTTTGCCTGGGCCATGGAAGAAAGCCTGGGTGAATCGGAACGTGCACTGGATGAGCTGCTGAGCAACTTCCCGAACAAGGTGCTGGGCTGCCTGCTGCGAGTGATTGTGTTCCCATTCGGGCGTCGTCATACCGGGCCGTCCGACGCGCTGGATGCCGAAGTGGCAGCCGTGATCGGCCGCGCCAAGGGCGACCCGACCCTGGAAGAGTTGCTGGCTGGCTGTTATCGCCCGCAATCGGCAGAAGATCCGGTGGGCGCCCTGCAACATGCCTACGACCTGCTCGGTGCCAGCCATACCTTGCAGAAAAAACTTCACAGTGCGCTCAAGAGCGGCCAGGTCAAACCGGTGGCCGGTGAGCACGCCATCGACGCGGCCTTGCAGGCCGGCGTGCTGCAACCGGCCGAGGCGCAAACTCTGCGCGATGCCGAGGCGGCGCGACGCAAGGTGATCGACGTGGATGATTTCAGCAAGGAAGAGCTGATGCAGGCAGAGGGTAAAGTCCGCTGAGTCGAGCGGTCATATAAAAACGGGCGCGAGAAGCTTATACTCTCGCGCCCGTTTTTGCTTTAGAGGCCTTATCTCGTGTCCAACGTCGTTGCCGATCATCTCGTCTTGCTCGACCACTTGCGCAGCATCCTGGTTGCCGTCGGCGAAGCCGAACAGGTGCCCGAGGAAAGCCACGCACTGTTCCTGGAGCGCTTCGACGAACTGCGCGCCCTGCTGCCGATCGACCCGATCGAAAGCCAGTACCTGGGCCAGGACCTGATGAGCCAGGTCATTGTGCGTTACCCGCAAATCGCCCACCTGGTGCCCCGCGACCTGCTGTGGTTCTTCGGTGGCGACTGCCTGCACTTCATGCCCGACGAAGAACTGGACCTGTACCAGGCCCTGGAAGAACGTCGCTATGAAGCCGAACAGAACGACGAACCGTTCGACTGGAACCAGGAAAAACAGCTGCTGGCGATGCCTCAGGACCAGAGCAAACACTGACAACGATGCTCGTTCCCACGCTCTGCGTGGGAACCTATGCTGTGACGCTCTGCGTCACCCGTGCACAGGCATAAAGGCAGGACGCGGAGCGTCCAAGGTGGCATTCCCACGCAGAGCGTGGGAACGAGCAACCGCGTTCCTACCGTCGGCGCAGCGTGGGCTCCCTGGCCATGCACTCCACCAGATAATCGATAAACACCCGCAACTTCGGCGGCAGGTACCGTGTGGGCGAATGCAGCAGCCACGCCTCGCCATGGTACGAGGCAATAAAATCCCACCCCGGCAACACCTGCACCAACTCCCCCGCTTCCAGCGCGTGCCGCGCGGTGAAATACGGCAAGCTGGCAATCCCGACATGCTGCAACGCCGCCTCCAGCCGCACCCCGGTGTGGTTCGCCGCATACCGCCCGCGTACGCCGACCGTGACTGCCTTGCCAGCGTGGCGAAACTTCCAGCGTGAATCTCCCGGTGTCTCACCCAGATAGATGCAACTGTGCCCAAGCAGATCATGGGGATGGCTCGGTGTACCGTGCTCGGCCAGGTACTGCGGCGTCGCGCACAGCAAATGTTCGATGGGCAACAACTGGCGCCCGACCAGGCCTGGCGGCGGGCTGTCGGTGATGCGGATGCTCAAGTCGACGTTGTCGTCGATCAAATCCACATGCCGATCTTCCAGGATCAATTGCACATCCACCTTGGGGTAGCGCCGCAAGAATTCCGCCATATGTGGGTGCACCACGAATCGCCCCACCGCCTTGGGCACACTGACCCGCACCAGGCCCTCGGCTTCATGGGTGAATTGCCCGCTGATTTCCATCACTGAGCGCGCCGCGTTGACCATCTCCTGGCAACGCTTGAACACCTCCTCGCCACCCTCGCTCAGGCGCAGCTTACGCGTGGTGCGTTGTAGCAGGCGCGTGGCCAGGGCGTGTTCCAGGCGCGAGATGCTGCGGCTCACCGCCGAAGGCGAAACACTGAGTTGCCGCGCCGCTTCAGAGAAGCTGTCGGTTTCGACGACCTTGACGAAAATCGCCATTTCACCCAATAACGGCAAAGGAAGATTGATGCTCATGACGCACAGGTCCATTGATAATTGAGCGGATTATCACTCATCTGCGCACTATTTATACTGCCCGCAGAACCCTGATGCGGATGTAGATGATGACCGAGCGCCTGTTTTTTACCCACGATCACCTGACGGCCGAGCTGGAAGTGCTCAGTTGCACCCCGTACGAAGAGCAATTCGCCGTGATTGTGCAATCGACGATTTTCCATCCCCAAGGCGGAGGCCAGCCGTACGACACCGGCTGGCTCGGCGACAGCCAGGTACTGCGAGTCATGCAGGAAGCCGAACGGGTGGTGCACTACGTCGACCAACCTCTGGAACCTGGACCTGTCATTGCACGCGTCGACGCAGAGCGGCGCGCCTTGCACACACGTCTGCATTCGGCAGGGCATTTGATCGGCAATGCTGGCGAACGCCTGGGCTGGATGCCGATCAAGGCCCACCATTGGCCGGGCGAAGGCAAGATCACCTTTATCCGTGGCCAGACCGCGCAAGACATGGATGCGCAGACGCTCCAGCAGTGGGTCAACACATGGATCGCCGCCGACTATCCCCGCCATATGACGCTGGAAGACGGCACCCGTGAAGTCGGCTTCGGCGAGTTGCCGGCTTACGCCTGTGGCGGCACGCATGTTCAAGCGTTGAGCGAACTGGGCCAGGTGACGATCCTGGCGCTATCGGAAAAAAAAGGCGCGCTGTCAGTACGCTACAGCCTCGCTGACACCCTGACACTGTAGGAGCGAGCTTGCTCGCGAAGAACGTCAACGATAACGCGAGCAGTCAGGTTGCACACGGTGCCTGTGAGTTTTTCGCGAGCAAGCTCGCTCCTACAGGGCCACGCTCGGCTGGCCCGATTCATTGACGAAAGACTTCAACGTCGACACCGTCGCCGCCGGGTCACGCGGGTCGCTGATCGCACGAAAATTCGTCAACATGGTGTTGGCCGCCAGCTCCACCGACACATAGCCACGCTGGCGGCTGTCGAAGAACTTCACATGGGGGTTGAGCGGCATGATCTTCATGAACGCGTCATAGGGCGGGCCGTCGGAGGTGACCGACGAGCCGACAAACTCGGTGGCGACCACCGCCGAGTCTGGCCTGTCGGCGTCGGCATGCAGGTCGGTGGCCCAGAACGAATGAATATCCCCACCCCAGAACACCGGGTTCTTCACCCGGTTGCGCACGATCGACGCCAGCATCCGTGAGCGGTTAGCCATGTAGCCATCCCAACCATCGGTCCAGCGGCCAAGCTTGTGGTTGGTGAGGTCACGCTGCATCAGCGGCGCCACCAGCAAATCCTGGGCGATGATATTCCACTGCGCCTTGGACTGGGCAAATCCTTGGTCCAGCCAGGCCTCTTGCTGCCAGCCGAGCAACGTGCGGCCAGGGTCACGCAGGTCGCTGCAAGGGGTGGTGACAATATGCCCTTGATGGCTGCCATTGGCCGCGATGCACGGTTGCTCGGAACGGTACTGGCGACCATCGAGCACATGGAAACGCGCAAGCTGGCCGTAATCCAGGCGCCGGTAGATGCGCATGTCCGGCCCCTTCGGCACGCTGCTGGCACGCAGGGGCATGTGTTCGTAAAACGCCTGGTACGCCGCGGCCCGTTGCTTGAGAAACTGCGCCACGGCCACCTTCGGGTCCTGGGACCAGCGGTTGGCGTAGTCATTCTGGACCTCGTGATCATCCCAGGTCACGACGCTGGGAGCTGCGGCGTGAAGGGCCTGCAGGTCTGGATCGGTCTTGTACAGTGCGTAGCGGTTGCGGTAATCGCTCAGGCTTTGCGCATTGCCGCTGCCGTGGGAACGAAACACCTTGCCCGACTGCGCCGCATAGGAACTGTCGTAAATATAATCACCGAGGAAAAACACCAGGTCCGGCTGCTCGGCGGCAAGGTGTCGGTAGGCGCTGAAGTAACCACGCTCCCAGTGCGAGCAGGACACAAACCCCAGCCGGGCCGAGGCCATGGCGTGCAGTGCCGGCATCGTGCGCGACTGCCCCACCGGGCTCTGCGCACCGAGCCCTTCAAACTGGTACCAATACGGCCGATCCGCCGCCAGCCCCGCCACTTCAACATGCACTGCGTGAGCGAAACGCGATGTCGCCAGTACTTCGCCCTGCTTCACAATGCGCGTCATCGCCGCATCGCTGGCCACCCGCCAACGCACCGGCACCGTGCGACTCAGGCCGCCACGGCCATCCGCCGCATTGAACAAAGGTGCCAAGCGCGTCCAGATCACAAAGCCATCCGGCAGCGGGTCGCCGGAAGCCACGCCAAGGGTGAACGGATAATCCACCCCGGCACTGCGCGCAAACGGGCTGAGAATAGAAAACGCCGTAGCGACCGCCAGCCCGCCGAGGACCCGGCGCCGGCCGTGGTCGACTTCGCCGCTCACCGGCAGCGCTCCCAGTCGTCACGTACGGTGGCAAACCCGAGCATGTCCTCATACGCGCCGTTCTTTAAAAACGCCTGGCGCATGCAACCTTCATAGCGCAGGCCGATCTTTTCCATGACCCGCGCCGACTCCTTGTTGCGCGCGAAACACTGGCTGCCCACGCGCTGCAACCCTAGCGCCTCGAAGCCGAAGTCCATCACCGCGCTCGCCGCTTCCGCCGCGTAACCCTGATTACGACAGTGTGCCGCCACCCAGCCCCCCAAGTGCCCATAGTGATGGTGAGCATTGATACGCAGGCTGACCATGCCGACCAATTCATCGGTGCCGCGCACGTGCATACCCAGGTTCAACAGCTCACCGGTGCGGTACTTGTCAGCGATCCCGGCAATAAAATCCTGGGCGGTTTCCAGGGTGTAGGGCGATGGAATGTTCGCCGTGTTGTCGGCAATTTTCGGCCCGTTGGCAAGCGTGAAAAGCACCTGCGCCTGGTGCATTTGCAGTGCGCGCAACAACAGTCGCGGGGTCGTCAATTGAGGCAGTGCGGTAGGCATGGGAGCCGACTCTCAAGATAAATTTCTCAAGCATGGATGCCCCGAGTGTCAGTTTCATTACGCCCGAAAACTGACTGGTAAGTTTTCTGAAAGACGCGTCCTAGAGCCTCCAAACGGTCAATTAAAGTTAACCAATCGGTCATTTTTGGCTGTTAGCGTTTTGCCCCTAATTCAATGACGGGGTAACGGAATGAGAACCTGGGACGAACCCAAGAAACGCAAGGCGCACATCGAGCTGATCCCGATGATCGACGTGATGATGTTCCTGCTGGTGTTTTTCGTACTGGTGAGCCTGAACGTGATTCCCGCGCTCGGCATGAAGACCCAATTGCCCAGCGCCAGCAGTTCCCAGCAGCTCAAGCCGCAAAACAAATTCATCCTCACTTTGGGCCTGGAAGGCCAGTTGCAACTGGACGGCAAGGACCTGACGGTGGATGCCCTGGTGCCAGCGCTGAAGGCGGCCGAAAAGCCCGATACCAAGTCGACGATCATCGTCAACAGCGACAAAGGCGTGGAGGTTTCGCGCCTGGTGGAAGTGATGGACACCCTGCGCCTGGGTGGCTTCACCTCCGTGTCCATTGCTACGCGTAAGTCCTGATCATGTACGTTCTGTTTCGTGCGCGTCAGCTGCTGGGCAGTGTCCCGGCCCTGATCGCCCTGGTGCTGATTGCACTGGGTATCCAGTCCCAGACGTTGAAAGTCGAGCCGGTGTATGACGAGTCGGCGGTCGAATTGGCCTTGGTCGAGCCGGAACCGGAAGTGGTCCCTGAACCGGTGGTGGAGCAAGAACCGCCACCGCCGGTGATCGAAGAGGAAGAGGCCGAGCCTGCTCCCCCGCCGCCACCGCCCAAGCCGCTGCCAAAACCCGAACCCAAGCCCAAGCCAAAACCTGTGCCCAAGCCTGCGCCCGTGGTCGCCAAGCCCGCGCCGACACCGCCACCGGTGGCCGCCAAACCAGCCCCGGTGGCCCAAGCGGCACCGACACCCGCCCCACCGGCGCCACCGAAAGTCGATGGCCAGGCCCTGGAAAGCGGTTATCTCAAAGGCTTGCGCAACGAACTGGACACCTACAAGCAGTACCCCACCGGGCGCCAGGCCTCCCTCGAACGCCCGAGCGGCGAAGTGGTGGTGTGGTTGCTGGTAGACCGCCAAGGCCGGGTACTCGACTCGGGTTTACAAACCCAGGCCTCGAGCATGTTGCTCAACCGGGCCGCCACCAACAGCTTGCGTCGCATCAAGCAAGTCAAGCCGTTCCCCGAGCAAGCCTTCGGGGGGCGCGATGAGCAGCGCTTCACCGCCACCTTCAACTACAGCGTGCAATAAGCACCCGACACCAGGACGACAGTGATGAAGTTCACCCGTATTCATCTGGCACTCGTGGCCGCGACCAGCATGACCCAGGGAATGGTCATGGCAGAGACCAGCGACAGTGATGTCGGCACCATTGGGGTACAAGGCAAGGCGACCGCGGGGGGCGGTTACATGGTGCCGGAGGAAAGCATCAAGGGCCGCTCCACGGTCACCAAGGAAGCACTGGATAAACAGGCGGCCACGGGCAATGCCATCGACAAGCTCAAGTACACCCCGGGCTTGAACATCTCCAGTGAAGACAACACCGGCCTGTCGGGCTTTCGCTTCACCATGCGCGGCATGAACTCCGACCAGGTGGGCATGTCGGTGGACGGCATGCCGATCAATGATTCGGGCAACTACGCGCTGTATTCCAACCTGCTGGGCGACCCGGAAAACATCGACCAGATCTTCGTCACCCAGGGCGCCGCGGAATCCGACGGCCCGCACATTGGTTCCAGCGGCGGCAACATTGGCATCGTGACCATTCGCCCGACCAAGGAAACCGGCGCCTTCGTCAAACAGGTCGTCGGCAGCAATGCCACGCGCAAGACTTTTGCCCGCCTCAATACCGGCGAAATCAACGGCCTGAGCAACTGGCTGTCGGTGTCCCATACCGAAGGTGAGATGTGGCGCGGCTCGGGCGCGGTACGTGCGGACAAGGTGGAGTGGAACAGCTTCTTCGACGCCGGCAATGGCAACACCGCCAACCTGATTCTCAAGTACCACGAGCAGGACAACAACAGTTACAGCCAGTTGACCAAGGCGCAATTCCAGCAATATGGCCGCAAGTACGACCCTTATCCGGCCACCCCCAGCGTGGGCAGCAACGGCAAGTACAACAGCTATTACGCCCTGGCGCAGAACCCGTTCCAGACCTTCACCGCCGTACTCAACACCCAGTTCAAACTGGCCGATAACCTCGCGCTGTCGGTGATCCCGTATTACTACTGGGGCAATGGCAGCGGCGTTGGTTCATCCAGCTACCCCCTCAACCGTGGCTCCAACCAGGGCGGTGTGTTCGACCTTGGCAACCTGCCCACGGCCGCGCAATACAACGCCGACGGCACACCCAACAGCGGCGTCTACTACCGCCCTTCACGCACGCAAACCTGGCGCCCAGGCATCACCACCAAGCTGACCTGGGACCTGGGCGACCACAGCCTGCAATTCGGCTACTGGTACGAGCGCGCACGCCAGAGCCAGACCCAGCCGTTCATCCCGCTCAAGAGCAACGGCAAGCCGGTGGACACCTGGCCGGACTCCAACAGCGCCATCGTCGATGCCAACGGCAACACCGTGCAAGGTCGCGACCGTTTCACCGTGACGCCGGCGCAAAAGGTCTGGGCCCAGGACACCTGGTACATCAACCCGGACTGGACCTTCATCGCAGGCCTGGCCTACATGAACGTCGAGCGTGAAGGCACCAACCACGGCAGCCTCAACGAACGCCCGGAAAAACGTAACCAGACCTACAACAAACTGCTGCCCAACGCCGGCCTGAAATACCAGTTGGACGAGCGTGACCAGTTGTTCTACAGCCTGTCGCGCAACATGCGCGTGCCGCAGAACTACGTGCTCTACGACAAAGGCGCCGGCTCGATCGACGCCGAGCCGGAAACCAGCTGGAACCATGAACTGGGCTGGCGCTACAGCGGCGACGACATGAGCCTGGCCGCCACCCTGTTCTACATGGACTTCAAGAACCGCCAGGTGTCGTCCCGGGACATCAACGGCGACTTTGCCGATATCAACGCAGGTTCCGTGGTCAACAAAGGCCTGGAACTGGAGTGGAGCGGACAGTTGCCCCACCACTTCAATTACTACACCTCCTACACCTACACCAAGGCCGAGCAGCAGGATGACCTGACCGTCTACAACGCCGGCAAACCCATCGTGCTGCCCACCAGCGGCAAGCAGTTCGCCAATGTGCCCAAGAACATGCTGGCGGCCAACATCGGCTATGACGACGGGCGCTTCTACGGCACCTTCGGCGGCAAGTACACCAGCAAGCTCTACGGCGACCTGACCAACGACGAGGCGATTTCCGGGCGCACCGTGTTCAACCTCGGCGCCGGTATTTACCTGCCGGTGGACAAGAAGGTGGTCAAGGACGCGACCCTGCGCCTGAACGTCGACAACCTGTTCGACAAGAAATACCTGGACGGCGTGTACACCACCAAGACCAACGCGGCCAGCTACAGCGGTTTCCGCGATGGCGACCCTGCGTACATCGTCGGCCTGGACCGCACCGTCACGGTTTCGCTGGAAGCGAATTTCTAAGACTCACCTCAAGAGGAACACCAGCATGGATATGAACCTGCTCCACGACGTCACCTTCTATGTGATGTACGCGGCGATGGCCATTGCGATCTTCATCGCCATCGAACGCGGTATCTACTTTGCCTACGTGCGCCGCCAGGCTCGCGCGTTGATCGATGCCCTGGGCACCAACGTGCACAGCGAGCGTGACCTGCCGGAAAACCTGACCCGTCGCGACAGCCTGCCGCTGAACATGATCTTGCCGGTGCTGGCCCAAAAGGCGACCCACGGTTCGCGCAAGGACCTGGACGACGAAATCGACACCCAGTACCTGAAGACCCGCGCCCCACTGGCCCGCAGCCTGTGGATCATCGAGACCATCACCACAGCCGCCCCGCTGCTGGGCCTGCTGGGTACCATTCTCGGCATCATCGACACCTTCAAGGCACTGGCCACCGCAGGCGTGTCTGACCCAGGGCAGATATCCGGTGGTATCGGGACGGCCTTGTTTGCCACGGGATTAGGTATCGCCATCGCGCTGTTCTGCGTGGTGTTCCACAACTTCTTCCAGGACAGCCTGGAGCGTATCAACGACCAGTTGAAGATCCTGTTGATTCGCGCCGCCACCGGCGCCCGCGCACAGGATGAAGTGCCCCATCGCGTGCCCACCCCGCTGCACAGCCGCACAGCCTGACCTGCAGGGCGGGCGCCTTGGGCGCTCGCCTTTTCCTTTGGTGCGATGAGACGCTTATGTCCCTTTCGATGAAGTTGCGTATCGCCGGCCTGACCGGCTTGCTCCTCAGTCCGCTGGCCCAGGCGGACTTTTCCATTCCAGGCTTTGAACTGGTGCACACCGTGCCCGTGGACACCGCCCTTAGCACCGACGATTTGCGCCAGCCCGGCCCGGTATGGATCGAGCTGTTCGACGGCGCCAAAAGCCGCATTGATATCGGCCAGTTCTACGCCGCGGACCACCCTGGCTCGGTGATGAATACGGTGCTTGAACACCTGGAAGCCGCCGGCAAACGCGGCGTGAAGATTCGTTTCCTGCTCGAAGAAAAAGGCATCAAGCTCTCGGACGCCGCCACCCTGGAACGCTTGCGCGCCATTCCCAACCTGACCTTGCGCGTGCTGCCCTACGGGCAACTGAGCGGCGGCATCATCCACGCCAAGTACCTGCTGGTGGATGGCAAGCAGGCGTTTGTCGGCAGTCAGAATTTCGACTGGCGCGCCCTGGAGCATATCCACGAAACTGGGCTGCGGATCACTGACGAAACGGTGGTGCGCCAAGTGCAGGCGATCTTCGAGCAAGACTGGCAAGCCCAGGCCGCGCTGGCGGGTAAACAACCGGTGCCGCTACCCGCCAGCGGCCCGGCACCCGCACGTACCGGCAACTATCTGGTGGCCAGCCCGCAACGCTACAACCCGCCCGGCGTGGGTGACTCACAGCTGGAACTGCCGCGCCTGCTGGGCGAAGCCCAAAAAGAGGTGCGCGTGCAATTGCTCGACTACGCGCCGCTGTCCTACGGACCGGATCGAACCCGACCGTACTACGCGGTGATCGACAACGCCGTGCGCGCCGCCGCTGCCCGTGGCGTGTCGATCAAGTTGATGGTGTCCAACTGGAATACCGACCCACTGGAGCTGCCCTATCTCAAGAGCCTGGCGGTGCTGCCCAATGTCGAAATCAAGATCGTCACCCTGCCCGAAGCCAAGCAAGGCTTTATCCCTTATGCGCGGGTGATCCACAGTAAAACCATGGAGATCGACGGCCAGGTGGCGTGGGTCGGCACCAGCAACTGGTTGGGTGGTTACCTGGATAATTCGCGCAATCTGGAGGTGGTGATGCGCAGTGAGGCGATGGCCGAGCGCGTAGGCCAACTGCATCAACAATTGTGGGACGGGCCTTACGCTAGAGCCTTGAGCGTGACGGAGGAGTATCCCGCGCCCCACCCTGGCCAGCATTGACCTTGGGCACCTGAGTAATGGTAGTGTGTGGAAATGTTTCTGACTCTTCCGTCAGAAACCTCCTACTCACTACCTGCAAAGGAATGCCTTTAACCATGCACTTTCCATTGAAAAAACTGGTGGCTGCCACCTTGTTCGCCGCGAGCCTTTCGGCAATCGCCACGCCTGCATCCGCTAACATCACTGCAGACCAAAGCACGGCAATCCTGAAGCACTTCAGCGAGACCTCGGTCACCGATTTCCGCAGCTTCCTCGGCACCCTGGCTAAGGGCGAACTGGGTAAAACCGCTGACACTGGCCCGGCTATCAACGCGTTTCTGGGCAACAAAACCCTGAGCGCCGAGCAGCAGAACGAGATCAATCGCCTGCTGGGCATTTACACCCGCGTGAAATACGGCAAAGCCGCGCTCGAAACCCTGCGTGAACTGGTGGAGATCCCTACGTTCAACGTAGACGGTCTGCCACAGTACAAAAACCCGGAATTCCTCAAGATCGCCGCGAAGATCGAGGCCCTGGCCAAGTCCTTCAACCTGAACTTCCGTAACGTCGATAACCGCGTGTACGAAATCTCCCTGGAAGGCAGCGGTGATGAAGTCGTGGGTGTGCATGCCCACGCCGATGTGGTGCCCGTTACCCCGGAAAACTGGGTGCTGCAAGACGGTACCAAACTCGACCCGTTCAAGGTCACGCTGATCGGCGACCGCATGTATGGCCGCGGTACCGAGGATGACAAGAACGGCATCGTGGTGACGATGTACGCGATGAAGGTGATCAAGGAAGAAAAGCTGCCACTGGCGCGCACGTTCAAGCTGCTGGTGGACACCACCGAAGAAACTTCCGGTGAGGCTATTCCTTACTATTTCGAGCGCAATCCCGTGCCGCAATACAACCTGGCGCTGGATGGCGGCTACCCGGTGGTGATCGCCGAGAAAGGCTCGGGGACGGTCATGGCCACCTTCCCGGTGCGCAAAGGCGAAGGCAAAGGCGCAGAGATCATCGCGATGACCGGCGGCAAGGCGAACAACCAGATCCCATCGGCCTCGGTGGCCACGCTGGTCAGCGATGCACCCGCCGAACTGGCCGCCAGCCTGCAACAGGCCGGTGCCGACTATGCCAAGCGCAACGGTGGCAATTTTCAGGTGACGGCCAAGGTCGATGGCAAGGACGTCAAACTTACGGTGACCGGCGTGTCCGCGCACTCCTCCGAGCCCGAAACCGGAGTCAACCCGGTGGCGCGCATGCTGGAGCTGATCCACAGCCTCGATGGCAAGGTCGCCCTCAAGCACAACCACATCACCGATGCTGCGCGGTATGCCGCCGACAACTGGGGCCTGGATTACCTGGGTGGCAAATTGGGCGTGGGCTACGCGGATGATTTCATGGGCCCGCTGACCACCTCGCTGACGTTTGTGGGGCAGGATGACAAAGCTTTCAAACTGGCCGTGAACCTGCGCGCGCCGAAAGGTAAAACCCCGGAAGCGCTCAAGGCGCAGATCGAGCAGAAGCTGAACGCCTGGGACAAGAACGCCAAGGTCAACGTGAGCTTCACTTACTCGCTCGACACCCCGATGTACCGCAACCCGGAAGGTGAATGGGTCAAGGCCTTGTTGGCGGTGGCCACGGAAAACCTGGGGATGGCACACAAATTCGGCACCTCAGCCGGCGCAACCTCCGTGCATGACCTGCCCAACGGCGTGCAATTTGGCCTGGCGCGCCCGGAAGAGAAGTACACCGGGCACACTGACAGTGAGTTCAAGACGGTTGAGCAGTTCTTGCTGGACCTGCAGATCGTCACCGAAATGATGGGCCGCGTCGGGCAGTTGCCGAAGCTCTGACCCAGTTGAAGCCCCAGCGAGGCTGCGAAGGCGGCGGCACAGGCAGAATCTTCAGCGCCTGAACCACCGCTTTCGCAGCCTCGCTAAGGCTCGACAGCTCCCACAGGGGATCGGCGGTGTATGCGCAATTCAGCCTTGCATCATCAGCATATCCTCAAAGAACCCACCGACCGGCTCGGTGGGATGGCACAGCTGGATTTCCAATACCCAGGCCATTTCACTGGGCGAGATCTCCAGGTCAGCCAACTCTTTGCTCTCGAACAATGCATGGGGGAAATCTGCAAGGCGGTGCCCTGCCAGGTTGCGTGCCAGTCTCCAGCCTTTGGACAGGGCACTCTGCTCGGCAAAGTCGTAGAGTTCACGCCCGGTCAGGCCACGCAGCCACGCTTGGCGCGTTTCATCGAAGACTTCATGCAAGGCCGTTGTACAGGCCTGATGCAAAGGCCCATCGCCAAACACAAACGTATCGCCATAGTCCCCTTCGTAGCCATCCCATACCGGGCCAAGGTCGACCACGGCAATGTCATCAGCCCGCAGCCTGCGCTGACGATCTATGCCCTCGCGCGGTGGGCGCACAGTGTCGGCGCCAAAACGAATGTAGGTCGGATGCCAGGTGTGCGAAGCGCCCATGGCTTGCAGTTGCCTCGCAGCCATCTCAAGGGCCTCACCGGTAGTCATGCCAACTTTCAACTGGCTGGCAATCGCCGCCAGGGCACGCATGGATTTTTCCCGCGCGGCCAGCATGCCATCCAGGGAATAGCGCGGGCCGACTTTCTCCCAGACCGGGTCAAACGACAGCGAGCCTGTTTCAGCGCCTGACCGACCACTGGCAACAAACGCCTCTGCGATAAACCGGTGGCTCGGCAACCCCGCTTCAAGGCAATGGGTGCGCACCTGGCCGAGCATTGCAGCGTTGCCGCACGCATAGACCTGGGCCTGTTCCCACTGATGCCCATGACTCATTGCAACCTCTTGCACTCTGCCCTCGGAGGACCGCACGGGATGCCAGCGAAAACGCGGATACTCAACCATCAAGTCGTCGAGAAAGGCGCTGTCATAAAAATCCGCTGATTGCGCGCCCCCCCAATACAACGTCACGTCGACATCGCGCTTGAGCGCGGTCAGCAGGATAGGCTTGATGCCCGCATAACCAGTGCCCGTGGCGAATAACACCACAGGCGCCGCATCATCGTCCTGCCAGGTGCAGGCACCAAAAGGCCCTTCCACGTGCAGACGCTCACCCACGGCGAGACCACCCAGGATACCCTCGGAAAAGTATCCACCACTCACCCGGCGAATCTGGAAGACCAACCGCCCATCGTCCTCGTCGGGCAGGTTGGCAATCGAGAAGCAACGTGTGTCACCGTCCGCCAGGCAAAACTTGAGGTATTGGCCGGCCCGCACCATCACGGGCGTGTCTGGCATCAATACCAACTCGATCACATCGGGGCCCAGCGCACGCTTGCTGTGAACCTGCGCCGCCACTACCAGCGCGGGCGTATCCAGCGACCAGCCGGGAATATGCAGGCGCATGTCGCCACAGGCGTGGCTCTGGCATAACAACATTTCATTGGCTGCCAAAGGATAAGAAGGTACCGGCGCACCAGGCGCCAGGCGCTTGGCCCGGTACTCACCTTCGGCCACCACCACCTTGCACGAACCGCAGGCACCACGCCGACAGGAGAACGGCACGGCCAGGCCACTGGCGAGCATGGCGTCGAGCAACAATTCGTCGCCCGCCTCAAAGGTTTTCCCCGAGGGCGACAGTTCGATGACATGACGTGTATTCATAACAACCTCGGGCTAAGTGAGGCCTGATTGTTGCGCTAGACTAGGCCCGTTAAAACCTCCAGATTTGGATACTTCAGATGGTCCAGATGCGCAAATGGCGCCCCTTGCTGCGGCTTGAAGAAACCACCAGCCAGGCGTCCTACCGCAAGATTGCCGAAGGCTTGGTCAATGCTATCCTCGAAGGCCGCCTGCCACCTGGGACATTGCTGCCAGGCACGCGGGAAATGGCGCAGTTGCTCAACGTCAACCGCAAGACGGTGATCCTGGCCTACGAAGAAGCCATGACCAAGGGCTGGCTGGTCAGCGAGCCGCGCCGTGGCACCTTCGTCAATGCGCAGCTGCCCCCCAAGCAACTGCCCAGCGTTACGCAACCGCCCTTCGCGCCGCAGTTGCTGGAGCAAACGCCGGCGCCCTATTTCACCCACAACGCGCAGGTGGTCGCGCTCAAGCATCGCCACGACGCGCTGTTTTTCGACAACGGCACCAGCGACCACCGCCTGCTGCCCCAGGCCGTTTTGCATCGCTACTATCGTCACGCACTGCGCAACAGCTTCGCCTCCAATACCGTACGCTACGGCAGCGAAGGCACCGGCTATCATTTGCGCTGCGCCTTGGCCGAGATGCTGCGCAACAACCGTGGGCTGACGGTCACTGCCGAAAATATCTGCCTGACCCAGGGCACCCAGATGTCCCTGTACCTGAGCGCCAGCCTGCTGCTCAAGCCCGGCGACGTGGTACTGGTGGAGCGCCTGAGCTACCCACCGGCGTGGGAAATTTTCCGCAAGCTCGGCGCGCAGTTGGTCACGGTCGACATTGACGATGAAGGCTGCCGCACTGATCAGGTCGAGCGCTTATGCCGTGAGCACAACGTGCGCATGATCTACCTCACGCCCCATCACCAGTTCCCCACCACCGTGAGCCTGCATGCCGCACGCCGGCAGCACTTGCTGGCGCTGGCCGCGCAGCATGACTTCTGCATTATCGAAGAGGACTACGACCATGAGTTTCACTTCAACGGCCGCCCTTACCTGCCGCTGGCCAGTGAACGCTCTCAGCGCCATGTGATTTATATAGGCTCGCTATCCAAGACGCTGGGCTCGACGTTTCGCTGCAGCTATGTGGTGGCTCCCGCCCAAGTGATTGAGGTGCTGCATCGCAACGCGGCGCTGATGTTGGGCGATGCCGACGCTGTCGCGCAGAGGATGCTGGCCGACCTGATCAATGACGGTGAGCTGAAGAAGCACCTGCGCCGTGTATCGAAAGAATACCGGGCCCGGCGAGAGACCTTGCAAAACTGCCTGCATGAAGCCTTGGGTGAGCGTATCCAGCTGCGCGAGCCCGAAGGCGGCCTGGCATTGTGGGTGCGTTTCGAGGAGGGAATAAACGTTGATCGGATGGTGGCAACCGCTGTGGACCACGGTTTGGTGGTGCGCAGCGGCCGCCAGTTTTCGCCGCTGGACCAACCGCAGAATGCTCTGCGCCTGGGCTTCGCGTCACTCAATCAGGACGAGATCCGCGAGGCCACTTTGCGTTTGGCCAAAGCCTGCGGCGAGGGAGCGTGTTAGAACGCCCAGCGCATGCCAAACGAGAATTCGCTGGAGACCAGGTTGGCCTTCATTTTTTCATCTTGCAGGCCTCGGGCATTGGCAAAGTTGTTCCAGCCACTTTCGGTATCGCCCATATCAACGTAGCGATAGCCGAGGTCCAGGGCCAGGCGATCGGTAACGTCATAAGCGACGCCTGCACCGACCGACCACGCCAGGTTGGTCTGGGTCGAGGCCCCATACTGGCGAGACTCATTGCCCTGCCATCCTTTCGACTCAAGGCGGGCAAGACCCAGCCCGGCCGAACCATAAATCGCTACCTTCTCGGTGATTCGAAAGTCGCGATAGGCGTTGAGCATCACGCGCCTGGAGTCGATGTGGTGCTGATTGAGACTGGTAGGGAAAGCAGTCGAACCACTGGTGAATGTGTCGCTTTGCGGGAGGGTCAGTTCGCCCTCCACGCGCCAGCCATTACCGAAGCGATAGCCGACTCCGATGGACCCGGTCATATCCTTCTGGCTGTCGTCGCCGGGCACGAACGAACCAATACCGGGGCGGGCACTGGAATCCATATTGCGGGCTTTGCGCTCGGCGCTGATCACCCGAGCAACCCCGTAGTACCCTTCCTCGTCGGCCGGCGCAGCAATCGCCTGCGACATGTAAATGGCAGAAGTGACCAGTAGCAATACGGGAACAGACTTGGATATTTGCATTTTATTATTCCAATACGGTTTGAACACAAAACAACACACTTCATTCAAGGGGCAATCCGACGCGGGTGTGTTGACGTTTCCATGAGCCGAATGCGGCAGCTCATCTTGTGTCAGCGTCGAGACAAACAACCGGTATAAACGCCTTAGTTGTTGTATGAAATGTCCCAAGAATGAAGATGGCGCCGAGCCCGGCAGCGTATTGGAAAGATGTATGGCGCACTGATTGAGGTGGGAAGGGTCAGGTTCGGATCAACGTCCGGGTAACGGCGCGAGCTGCCGAGGCATCGACGGCCAGCAGCACGTCCAGCGAGACTGCGTCACGGGCTGTGGCGGCAACGCTAGCGCGCGTCATCAGGCCCGTGACGAGGAAGTGTGCAATATCAGCCAGTAGTGCCCAGGAACGGCAGCGCCAGGTACAACTTGATCACCACGGCGTTAGCGATATCGATGAAGAACGCGCCCACCATCGGCACCACCAGAAACGCGATCTGCGAAGGCCCGAAGCGCTGCGTCACCGCCTGCATATTCGCAATCGCCGTGGGCGTAGCGCCAAGCCCGAAGCCGCAATGGCCCGCCGCCAGTACCGCCGCATCATAGTTGCGGCCCATCACCCGGAACGTCACGAAAATCGCGAACAACGCCATCAGCAATGCCTGTGCGGCCAGCAGAATGACGATCGGCAAAGCCAGTGCCGCCAGGTCCCAGAGTTTGAGTGACATCAGCGCCATCGCCAGGAACAACGACAAACTGACATTGCCCAGCACCGAGACTTCGCGCTCGAACACCTGATGCCAGCCGAGCATCGACAGCCCATTGCGCAGCACCACACCCACGAACAGTACACACACGAACGTCGGCAATTCGAAAGCGGTGCCTTGGATGGCGGCATTCAACAGGTTGCCGCCCTGTAGGCTGATCGCGACCAGTGCCAAGGTCTCGATAAACGAAAACGCCGTGATCAGGCGCTCTTCATTCGGCTGTTCAAACCCCTTGGCCAGGCTCGATTGCGGTTGCCCAATACCTGGCACCTCGACCCGCTTGATCAGAAAACGCGCCACAGGCCCGCCGATCAGGCCGCCGAGCACCAGGCCAAAGGTTGCCGAGGCAATCGCCAATTCAGACGCCGAAGCCACGCCATACTGCTCACTGAACACCGCCCCCCAGGCCGCGCCGGTGCCATGCCCACCGGACAAGGTCACCGAACCCGCCAGCAGGCCCATCAACGGGTCAAGCCCGAGCGCCGACGCCAGCGCGATCCCCATGGCGTTTTGCACCACCAGCAAGCCCGTTACCACCAGCAGAAACACCGCCAGGATACGCCCGCCTTTCTTCAGGCTGGCAAAGTCGGCGTTCAAACCGATCGTGGCAAAGAACGCCAGCATCAACGGGGTTTGCAATGAAGGATCGAAGCGTACTTCGATATCGGCAAACCCGCGCAACGCCAGGAGCAGCATGGCGACCAGCAGGCCACCGGCTACCGGTTCAGGAATATTGTAAGTACGCAAAAAGCCGATACGGGCCACAAGCCCGCGTCCCAGCAATAGCACCAGTGAAGCGGCAACGAGGGTTGAATAAAAATCGAGTTGAAGCATCCGGTCAGTTCTCTGAAGTGGGCAGGGAGAATGGGTGGCCAGAGTAGAGAACACAGGGCGAAAAGGCATCGACCCTACAAAAAATGCAGACTTTCCCTACAAGCCTCACAATAATAACCTACAACTGAGCTGCACCTCCCCATAGGGATAAGTATCGATACAACTCTATAAGCCGAAGTACCCGACGGTAACCACGATGCGAAGCGAGCCGCTCTTGATCTGCTTTTGATCTTAGGCGCCCCGTTAAACCACGCTGGCCGAACGCAGGCTTGAATTCGTGGGTAACCCGGCAGGACGCCGGGTTAGCCGCCCCGCGCCATGGATGGCGCGTGGCGGCGGCCCACGGATTCA
>JAAIGE0100531637.1_pt1 | contig 36852 bp, 34 predicted proteins | sample 6487951 | NCBI WGS metagenome assembly JAAIGE01 (sample SAMN13974128, study PRJNA590717) | phyllosphere metagenome | biome: tomato field; feature: multiple bacterial spot infested tomato fields; material: tomato leaves; isolation source: leaves from tomato fields | host: Solanum lycopersicum ...
AAGCCTGCCACCACGTCCGCCAGTTGCGCGGCCTGCTGCTGCAGCGACTGCGCCGCGGCCGTGGCCTCTTCGACCAGGGCCGCGTTCTGCTGGGTGGACTGGTCCATCTGGCTGACGGCGGTGCCGATCTCGGCAATGCCCGTGCTCTGTTCCTGGCTGGCATTGCTGATCTCGGTGACGATAGCGGTCACGCGCTGCACGCTTTCCACCACCTTGCCCATCGTGGCGCCTGCGTCCTGCACCAGGCGGCTGCCGGCATCGACCTGGCCCACGGAATCGTCGATCAGCGCCTTGATCTCCTTGGCGGCCGTGGCGCTGCGCTGGGCCAGGGTGCGCACCTCGGAGGCCACCACGGCAAAGCCCCGGCCCTGTTCGCCGGCGCGGGCCGCTTCCACAGCGGCGTTCAGCGCCAGGATGTTGGTCTGGAAGGCAATGGAGTCGATCACGCCGATGATGTCGGCGATGCGGTGCGAGGACTGCTCGATGCCGCCCATGGTGCGAACCACCTGGTCCACCACGGTGCCGCCATGCGTGGCGATGTCCGAGGCGCTGCTGGCCAGTTGGCGCGCCTGGCGCGCATTCTCGGCGTTGTGCTGCACGGTGGCTGTGAGCTGCTCCATGGCGGCAGCCGTTTCCTCCAGCGAGCTGGCCTGCTGCTCGGTGCGTGCCGACAGGTCCTGGTTGCCGCTGGCGATTTCGGTGGAGGCATGGCGCACGGTCTCGGACGATTCCCGGATGCGCACCAGCACCGAGGCGATCTTGTCGGTGAAGTGGTTGAACGCGCGTGCGATCTGCGTCAGTTCGTCATTGCCTTGCACCGACAGGCGTCGCGTGAGATCGCCGTCACCCGAGGCGATGTCTTCCAGCGCATCGCGCACCACGGCCAGCCGGCGCGTGACGCGGGCGATGACGGCGCCCAGCAGCGCAATCGCCAGGATCAGCGAAATGGCAACGATGGCGCCCGACACCTTGAGCAGCGAACCCAGCGCGGACAGCGCCTCGTCGCGCTGCACGGCCACCACCAGTTGCCAGTTCGTGCCGGGCACGCCCTGGCCGTAGAGCAGGAAGTCCTTGCCACCGACGGCCGTGCGCATGCCCGTGCCCGCCTTGGGCAGGGCCTGGATGGCGTCGGCACGCAACTGGGGCGAGAGCGCGGAGACGGGCTTGAGCGTGAGTGCCGGATCGGGGTGGGTGACGATGGCACCGGCCTCATCCACCAAGAAGGCAAAGCTGCCCGGCGTGGGCCGGATGGCGCCCACGGTGCGCACCACCGTGGTCAGCAGCACGTCGGTGCCGACCACGGCGACAGGATTGCCGGCCGGGCCCACGGGCTCGGCAAAGGTCACGCCCACTTCGGGTGGAGAGACAAACAGATAGGGCGCCGTCACGATGGGCCTGCCTTCCTTGAGCGCCTGCTTGAACCAGGGGCGGGCCGTCACGTCGTAGTCGGCAGCCATCTCGTTGAGGAAGAACATGCGCTTGTCGGTGTAGCCGAAATAGGCGTCGGAGAAGCCTCCGCCATCGCGCAGCGCCTGGACCACGGCACGCGGGTCCGGCGTATCGACCGCCTGCGCCAGGGTATGGGTCAGCAGGCGCTTGGTCGCCACCCATTCGCCCAGAACCTGGGCCTGGGCGTTCACCAGCTGGCGGCTCTGGTCGTCGAGGGTGGACAGCACATGGCGCTGCACCGTGAGGAAGTTGGCAATGGCCAGGGCCAGCATGGCCACGGTGACGATGGCCACGCTGAGCGCGATGAGTCGCGCACGCAGGGACTGGAACATAGAAGAATTACTTATTGCAAGAAGATGCTACATACGTTAGCAAATTTTCTTGACAATACGCGTCCTTGCAGGCGGTGCGCCCTGGCCGCCGAAGCCTATGCGGGGAATTGCCGCCCCTTCAGTGCTTCAGCGCTCCCCAGCCAGCATCCGGCCCAGGGCCTCGTAGGCCGGCAGCGAGGTCGGATCATTGGCCGCATTGCCAGCCACCGGGTGGGAGGCGAAGCGCGCAATCACCATCTGTGCCTTGGGATCGATGTAGACGGTCTGGCCATGCACGCCGCGTGCCGCGAAGGCGCCATGGGCGTTGTGCGTGACCCACCACATGTTGCGGTAGGTCCAGCCCGGCAGCAGCTTGTAGCCGGCCTTGGCAAAGGCCGCCGCATCGCCGCCCCGGCGGATGTCGTCCACGGCGGCTGCGGGAACGATCTGTTGGCCGTTGAACTGGCCCCGGTTGCGCAGCATCTCGCCAAAGCGCGCCAGGTCCCGCAGGCCCAGGTTCAGGCCGCCGCCTGCAAAGGGCGTGCCTGTGGAGTCCACCGACATGTAGGCATCCTGCTCGGCGCCCAGGCGGCTCCAGATGCGCTCGGACAGCAGTTCGGCCACCGATTGGCCGCTCACGCGCGCCAGCACCCAGCCCAGCGCATCGGTATTGGCCGTGCGGTAGCCGAAGGCCTTGCCGTGCACGCCTTCGGGCTTCACGGTCTGCAGGAATTCGTAGTAGCTGCGCGGGCCGGTGTAGTCCTTGGCCTTGGGCAGCGGGTTGCCCGCTGCCGCGTGCGCCCAGACCTCGGCCTGGGGGTCCGCATAGTCTTCGCTGAAGCGAATGCCCGTGGTCATGTCCATGAGTTGGCGCACCGTGGCATTGCCGAAGGCCGAGGCCGCCAGCTCAGGCACGTATTCCGACACGCGGCGCGAGGGGTCGAGCTGCCCCTCGGCAGCCAGCATGGCCGCCAGTGTTCCGACGAAGGACTTGGTCACCGACATGGCGCCGTGCTGGCCTTCGGGTTTGAGCACGCCGAAGTAGCGCTCATAGATCACGCGGCCCTTGTGCAGCACCACGATGCCGTCGGTGTAGTTGGCCTTGAGCGAATCGCGCCAGGTCATGGGCTGGCTGGCACCCAATGGCGTGAAGCGCAACTCGTCAATGTCTTCGCGCAGCGCCTGGGCCAGCGGCGCCGCAGGCGCCAGGCCGCGTGACACATTCACCGTGGGCATGAGCTGGCGAAAGTGCGAGACGCTCCAGCGCATGGCGGGAAACTGGAAATAGGAGCCGTCGTCGAAGCGCAGCATGCGGTCCGGCGGTGGCGGCGAGCCCACCATCCAGCCCAGCTTTGCGGGGTCGCTGGCATCGGCATCGGGATAGGAGGGGGTCTTGGCTGCGGTGACCCCTGCCGTGGCTGTGGCGAACACAAGGCTGCCAGCCAGGGCACCGGCGAAATGTTTGAGCTGCATGGCGGCAACCATACTACGGTTGCCGCGGCGCCAAGATCCGCTGCCAAAGGATGGAAGCCAGCTTCCATCCCAGGCCCTGCGCCCAGTTGGCGCAAGCACGGCAAATGGCTTTCCCGTTGGACTAAGCTTCAAATAGTTTTTGAAAATCAAAGCTTGGCGAATGCCCATGAAAAGCCTGCAAGACCTGGATATCTTCGTGCGCACCGCAGACAGCGGCAGCCTTTCGGCCACGGCGCGTGCCCTGGACCTGACCCCGGCTGCCGCCAGCGCAGCGCTCAAGCGGCTGGAGGCAGAGCTGGGCGTGACCCTGTTCGTGCGCTCCACGCGCAGCCTGCGGCTCACGCAGGAGGGCGAGCTGTTTCTGGAGCACTGCCGCCCCGCGCTGGCCGGCCTGCGCCAGGTGCGCGACCAGTTGGCTGGCGGCCAGGCCGCTTTGCGCGGCACGCTGCAACTGGCCGCCCCCTCCGACCTGGGCCGCAACGTGCTCATGCCCTGGCTGGACGAATTCCAGAGCCAGCACGCAGGCGTGGATCTGCGCCTGCACCTGTCCGACCGCGCAGCCAATGTCTACAGCGAGCCTGTGGACGCGGCTTTTCGCTATGGCAGGCCGCAGGATTCCAGCCTGGTGGCCTTGCCGCTGTCGGACACGCACCGCCGCGTGCTCTGCGCCGCGCCTTCCTATCTGCAGCAGCGGGGCGCCCCCGCCACCCCCCACGACCTGACCGGCCATGACTGCCTGTGCTTCATGCTGGGCGAGGAAGTACACGACCGCTGGAGCTTCTGGCCGGCAGGGCAGGGGGCTGCCGTACCTGAGCCCGTCCATGTCCGGGTGCGCGGCCGCAATGTGGCCAATGACGGAGATGCCGTGCGGCGCTGGGCCGTGGCTGGGCGGGGGATTGCCTACAAGTCGTATTTCGACGTGGCCGAGGACCTGGCCCGGGGCCGCCTTCTTGCGCTGTGCACCGACTGGACGACCGAGTGCGTGCCCCTGTTCCTGGTCGCACCCAGTCGCAGGCAGTTCACGCCGCTGGTGCGTGCGTTGCGGGATTTTGTGGCGGTGAGGCTGGCTAAGCTGGAGACGGCACAGCCTGCCGTCAAGAAGACCCTGCCCGCAGGCACCTGAGGGCCTCTTCCAACTGCCTGGTGCCGCTGTACTCAGGCATGCGTGCCATGGCCCGGTTTTTCAGTTGCCCCAGTCTGGAGAGATTCTTGAGAAAGCCGGCCTGGAGCAAGTGGACTGTGTTGTCCACAAAATGCATGAACTCCTCGTCGCTCAAATCCTTCTTTTTCGCAAGATGTGCATGGAGGGTCACGCGTCGTTTAGCCCTGCGCCGCGATTTGCCGCACTCCGTGCAATGGACGCAGTCAGCATCGACATAGAAACGCAAGGTCTCGAACCAGTGCTTCTGCTCCATCGCAAAAAAGATGAAGGGGCGGTCACAGCCTCTGCAATGCTTGAGGATGTCGACGTAGCAATAGCGGGGGAAGACGTTGTAATTTTGCTTGGTGGTATCAGCGATGAGGGCTGATTCCGGGAAAAAGCGTTCACTGCCATAGCTCCAATGAGCGCGGGCAAAGACCGCATTGGGCAGGCTGACGCCTGAGTGCATCGGCTTCGAGCCATATAGGGGATGGGCAACGATATCGTCGGGCAGATCAAGCGTCATCGGATTTGATCAGGGGAATGCTTGGCGAAATATGGTCTCACGAGTCCGAGAAAAGCTCCACAGGCCCGTGCACGTGGTGCTCCGCACAAACCTGCCGCGAGAGCACATGGGCCTCCACCACCTGGGCCGCATTCCCGACTGTCAGCCGCCCGTACCAGACGCCGTCCGGATAAACGATGGCCAGCGGGCCATGGTTGCAGGGGTACTGGCAGCTGGTCTGCAGCAGGCGCAGCCTGGCACGCAGTTCGCTGCTGGCCTGCACGGCCTCGCCCAGGCTTTGCCAGACGGCCACGGCGCCCAGGGCGGTGCAGCGCGGCCCCGTGCAGACCAGGGCGTGGTGCTGGTGGTCCGGCACCTGGGACCAGGCCTGGGGATCGTGCTGCCATTGGTCGCCAGCGGTCTCGGCAATGTCTGGGGCCTGAAGGGCCTGGGCCATCTGAGACAGCAGCAGCGCGGGCATGGTCGCAGCACCCAGCAGATGGTCGGCAAACCGCACCTGCACGGTCTGGTCCGGCAGTTGCGAGCGCCAGCGCATGGCCAGCTTGTGCAGCCAGCGCAGCAGGGCAGGCTCTTCGGGCGCGAACAGGGGCAGCACGACGATGGAGCGTGCCGGCAGGCATTGCTGCAGCGCCTCGGGCAGCGAGGGTGCGGCCTTGTCCACGAAGGATGTGACGACCTTGCAGGCCGGCTCCAGCGTCTGGCGCAAGGCATCGGCCAGTTCGATCAGGCTTTGGCGCGATGCTGCGCCCGTGCCGCCGCGGCCCAGCACGATCACGGCGTCGGGCCCGGGCGGGATGGATGTTTCAGAGGAGTTCATCGGGAATGAAGCTGATGCGCAGCCGGCCGGTGGCGGCATGGATGTCCACCTCGGCAGCCACGCCGTAGACCTGGCCGATGGTGGCCGGGGTCAGTACCTGGGCCGGTGTGCCATGGGCAACGATGCGGCCTTGTTCCATGAGATAGAGACGGTCGCAGTAGTAGGCGGCGATGTTGAGGTCGTGCAGGGCGACGATGCTGCTGATCTGCAGGCGCCGTACCAGTGACATCAACTCCAGCTGATGGCGTATGTCCAGGTGGTTGGTGGGCTCGTCCAGCAGCATCAGCCGTGGCTGCTGGGCCAGCGCGCGGGCCACGAGCACGCGCTGCTTCTCGCCGCCGGACAGGCTGGAGAAACGCCGCTCCTCCAGCGCCAGGGCATTCACCTGGGCCAGCGCCTGCCGCATGCAGGCGAGGTCCTCGGCGCTGTCGCCCGCCCAGGGGGACTGGTGGGGGATGCGGCCCATCATCACCGCCTCGCGCACGGTGAAGTCAAAGCTCTGCGGCGCCTCCTGCGCCAGGACCGAGACCTGGGCCGCGAACTCGCGCGCCGTCATGTCCCGGATGTCGCGCTGGTCCAGCAGCACGCAGCCCGCGTCGGGGCGCAGCACGCGGTAGAGCATGCGCAGCAGGGTGGATTTGCCGCTGCCGTTGGGGCCGATGAGCCCCACGCATTCGCCGCTATGCAGGGCGAGGCTGGCCTGGTCCACGATGCGCCGGGCGTCGGCACGCCGGGCATCGGCGCTCCAGCACAGGTCCTGGGCTTGCAGCTTCATGGGCCGCGCCCTCCCTGCACCGGCTGGCGCACCAGCATCCAGACGAAGAAGGGTCCGCCGATCAGCGAGGTGATCACGCCCACGGGCAGTTCCATGGGCGCAAAGGCCGTGCGCGCGACAAGATCCACCAGCACCAGCAGCAGGGCGCCGGCCAGGGCGGCCACGGGCAGCACGCGCCGGTGGTCCGTGCCCACCAGCATGCGCGCGGCGTGCGGCACGATCAGCCCCACAAAGCCGATGGCGCCGCTGACCGCCACCATGGTGCCCGTGAGCAGCGACACCACCAGGAACAGTGCGCGCCGCAGCCGTGCCGTGTCCACGCCGAGCGTGGCGGCGGCCTCGTCACCGGCCAGCAGGGCGTTGAGCGGGCGCGTCTGCAGCCCCAGCCAGAGCATTCCCGCAGCCAGCACGGCAGCGGGAATGCCCAGTTCCTCCCACTGCGTGCCGGCCAGGCTGCCCAGCGTCCAGGTCAGCAGGGCATTGGCCAGGTCGCGCTGGCCCGATGACAGGGTGATCAGGCTGGTCACGCCTGCCAGCACATAGCCGATGGCCACACCACCCAGGATCAGCCGCGTGGCATGAATGCGGCCCTGGGAGCGCGCCAGCAGGTAGACGGCGACGGTGGCCGCCAGCGCCCCTGCAAAGGCCCCGGCCGTGAGGGCGTACATGCCGGCCGAGGCCAGCGCACCGAAGGCCAGCACGGCCACGGCGCCCACCGACGCACCCGAGGACACGCCCAGCAGATAGGGATCGGCCAGCGGATTGCGCACCATGGCCTGCATGATGGTGCCCACCACGGCAAGCCCCGCGCCCACCAGGGCCGCCAGCAGCACACGCGGCATGCGGATCAGCCAGACGATCTGCTGGTGCTGCGGCGTGATGCCCTCCAGCGGCGGCGGCTGCATGCCCAGCACCTGCAGCAGCCGGCTCCAGGCAATGCGCCAGACCGTGCCGGCCGGCATGTCCACGGGCCCCCAGGTGATGGCCAGCGTCATCACCAGCAACAGGGCCGCGAACAGCAGCAGGCACCAGAGGCTGGCGGCGCCCGGGCGCCTGGGCCAGCGGGAGTCAGTTGACCGCATGGCTGGGCGCCGGCATGCGGTCGGGGTGCAGGGCCTGCGCCAGGGCGCGGGTCCGCGCAATGTTGCGCGGGCCGGGCGTGGCCTCGGCATAGGTCATGACGAAAAACCGCTTTTCGCGGACGGCATCGACGCCGGCCAGCTCGGGCTTGGCCAGCAGGAAGTCGATCTTGCCCTGGGCATGGGGCTGGCCGTAGTCGATGATGACGATCCACTGCGGGTTGCGCTGCACCACGTCCTCCCAGTTGCCTGCAGGCCAGTTGCTGGGAATGTCGTCGAAGATGTTGCGCCCGCCCGCTTCCTCGATCATGGCCTGCGGCATGCCGTAGCGGCCCACGGTCACGGGGATGTCCTGGCCGCTGTCGTAGACAAAGACCGAAGGCCGCTGCCGCACGCCCTGCATGCGCTCGCGCAGGTCCTTCAGGTCGCGCTCCAGCCCCTGCGCCAGTTGCTCGGCATGGGCGTCGATGCGGAAGATGCGGCCCAGGTTGCGCAGGTCGGTCAGGCCGTCTTCCAGCGCCACCTGGCTGCGCGGCCCCACGCGGATGCACGATTCGGACAACACATACGAGGCAATGCCGTGGCGCTGCAGCACCTCGGGCGTGATCTGGCCCTGGCGAAAACCGTAGCTCCAGCCTCCGAAGACGAAATCTGCCGAGGCGCCCAGGATGGCCTCCAGGTTCATCTCGCGCTCGGCCAGCCGCGGCACGCGGGCCAGCTGGGCCTGGAAGGCCGGGTCGATCTGCTTGGCCTGCGTGATACCGCTGTAGCCCACCAGCCGGTCGCCCAGCCCCAGGAAGAGAAACATCTCGGTGATGTTCACGTCATGGGTCACGGCGCGCAGCGGTGCGCTGGCGTAGGTCACGGGGCTGCCGCAGACATTGACGGTCACGGCCGCCTGCGGTGCGGCAGCCGGTGCCGGCAGTTCACTGGTGGTGCCGGAATCGCTGCGCGAGCAGCCGGCCAGCAGCAGGGTGGCCGCCAGGGCGCCAGCGCACAGGCCGTGGAGGCTTTTGGAGCGCGCCATGGCCATCAGAACCGGATATGGGCCGCGATCTCGAAGCGGCGGCCTTGCCCGACCAGGAACTGGCTTCCGTAGCTCGATCCCACATAGACCCTGTCGGCCAGGTTGCGGCCGATCAGGCTCAGGGTGGTGCGCGGGTCCACCTGCCAGCTCAGCGCGGCGTCGGCCACGGTGTAAGCGGGCAGGTTCACGGTATTGGCGTTGTTGCCAAAGCGGTCACCCACGTAGCGCAGGCCCAGCGAGGCCTGCCAGGCGCCCACGCGGTAGTGGCCCCAGAGGTTGGCCGTGGTCTTAGCCACGTTCTGCGGACGGTTGCCTGCGCGGTTGCCGCCAGCCTCGATGAGCTTGTCGAACTGGGCGTCCACATAGGACAGATTGCCCTCCACGCGCAGGGCGGGCGTGGCCTGGAAGGTGGCGGTGACCTCGGCCCCGCGCGAGGACTGGCTGCCGCCCTGGATGGAGATGGCCGGCCGGTCCGGGTCGCGCGTGATGATGTTGTCCTTCTTGATGTCGAACACGGCCAGCGTCCACTCGCCGCGCCCGCCAGCCACCTGCTGCTTGATGCCGATCTCGGCCTGGCGGCCCTTGCTCAGCTTGTAAGCCGTGTTGGCCAGGTTCAGCGACACCAGGCTGTTGACGGGATCGTGTCCCGAGCTGATCTGCCCATAGACATGGGTGTTGCGGGCCAGCTCATAGGTCAGGCCCAGGCGCCAGGAGGTGGCGGCCAGCGTCTTGTTGAAATCCGTGCCCCCCACCAGCGAGTGGCTGGCAAAGTCGTAGACATCGCGGCGCAGGCCGGCCATGGCCAGCCAGCGGTTGCTGATGCGCCAGGCATCTTCCAGGTACAGGGCATGCTGGGTCACGCCGGTTTCTGTCTTGGCGGCGGTGAGATCGGGGCTGGCCCAGCTGCCATGCACGGGGTCCCAGGCCGAGACCGTGGACGAGCCGCCATAGGGCGAATTGTTGGACAGCCGCAGGTTGATGCGCGCGGCCTCCCAGCCCATGGCGATCTTGTGCGAGCCCCGGTCCACGTTCAGGCCCAGGCGGTTGCCGGTCTGCTCCAGGTCGTGCAGGATTTCCAGGTAGTCGGAGCGGCCCACGGTCCAGGTGGCGGGGTTGAGCGCGTAGGCCTCGATGTTGCGCCAGTGGCGGTCGGACTTCACGTGGTACAGCTCGTTGCGCACCGTCAGCCAGTCATTGGCCTTCCATTGCACCTTGGCGCGCAGGCGCTCGTCGGCATAGCGCAGCACGCTGTCTTCGGCGTTGTAGTTGCGGTCGCGCAGCGACTCCACCACCTTGCCGTCCAGGCCCGGCGTGCCCCAGTAGCGGCTGGGCTTTTGCACGCTGCGGTCGGCAATCAGGTCGATCTGCAGGTCGCTCGTGGGCTCCAAGCGCAGCGTGCTCATGAACTTGCCGTTGCGCGACTGGTCCAGATCGCGCTCGCCTGCGCTGCGGGCGGTGTAGCTGTCGATGCGGTAGCTGGCATAGGCGCCCAGGGCGCCGGTCACGCCCAGGCCCAGGCGCAGCGTGTCGTCCGTGCCCGCGCCCAGCAGCACCTCGGCCGAGCTGGTGCGGCTGGGCTGCTTGCGGATGGCGTTGACCGTGGCGCCCATGGTGCCGCTGCCATACATCAGCGAGGCCGGTCCACGCAGCACGTCGATGCGCTCGTAGCCCCAGCTGTCACCCGGATAGGCCGTGGTGCCGGCGGCCACGCCCAGCACCATGCCGTCTTCGGCCACGCCCACGGAATTGACACCCGCAAAGCCACGGCTGCTGAAGGCCAGGCCGCCGTTGCCCGGCGTGCTGCTGGCCGTCAGGCCCACGGTGCGCGTGACGGCGTCCACCAGGGCGTAGTCGCCACGCTCCTGCATCTGCTCGGCAGAGACGCCGTCCACGCTGGCCGGCACTTCCTGGTTGGAGACGCCGGTATGGCTGGCAGAGCGCGCAGGCTGGGCCAGTTGCTGGCCGATGCGTTCGGCCTGGCCGGTGACCTGGACCTCGGGCAGGGCGGTTGATGGCGGCGTTGGGGTGGGCGTTTGTGTTTGAGCCTGCGCCGGCAGGCAGATGAAGGCGCAGGCCAGGGCCAGCGGGCTCAGCCGCACGGAAAGGGACTGGGCAGCGCGAGCGCTGGAAACCCTGGAAAAGGAAGAATGCATTTCGAACATCGGTCTTCGACCGTCTGATGCGAAAGCAAGGCACTGCCACCTCTCCAGCCAGCGTGGGAGGAAGGGGCGCAGGACGTTGCCATCCGCACCCCGCAGACAGTCAAGAAAACGCCTGCACAGCAGGCGCGAAACGCAGCAGGCCGGTCTCCGGGCTCACAAGCGGCGCAAGGAAAGGCCTTCCGCCCAGCGCCCCGTCTTCCCAATCCACCCGCGAAAAGCTGCATGTTGCAGACCACGCCATGAACCAGTGACAGCCTGTCATCGCCCCTCCGCAGGGTTGCGGAGACTGGCGGGACAGGCATGGAGCGCCTTGACTTGTTTACCGTTGCGGGGGCAGCCAAGGCCTGTGCCGGCAGCGCAAAAAGCATTTGCTGGCAGTCACCTTGTTCCCGTTTCATCCCCATGGCTGGCATGCGGACACCTGTTGCACGGATGCCTTTGCAGGCGCGGCATTATAGCCAGCGGTCTGTTTGCAGAGCCTTGGGCGCCTGGAGCACGTCGTGCAAAAGCAGCTCCAGACCCAGCCACTCGCCACGGTGAACGCGGCTGATGGCATGCCGCAGATGCACGCGGTAAAAGCCTGCCGCACCGCGCACCGGGCGCGGCCCCGTGGCGATGATGGCCGCATCCCCCAGGCCCAGCGGCAGCACCATGGGGCGCGATTGCATGCGCGGGCGCTGCTCGGTCATCACGAATTCGCCGCCCTCGAAATCCTGGCCCGGCCGGGACAGCAGCAGCACCAGCTGCAGCGGAAACACCGCCGCACCTTCGCTGTATGAACGCAGCGGGGCATGGCCCGCTTGCGGCACGCGCAGCAGATGTGGCTGTGGCTGCGGCTGCGTTTGGCCTGCTTGCCGGCCCTGACGCATGAAATCCTCGAAGCAGCCTGGCAACCCAGGCTGCATGCCCATGTGTTCGCGCCAGCGTTTGGCCAGGGCCAGCAGATGCCCGTACAGCACCGGGCGCCATGCCTGCATGGAGTGCGGCAGGCCAGGCACGGCGGCCGCCTCGCGGGCCAAGGCACGGCTTTCGTCCGCAGTCAGCAGCTGCGGCAGCAGTGCATGGCCTTCGGCATCGAGCTCAGCGGCAATCCGCGCCCAATCCAGGCGGGCGAAGCGATCCTGGCTGTTGAGCCTGTCCATTTCAGACCGTCCAACCATTCAGCCCGCCTTGCGAAAAGTGAGATTGATGCGCCGCCCGCCCAGCAGCGGGTGAGGCTGGTCCTTGAGCGGCAACACGCCGTGGTGACGCAGCCGATCCACCCCGCCCCAGACCACCACGTCGCCATGCTGCAGCGGCACCCTGGCCGTGCTGTCCGCGCGCGCCAATCCTCCAAGCAGAAAAGTGGCCGGCATGCCCAGAGAGACCGAGACAATGGGCGCGCCCAGGTCGCGCTCGTCGCGGTCCTGGTGCAGGGAAAGCCGGGTACCGGGCAGATACTGGTTGATGAGGCAGGCATCGGGCACAAAGCCTTCGAACCCCGCCGCAGCGGCCGCCTCGCCCGCCAGCCGGACAAACACGGCCGGCATGGCGGGCCAGGGCTGGCCGCTGAGTGGGTCGATGGCGCTGTAGCGGTAGCCGCGCCTGTCGCTGGTCCAGCCCAGCGCGCCGCAGTTGGTCATGGCCACCGACATGGTGAAGCCGCCCGGCGTGACCAGATGGCGCAGCGGCGCCCGCGCCGCAATGCCTTCGACCGCCTCCAGCAACTGCGCGGCATGGGGCAGGGCATGGCCGCGCAGCACCACGGATTGGGGGCCTATGGATTCGGCCCCGGTAGGCTGTTCATCGGCGAAAAGATCCAGCGTGCTCATACCGGCCATCCATCAAAGTGCGTCATGAAAGATCAGCCCCACGGTATGGCGATGGCCGCTGTGGATGCGGCTGACCCCATGGCGCATGGCCACGCGGCGGTAGCCGGTGCGCCGCCCGGGCACGGGCCGGTGGCGCACGGCCAGGACCAGCGCATCGCCCTGGTCCAGTGCCATCACATCGGCCCGCTGCCGGTCTCCATCGGCCTGGGTGATGACGAACTCGCCACCCGTGAAGTCCCGCCCGGGCCGCGACAGCAGCAGCACCACCTGCAGCGGAAACACATGCTCTCCATAGACATCCTGGTGCAGGCAGTTGTAGTCGCCCGCACCGTATTGAAGGATGAGCGGCGTGGGCCGCAACTGGCCCTGCGCGTGGCAGCGCGCCAGGAAGTCCTGCAGCCGGTCCGGATAGCGCACCTCCAGCCCCATGCGCTGGTTCCAGAGATTGGCCACCGGCGCCAGGCTCAGATACAGCTGCTCGCGCAGGCGCTGCAGCAGCGGTGGCAAGGGGTAGTCGAAATATTGGTACTCGCCGCGCCCGAAACCGTGGCGTGCCATGACGATGCGGGAGCGAAAGCCGTCCTCCCTTGCGTAAAGAGCGGCCAGGTCGCGGCACTGCTGCGCATCCAGCAGGCCGGGCAGGCGCGCGCAGCCTTGCTCATCGAGCTGGTGCTCCATCTGCGTCCAGTGGCAGGGCGGGGCGGATTCGCAAGCTTCGTTGTCGAAAAGACCGAGGTTGAGCATGGCGGGCGGGGTTGGCGGTATGGGCGCTGTGGGCAATTGCCGCAGTCTAGGGCGCCGCCGCAGCGCCTGCATCCCGCTTCTTGCAGTGGACAGAATGTCAACCGGTGGAAGCGCCTGCCAGCCGCCTGCTGGACAGGCCTGGGAGGGTCGGCTGGCGGCTGCAATTGAACAATCGCGGCATTCCTGCAAACGCCTCAGGCCCGCCATGTCCAGCAACGTCCATCACCTCTATCTTTTCTTCGATACGCCCCTGCAGCTGCGCCGCGTGCAACTGATCTGCCAGTACCTGGCCCGGCAGTCCTGGGAGCAGGCCGAGCGCTGGATCCATGAGCTGGACCCCGCCCTGGACCGGTCCGCGCTGTGGGATGACGACTGGGCCAATGCCAGCGCCCTGGGCCATCCCCAGCACCTGGAGCTGGGCTTTGACACCCGCACCACGGCCGGCATGCCCTGGCGATTGCTGGAGACGCTGTTCCAGCACGGCCTGCAGGCGGCGGTGCTGCATGTCTTCTACGACCAGGTGGGCGAGAGCGAGCGCTACCACTTCGATGCCGGCCAGTGGGTCAGCCACCACGCCTGGCTGTCCCGTTACCCGGAGCGCCAGGTGCTGGTCGATACGGATGGCGAGGTCTATCCGCAGCCCGGCCAGGAAGAGGGCGCCGACGGCACCGCCCTCACCAATCCGGCCCAGCCCATGGCCATCACCCGGCTGCGCGAGCGGGACCAGGAGCGTGACCGACAGGCCCAGGAATCCGTGCAGGCCCTGCTGGACACCATGGCCAGCCTGCGCAAGAGCGGCGTATCGCCCGTGCAGGGCATCGTGGGGCTGTTCATGCTGCGGGCCGGCTTTCGCGGGCTGTGCGAGGCCGTGGCCTTCACCGTCATTGCAGCCCTGGCCTTCAGGGGCAAGGGACTGTGGCTCTGGTTGGCTTTGGGATTGGTGCTGGCGGTGGTGCTGCCTCTGTACAGCATGGCCGGCGCGCGACGGGAGTTTGCGGGGCAGGGTGGTGGGGATGCCGCATCCTGAGACAATCCGCGCTCGGCAAAATGAAACAAATTGCACAAGACCCGCTGAATCCCAGGAGAGGGTGAACAGGATGAGGATACGGACCATGGCCCCGGCAGGATGGATCTGCGCCAGCAGGCGCTGTTTTCCTGAGCGGAGCCGTCGCTGATGCAGCCCACCGCCATTGAACAGGGGGCTGCCGTGGCACCAGGCGTTCACGAGGATTTCGGCCATTTGCTGGGGCTGTACATGCGCCGCATCCGCGCCAGCGCCTCGGGCGTGGCCACCGAGATCGGGCTGAGCCGGGAAGCCGTCAACAACTGGAGGAATGGGGTTTCCCTGCCCAATCCGCGCTCGCGCGACCGGCTGGCCGCCTGCGCCCAGTACCTGCGCCTGACGGAGGCGGAGACCAATCGCCTGTTCTCCGCCGCTGGCTTTGCCACGGAGTTTCCGCTGCAGGCCGCCGCCGCTGGCGCCCAGCCTTTTGCATGCTTCATGGACCGGCTTTTCGCCCAGCTGGCCCAGGCCCGGCCCTATGCCATCACCATGCTGCTGTCGCCCGCGCACTGGGGGCAGCCTCCGTTTCGCCAGGAACTGCTGCTGCGCGCCCGCGCCCAGTATGGCGCCGAGGCGGTGTTGCACATCCAGCCGCCCTACAGCGTGAGCACGGCTGCGGCCGACTACTTTGCGGCCCTGGGCCGGCAATGCGGGCTGGGCGAAGTGGGCTCGGACTACGAATTCGAGGCCCTGCTGGAAAAGCGCCTGCTGGCCGGCGGCCGGCTGTTCTGCCTGGTCAGCCGCTTCGAACAAGGCACGGCCGCACTGCGCGAGACGCTGGCCGGCATTCTGCGCAGCCTCAGCGAAATGCACAGCGGCCGCCTGCACTTGCTGCTGTGCGGCAGCGAGGCCCTGGCCGACCTCAAGTACCGCAGCGGTGACCTGTCGCTGCTCAACATCGGCCAGGTGGCCCACTGGCCCGATCCCACGCTGGAAGACCTGGCCCTGATGGCGCGCCAGCGCTGGCCAGGCACGGCCTGGCCGGCCGAGGTCATCGAGGCATTGCAGGCGCTGACGGGCGGGCATCCCGCGCTTTTCGAGGAAGCGCTGCAATGGCTGGTGGAGCAGGGCGTGGGCGTCGCTTCCGTGCACTCGCCCCTGCTGCGCGCCCATCTGGTGGCCAGTGCGCGCCTGTGGCAGACCTTGCTACCCCTGGCGCAGGAGCCTGCCACGCGCGAGCAACTGCGCGGGCTGGTGGATGCGGCATCGCTGGGCCGTGCACGCCCCTATCTGCAGGATGCCGTGCTGCGGCGCCTGTTCTGGGGCAATCTGCTGCAGGTGCGCGGAGCAGGCGAGGGCGCCCATCTGCACTGGCGCTGCGACATTGCCCGCGAAGCCGCCGTGGCGGTGCTGCAGGCATGAGCGGCCTGGGCCGGCTTGTGCAACTGCCCAGATCCTGGTGGCGCGCCGCGCTGCTCGCCTTGGTCACGCTGTTCATCGGCACGGCCATCCTGCTGCCCCGCTACAACCCCGTCACCCGCAGCAGCCTGCAGGGCGCGGAAAGCTCGGGCCGGGTCTGGAACGAAATCATCCTGTGGCGCCTGGCCCTGATGGACTATGTGCGCCAGCATGAAAGCTGGCCGCAGGACCTGGCCAGCGTGGCGCCGGACATTGCCGAACCGCGCGTGCGCATGAGCTCGCCCAGTCCATTCGTGCTGCAGGCGGACGTGGTGCGCGACAGCCAGATGGGCGTGCTCGCCGGAACCCAGGTCCTGCTGCAACTGGACAGGCAACGCTGGGACTGGAGCTGCCAGGGCGGCCTGCCTCCGACTCCGCCGCGCTACCTGCCGCTGAACTGCAGCCCCTCGCCGGGCCAGCCCGAGCATGAACCCTTTGGATGGCTGCGCAGCGTCATCTGGACCAGCGCACTGGTCTTTGGCTGCCTGGCCCTGCTGTGGCTGGTGCGCCATCCGCTGATAGGCCCGGCACAGCTCAAGCCCGAGCGCCTGCGCCGCAAGCCCTACCAGCATCTGCCCCAGCTGGACCGGCTGCTGCGGCTGACCGGCCGCCGTTCCGCCGTCCTGCGCGCTGCAGGCATACGCCCGCCGGATTGGCAGCGCGCCCTGCGCCTTGCCGGCGCAAGCCCAGGCGCCCGGGTGCGGGCCCTGGCCGAACGCCTGTCCGCCGCCTGCAAACCGGCGCAAGGCGAGTGGCCCGTGCCCGGCGACATGTTCGAGTGGACGCTGCCACCCGAGCTGCCCATCGCCCTGGGTCGCTGCCTGGTCTATGCGCCCCCAGCGGAGCTGGAAGAGGGCGAGCTCGTGCGCCAGCTGCGCCTGCTGCAAACCGGCGGCGATGTGGTGCTCATCGTGAGCCCGCACCATCCACAGTCGCCCATGCCGCTGCTGCAGCGCCATGCCCAGGACCGCGCCAACCTGCACGTGCTGCTGGACAGCCCGGGGCAGACCGAATGGCTGCTGGGCGGCGATCCGGACCAGGTGCTGCTGCGGCTGCTGGCCACGCAGTTGCAGGTCACGCGCATATCGCCCTACCAGACGCGCGGCGGCGTAACGCGCGAGGACGTTTTCTTTGGCCGCGAGCGCCTGCTGGCCCGCGTGCTCAACCGCGAACCGGCCAACTACCTGGTCGTGGGAGGACGCCAGCTCGGCAAAAGCAGCCTGCTCAAGGCCGTGCAGCGGCGGCTGCAGGAGCATCCGGCCATCGCCTGCCACTACATCTCGCTGCGCGACCACCGCCTCACGCCGCGCCTGGCCACGCAGTTCGGCCTTCCCGTGGAAACACCGCTGGAGGCCATCATCGAACACCTGCACAAGCAGTCGCAGGGCAGGCGGCTGTACCTGCTGATCGACGAGGCCGACCTGTTCTTCCGCGACGAAGCCCGCAATGGCTACCCCCAGCTCAGCGCCTTGCGCGCGCTGAGCGAGGAGGGCCGTTGCTGGTTCATGCTGGCGGGATTCTGGGATCTGTACGCGGCAGCGCTGCTCGACTACCAGTCGCCGCTGCGCAACTTCGGCGAAATCCTGGCCATTGGGGGATTGGAGCCAGCGGCATGCCACGCCCTGGCCACCGAACCGCTGCGCAGGCTGCGCCTGGGCTTTGCCAACGACGCTCTGGCCGAGCGGCTGATAGAGGCCAGCGGCAGGCGCGCCAACCTGGTCGCCATCCTCTGCCAGGAATGCCTGGAAGCCCTGGGACCCGACGAACGCGTCATCGAAGAACGCCACCTGCGCCAGGCCATGGCATCACAGCCCGTGCAGGACGCGCTGGTGGGATGGGGCCGCTTGAGCACCGACGAACAGGCCTGCCGCCTGGACCGCATCGCCGTCTATCACACGGCCCAGCAAGGACAGACCAGCCTGACCGCACTCGACGCCCTGGTCCAGTCGCACGGCGCCACCGGCCAGGCCCAGGCCCTGCGCAGGTCCCTGGCGCGCCTGCAACTGGCCTACGTCCTGCGCCGCGATGAAACCCAAGGCGTACACGATGCAAGCTACGTCTTCACCATCCCGCTGCTGCAGCGCCAGTTCGAGCCACAGGAAACCGCGCTTTTGCTGAAGCAGGAGCTTGAAGGCCTGGAAACCGTCCTGAACAGCTGAAAACGAAGCAGGCAAGGCACTGGAGGAGTGCTTTGCCTTGGTTTTCAGGCCGTTATCTGCGTTTGTGATTTAACATAATATACATCGTGTCTAGTAGAATTTTGCCAAAAAAAGTGAGCTTTGAAGCGGCTCACATTGATAGCGATCACTAACACGATTGCTCTGAACGATCCACAAACCCTCGTTGACGCACGGGTGGGACTCTATGGGCTGCGCACTGAACTGTCAACCGTTTGAACTTTTACCCGACCGCCAGACGGCTGCTCAGGCGCCTCCAGCGCTTCGCTGCTAGCACCACACGTCTCCTCGTACTCACGCACAGCTGCAGGACACACGAAGATCATCCCGCGCCGAGGCGACCGCAACGGCAACATGACCACCTGGTGAGGATTGCGCAAGGCATCCCAGAGATTTCTGGCCGTGACCAGCCCTTGGGCATAGGCCGAGAAGACGTTCCAGCGATACAGCGCCCGGTGCTGCCAAGGCCTCGATCTCCACAGACCAAGGCGCTGGTCCGCATCCAGTGCCACCTTTAGCTCTCGGTCTTTAGAAAGTGCGTTGAATCTCATAAATTGTTCAATAGGTAGTGCTTTTCACTCAAGCAAGCCACACACTGGCGCTTGATAACTAATTGCAACCTGTCCCGGATTCGCAGGCTGATCGTCATTAACAAATGGCCTCGTTAAATTTAGATCTAATGTTGGAGGCTGCAAACTCTCGATAGTTGGACCACTTATCCCAGTGTTGTCAAAATATTCATTGGTTTTCCCCCTGAATGTGTATGAGATTCCATAACCATAACCGAAGCATCGGTCACACCCGCCAATGATGACCGAACCAGGAAAACCAGACCGGCCCGACTGCCCACCACCACCGCCGTAAATCACAACAAACTGCTCAACATTAGGTAATTTTCTGAATACACCGTTGACTATCGCTGTAGGTAAATCGACATAGTAATTCGGAGTATATGTTTTGAAAAATGGCCTGGACATGGACCCCTGGCGCAAGGCCGTCGCAGGAATTCTTGAAATCTGGGGCTCTTGAAGTCTAAAAGTGTTTACACCGCCACTTATTTGCCCAAGATTTTTATACTCTCTATTGTTATCCGTTCCATAGCTATTGCTTGTACCATCCGGATAGGTCGCAACCCCTGCCTGTGAACCAATACCTGATGTCCCCGACAAGCCCCCCTGCACATAGCCACCCTGCCCTGGCACGCTTCCACCGCCTTTACCAGCCGCCTGCTTGTTGTCTGTGTAGGTGATGCTCTCGCTCACGTGAGATGCGCCTGCCCCACCGCCTTTCCATCCAGCACCACCACCCCCTCCCACGAGCACGTTGGTGCCAAAGCTGTCAGAGTAGGAAATACCCCCTCCTCCACCCCCGCCAATAACAAATCGAATCCGGTCATTGGCATTGATAGCGATTCGTCCTCTCAACTCCTTCGCTCTCTCACCACCATTTCCACCAGCCGCGACCACAGCAGCCGCACCGTTCAAAAGTATCGCAGACGAACCGCCACCACCACCTGCAAACCCTCCGCCACCGTCTCCACCAACAATCGTGTACTGCATCTGAATTGGCTTCTCATAATCGTAGAGCTTTTCAGGATTTACGGTCACGGTTTTATCAGCTTCGCTCACTGTGAATAAACATCTCTGCAAGGTTGTTGAATCATCACCACCTCCGCCGCCGCCACCTCCATTTTTCTTTTCTGGCGGGTAATAGGTATAGCCAGCCAAAGAGCCAGGAGTCACAAATATTTTTTCTGCGAATGAATTATTTGGCGAAACAAATGCAATTATTATTGCAATGCACAATACAGCCCTGCAAAATGGTATATAATGGCTGAATGGCTGAATGGCTGAATGGCTGAATGGCTGAATGGCTGAATGGCTGAATGGCTGAATGGCTGAATGGCTGAATTCATGGTCTCTCCTAAAAAATACTCGCGTTGATGAAATCTCTAGATCATTTTGAGAGCGGGATTACTGGGTGGTACTGGCTGAACCCATCGACCAGGCTCGACCAAGACAACGCATGAAAGCCGGCCTTTGACATCGCCGCGCGAGTAAATCTCGAACGCGACGATGTTGGTCCGATTGGCTGCCGGTAGGTGCCAGCCACACTTGATGACCTCCCGCTGTACTTTTATGGCGAGCTCAGTTGGGCTTTCCGCGAGGTCGGCATTTTCCTGAGAAAATTTCTTGAAGATCAGCGGCGACACCAACGCCATGCCTTGCTCGACAAAATGCACGGCTGCCCCCGTTTCGTTGAACTTGATCTCACGATCAACCAAGCCCTGTTGAACCCACCGCATGAAGTCCAACGCCAACTCGCTGGGCTCGTGCGCAGGCCTTTCCTGACCTTCGATCTTGGGTAGCTGCTGCAAGAGGAGTACCGGCTGAGGGTCATCTGAGCGTGCAGCCTGTGGCTCGGGCCTGGAACGCACCACGACCGTGGGCAAGTCATCGAGCTCGTCGCTCAGGCTCCGGTACTCGGAAGCTACGCTCGTGGCGCGCCGAGTAGGAGGAACAGGTGTTGGTGGCGTCGCCTCGGGCGTAGACACTGCTGCAGGTTCAGATGAAATGATCTGGGCGGTAGGCTGTGCTGGAGGCTCTGGCGTTGCCTGGGCCTCGTCCAGGCCTGCGGCAGCTTGTGATGATTGCTCGCGCACCGCACTGCCTTCCACCCTTGCCCGCGGCGGCTTCGGCGGCCGTGGGCCTTTCTTTGGTCGCATCGCTGCTGCAGTTTCGGCCTCATCGAGGAAGTCACTCTGGTCGAGCAGGTAGGCTGCATCGCCTGGGTCAAAATCGATTGAAGAACTCGCCGCCGGCGGCGGCGCTGGTACTGCCGCATTCTCTGGTTGCCGAGTTGCGCCAGGTTCAGCTGCCCGAGCTGTTCCAGGCACTGGTTCTGCCTTGATTGCTGGGCCAGCTTCTGCTGGAGCCGTTGCGGGGGCACGCCCGGGTGCAGGAGTATCACGGGGGCTCACTGGCGTTGCATCAATCTTTCCTGCCTGATGTGCTGTGCCAGTTGCGGATTTCATTGCAGGTGACTTTGCCGCAGCAGATGGTGCCCTGAACGCCGGTTCACGCATGACTGCCGCAAGCTTCAATTCCTGCTTGCTTGGCACCTTGGGCGCAGCTGCAGCTGCAGGCGTGCGAGGGCTGGCTGCAGCTTCGGGTGCATGGCCTGCCGCATCTTCCTTACCACCAGAACCTGCCGCAGGAATCTGCAGCTGCACGGCCTGCGTTGAGGCCCCGCCCTCCCCGGCCTCATCCTTGCGTTTTTGCCGCAGGATCAATCTGCCTTGCATCGGCGCCGGATACTTGCTCTCGTGCGAAAAGACCTTGGCCAAGGGAAATCGCAGCATGGCCAGGTCGTGCTCATAGCCTCCTCGATCTGCCACAGGTTCTGATGCCTCTCCCTGCACGGTCACATGCCAGATAGCCTGCCCGGTGGTCGGGTTCAGGTCGATGACGCCATAGTCCTGCCAGGTGTCGAATAGCCGATCGTTCTTAGCGTCCCCTGGTACAGCTTCATCGGGCTCATTGCGCTTGATCCATTCGCGCACCGAATCCGCCAACCGCTTGGCCACGAACCAGATGGCTCCCTCAAACACCCAGGCCGCGCCACCTGAGCGGTTCAGCGGCAGATCGGTGCCGGCCTGCAGCATGCTGGTGATGGCCTGCATCAGCAAGTCGATCAACGGCTTGGACTTGGAGGTCGGGAAGCGGCCTTTGTGTCCCGACAGCAGAGCGCGCTGCGTCGAGGCCTGGTCGGCTCGGCGCACCAGCTGGGCCACCAAGCTGTCGCGGTCCTGGCCGCTGAGGTACTGCTCCAGGGCGTCCATGGCTGCAGGCGTCTGGGCCAGGAACACGAGCGCCGACTCTGGCGCAATGCGAGACAGCAGCAGCTGCGCCAGTTTGCCGTGGGCGCTGTAGTCGCGCTGGCTCTTGGGCGTGAAATCGACTAGGTACTCGGCGGCCGCACGCCGGGCCGTGATCTGGACCAGGCTGCCGCCTGCAGGTGTCCAGCGAATCGAATCGGCCATGCCGTCACAACGCCACTGGATCCGCAGATCGGTCATGGGCTTGGCGATGTCGTGCAGCAGCGCGGCGAAGAACACCACGTAGCTCCACTGGTCACGTTGCGCATCGATCTCCTCGATCTGGGAGCCGCCCGGCAACAGCATGGCGTTGCGCCAGGTCAGGGCCGCCAGGACCATCTCAATCGTATGTGAGAGCAGCCCACCGGCATGGGCATGGTGGTGCGCCTCTGACGCAGGCATCAATTGAACGAACGCTGCATACCGATGGATGGCCGGCAAAAAATCTCGCTCCCAGACTTCACGACTCTGGTGCGACTGGCGCCACATGGCATCCACAGCCTTTTCTGCGCGCACGACTGCGAGCAGCTGATCGGAGCTCAGCACCCTGAGCCAGCCTGGTTCCGTACCAGCTACAGCGGGCATCTGTGTCGGCGCTGATTCGGCCACTGTGCCAAGCCCCAGCTTGTCTTCTGCAGGCTGTCGCTGCCTGCGATGTTTTGACCAAGGCGACATAGCCAGCAGCCGTGCGGCAAGACTCTTCATCTTGCCCTCGGACATGGATGGCAGTTGCAAGGTAGCAGGGTCTTGTGGATTGACGAGGGTAGACATCCCTGCCCTTGGGGTGTTGCCCCTTGCTGTCTGAAAGATGTCTTGGGATAGGAACTACAAGGTCGGAGACGGTCGATTGCCATGGCCGAGCACCATACGGACGATGCTGGTCGTAGTCATCCTGAAAACGTTCGGTAAGGACCGTAGGTTTGACGCTTGACTTTTATGATTTTTATGGATCGTACTTCTACTATCCGCTGGTAGAAATGAGAATGATGAACCGAGGTGAAGCAGCAAGGCCAGCCCCTCTGAGATGGGAGCAGACGACCTGATGCAGACGTTCGCTGGAGCCTTGTCGATGACTGCTGTGCAGCGGTTGCGGTCGCTCATGGTCTCATCGTGAACATTCAGTCACGGCCGCATACCGGTCATCCGAGCACCAAGGCTCAAGCCGGCCCAGCGACGGACTTCAGTTAACTAGCCGACGGTGACCCAGGGAACTCCTGAAAATCCGCTATTGCGGCCCAAGAATAGGCGCTGGCGACACAAAGCCGGCGTTCAGCGCATTCCACGGGAGCCGAGGCGACTTCGCAGCTGTGTACCGTCATACTTCACGCAACGCTGAATCATTTGCAAAGTTGCCATATACACACTCCGCGCATCACGTCCTGAAGATGGTGCCGCCCTGGTTGACCTTTGGCGTCGCTCCGTAGACGCCACCCATCACTTCCTCAGTCCCGATGATCGAAAGGCAATTGATGCCGAAGTGGTCGAGTTTCTGCCTCATGCGCCGGTGACTGTTGCTGTCGATGAACATGACCAGCCCCATGGCTTCATGCTGATCGATGGCACGCACATGGAGGCGCTGTTCATCGATCCGGATGTCAGTGGCACCGGCATCGGCCGCAGCCCAATTCTCGTGTCGAGGCCCATGGCCAGCCAAACCTGTTCCCGTGAACTGTTGTGCGCCAGTGCCCATCCCAGGCCGCGCGGTAGGTTGCACTACGCCTTACCAGCGACCGGCCGGAGTGTCATGCCACCACCGGCCAGAACCCAATGGCAGACTATCCACCTGCTCACAATTCGACGTTCAGCTTCTTTTTATAGACCTCAAGACGAAGCTCAGCTCGATCAATAAAGTCATGGTAATAAAGCATCTCGGAGTACAGCTCACCATAGGGAATCCTCGTCCGGTGATCTATGAGTGTACCCGTTGCAAAAAAACCCTTTCCATTCGCAAAGGCCTTCCAATCCGTGGAAATTCGATTTTCATCTATGGTGCCGCCGATCAGGTAACCATAAAACTTCGTGATCCGACCATTGGACTTAGAAGCCAATAGACGCGCATACTCTACCAAATCATTTGCATGGTCTTGCAGCGGTACGTCTGGCGCCTTGAACTCGATAATTACTGCTGCGCCCTCCGCTGTAAAAAGAGCGATGTCAGGCCGCTTGCTGCCATTTTCATCATTGTTTTTCTTGAACATTTCAAGAAGTTCAACATCTACATCGGCGTCAAAGAGCTTGCTTCCGTCGACCCAAGCTAGGGTAGATAGAGGCTTGTCGGAAGTTATGTGCTCAAAATACTGATATTCCTCGTTGAGGAGCCAGATGTCGTGATCCTGCACTTCCGTAGAATCTTTGTACCTGGGGAAGAAAACGTTGTGAATAATGGACTCATTCTGTTTTCTCTCCCCTTTGGCGATATTCTGACAATCAAGGAGGCCGTCCACAGCATGCCTCAAGACTTGAATCATTGCGGTGCGGCGCACAACCAATTGCGACAAGTTGGCCATGTCCATCTTGCGTATGGTGCTGGTATACCTCCATGACAGCTCGTTCACCCTCTCACGAAAACCTTCGCTACGGGGATCTAGTTTTAGGAGCTCCTGCTTGACGTCGAACAGCTTCGAAGTGTCATTAACGATGTCCTCCTGAAACCTCTTCAGCACGCGCTTAGCTATATTCTCTGCGGTATCCCCGTAATGAACCTTAATTTTCGCACCATCTAACATCGAACTCGTGATTCCGAATTTCTGCTCGGTCGCGTTAACCAGTTCGGCACGGTTAAAGTCCTCCGGAGTGATGACCTTATAGACATAGTCCTCAAGAGACTGCAGCACATCTTCCAGGGAGAACCTGCCATCAAAGTCACCCGTAGATGTGCATTTCTCCGGTATATCAAAACCATCCCGCTGCTGATTTACGCTCTTTTCAAGCTCAGCACTTTCCACTAAGATTAGCTCAAACCTACCGCCAATGGGTCGCTTTCTGGCGGCGGCATTTTTAATAAATTCCTTCGTGACCGGCTGAACGATTGCAGCATTGGCGCATAGGGCAACCTCATGCTGAAAATTACGAAATTCTTCGGATTCGAAAGAATAGTGAGTTATCTGCAGATATTGACCAGATCGAGGTTTTTCACCATGCTCGCAAAGTAGAGGTAGCGCGAGCTTCTCGACCGGCTTGGGTAGCGAGTCAGATCTAATGAATTCCTGGCGCTCATCGGTTCCTCGCGTTTCTTTTACGCCAATTGAAAAGTCTCCAATAAGTCCCTTTAGAATTATTAGTCGCTGAAGGAATGCGGTGTATAGGTGAGCGACTATTGCATAGCAAGAATAGGCATCCACGCCTTCTTCATTGCACTCATCACTGGCAGGTTGGATTTGCCGATCCTTAAGCGTCACCGTCGTCCCAATTGGCTCATCGGTCACCTCACGCGCGAACGACTGCTCAGAGATCTCTCGAGTTTCCGCGTCAACGTTAAGGGTTCGCCGAAACTTCTGGTCTCCGTCGCTATAAACGCTACGTATGGACAGTCGCTTGAAGTGGTGAAAGTATTGGATTCGTCCCACCCCTTTGCACTTACCAATACCTTGAATCTTCAAGTAGTCTTTGTACGTGGAATCCATAGTAACGAAAGCCTTTACCTGTTCGTCACCGAATCCCGCTCCATTGTCTGCACACGATACGTGCACGTCAAAGCCATCATCGAATAGCGCAGTACTGATAAATTCGACGTGAAAATCAACTGAAAACGGAGGTGCGTTTGGCTCTCTGCTTCGGCGAATTAGGTACGAATCAATTGCGTTGGAGAGCATCTCTTCCAACGCCACATAACTACTGTGATTGATTGTTTTATTCTTGAGCCCGCCACGGATGTCGAGGGTCATAGTATTTCCCGAGAATTGCCTTCGTTGCCAATATACGGCAAATTTGGTTGACCATGGCTCGCTTCCGCTTAAAAGTCCCAGCGGTATGACCTAAGGCGCCAAGAGTTACTCGCGAGCTACGACGCGGCGGGCCACGGTCGACTGAACGGTGTTGAATGTGCAGCGGACGATCAGGGCTGCGGCTGGAGCTTGACCGCTTTGCGCGGTCGCCGGCATTCTTGGTGGGCGGCCCAATGTCTTAGATCAGCCTAGAACTGCCGTTGTCAGTGGCGGTTTCGCAGCGGTTGCCGTCATCCAGACTTGGCCGTCGAACGCGTACCTTCGGCCAGAAGCTGCCGTTGGCAATGACTGCTTGGCTGACCGCTTTATTTGTCAACACCGCAGCAGCCTATGAGTCGGCATCGCGGTGAAGAGTGTCAAACGTTTGCCTAGCTTCCCGAAATTGGTCTGCATTCTCGACGATCCACGTCCACAGCGGCACCATGCGCAGGAGCAACTCCATGCCGGTTTCCGACAGCTCGTATTCCACCCTGGGCGGCACCTCTTCGAAGTCATGGCGCAGCACTAAGCCATCACGCTCCAACTGCCGCAGTGTCAGCGTCAGCATGCGCTGGGTGACTCCGTGCATGCGCCTACCAATCTCTGCATGCCGCAGCCTGCCGTACACCCCCAGGGTGTGAAGAATGCCAAGCGACCAGCGGTTTCCGGCATGCGCAAGCACCTCGCGTCGAACCCCATCATCATCGTCTCGCAGGCCATCACAAACGTTCTGCGCGTATTGAAGAATTTCGTCTCGGTTCACTGTGGTTTTGCTCCCGGTATCACGCGTGTGCCTTCTTACATCACCTGCGATGCGTGGCTAGACTGCCCGAACTCTCTCATTTTCCTGCCCACACGATGAACCAATTAGACCCTAACGCGACGTCTCAAAACATCCTCGTCCTCGGTGCCGGCGAACTCGGCCTGCCGGTGCTTCGCAACCTCGCACGTCGTGCCAAGAGCGCGGCCGGTACCAAGATCAGCGTGCTGCTGCGCGCCAGCGCCGTGGAATCCTCCGAGCCTGCCAAGCAGCGGGATATCGCGGAGATTCGTAGCCTCGGCATCGAGATCGTCCTGGGCGACCTAGTGAAAAGCTCCATCGATGAGCTTGCCGTGGTTTTCGCACGCTATGACACCGTGATCGGGTGCGCAGGCTATGCAGCCGGCATCAACACACCGATGAAGCTGGCGCGGGCCGCGCTGCAGTCAGGCATTCCCCGGTACTTCCCCTGGCAGTTCGGGGTCGACTTCGACGTGATCGGCCGGGGCGGCCCACAGGACATCTTCGACGCACAGCTCGACGTGCGCGAGCTGCTGCGCAGCCAGAACCAGACGGAGTGGGTCATCATCTCCACCGGCATGTTCATGAGCTACCTGTTCGAGCCCGAATTCGGCGTCGTTGACCTGCAGAACGATGCAGTCCACGCCCTGGGAAGCCTCGATACCGCAGTGACGTTGACCACTCCCGATGATATCGGCGCGCTGACGGCCGAAGTGGTGTTCGCCCAACCCCGCATCCGCAACGAGATTGTGTATCTGGCAGGCGACACCGTGACTTACGGCGAGGTGGCGGACAAGCTGGAGGCGGGCCTTGGCCGCTCTTTCACCCGGTCGGTATGGACCGAGCAGTACCTGCTGGATGAACTGGCGCGCGACCCGCAAAACATGATGAGCAAGTACCGTGCAGCCTTTGCCCAGGGGCGCGGCATGTCGTGGGCCAAGAGCGGCACTTTCAACCAACGCCACTCCATTCCGGTAACGGACGTGTCGTCGTGGATTCATGCCAACCTGGCATCTCGCCGCGCCGAATGATGGGGTTTAAGGCGAGCGCTTCTGGCTTCTCAGTTGGCAACGGAATCTGTCCGCAATCAGCGACGATGGCTCGAAAGCCGACTCCCGCAAACTGAAACTGAGCGACAGCAACGGGTCGAGGGCCGTCGTCTGGTTGTCTCCGCTGAACCTCGTCAACCAGCCTGAAGCAGTCGCTCAAGCCCGCATCACAACCGCCCTCTCCTAGCCTGAGGCTGTCGTTTGGAAGTCGGCAGCGGCCGACTGCGCCTGGTCGCGATCTCCAGGTCGCCCGGTACTAGCTAGCCGCCGTTCAGCGCGGCCGAACCAAGCTTGCGCCCGTGCGGCCTTCACTGAGCACCTCAGATTTCCGTCTGCTCTGAGATTTCTAGGGCGTCATCAACCTCGATACCGAGGTATCTCACTGTCGACTTGAGCTTGGAGTGCCCTAGAAGCAGTTGAAGAGCCCTGAGATTTTTGGTGCGCCGATATATCAGCGTTGCCTTTGTTCTGCGCACAGAGTGCGTGCCGTACTCAGCCCGGTCCAGGCCGAGCTCCTCGACCCAATGTCCGAGGATCCGAGCGTACTGTCGGGTGCCCAAATGAGGCGACTCGTGCAGCCGGCTGGGGAACAGGAAGTCCTCGGACTTCAGGCGCGCCTGCTTGATCCAAACCTGCAATACGTCCCGCGTTGCCTGAGTGATTTCGAACTGGACGGGCCGCCGTGTCTTCTGCTACATGATGATGGCGCGCGTCGCCACCTGATCTCCATGGCAAACGTCTCGAACCTTGAGAACGACGAGGTCACAGCCGCGCAGTTTGCTGTCGATGCCGAGGTTGAACAAGGCAAGTTCACGGACCCTGCCGTCCATTTGGAGCCGAACGCGTAGCGCCCAAATGCCCTTGAGTTTGAAGGGCACCTTTTGGCCGACGAGCTTGCCCTTGTTCCATGGCTCGCGATGAACGAAGTTGCCTGTGGTTCCCATGATGGTCTCCCATCGAGTAAAGAACACTAAAGGATGCACTTCTCAACGGACCGAGGTCGCCGCGTAGCCGGTGCTACACACCGGCTACGCGGGAATTTTCGACGTCGGCTGACTTGCGTGCTTGTGAAATGTCAGTCTCGGCAATGAAGTCCTTCACGGATCTCACTCTCTCAATCTAATTCAACTATTCAACATTTGATGTATTATTGGCAGATGCAAGAAGCCCAAGTCATCCGCTCTCTCTCAGCCCTGGCCCATGAAGCCCGCCTGCGCGTTTTTCGCGCCCTGGTGGTCGCAGGCCCCGAAGGGCTGACACCCAGTGTCTTGGCCGAGCAGTTGGGCATCGCTCCCAATGCACTGTCCTTCCATCTCAAAGAGTTGTCCCATGCTGAGCTGGTCAGTCAGGAACGTCAGGGGCGCAACGTGCTGTACCGAGCCGCGTTCCCTGCGATGAACCACCTCTTGGCCTACCTCACCGAAAACTGCTGCCAGGGCGCTGTTTGCACTCCGGCAGATGCCTCTACCTGCAACTGCTAACGGAGCACACGATGAAACGCTTCCACGTCCACATGCATGTTGATGATCTGGCCAAGAACATCACCTTCTACTCCCAGCTCTTTGGCGCAGAACCTGCCCGCGTGGAAGCCGATTACGCCAAGTGGATGCTCGATGAACCCCGGGTGAACTTCGCCATCTCGACCCGGGGCAACAAGCCTGGGCTGGACCATCTTGGCTTCCAGGTGGATGAAGCAGTGGAACTGGCAGAGCTCAAGGCGCGCGCCGAGTCTGCTGACATGGCACTGCTGGATGAGGGCACTACCACCTGCTGCTACGCCCGCAGCGACAAGCACTGGATCACCGACCCCCAAGGCATCGCCTGGGAGCACTTTCATTCCCTTGAAAACATCCCTGTGTTCAATGAAGCGGCGCAGTCGGCGCCCAAGTCCAGCGCCTGCTGCAGTCCTGCCGCAGCGGCGACAACCACGGCGTCTTCATGCTGTGCACCCCACCCCCAAACTTCCAACTCCAAGTCTTGCTGCTGAGGCTTTATGACCAACACTACAACACCCTTGAATGTTCTGTTTCTGTGCACCCACAACTCGGCGCGCAGCATCCTGGCGGAAGCCTTGCTCAACGATATGGGCCAGGGGCGCTTTAAGGCCTATTCGGCTGGAAGCAGCCCACGAGCCAACCAGCAGCCCAACCCACTGGGCTTGCAAGTGCTGCAACGCGCAGGCGTGTCCGTAGAGGGCCTGCGCAGCAAGAGCTGGGACGAGTTTGCCGTGGCCGATGCGCCGAAGATGGATCTGATCATCACCGTCTGCGACAACGCCGCAGGCGAAGTCTGCCCCATCTGGCCCGGACACCCCGCTACTGCGCACTGGGGCTACGCCGATCCTTCTGAAAGCGATGCTGATGACGACGCCAAGCTCGAAGCTTTCCGCCAGACCATGCACATGATTCGCCGCCGTCTGGAGCTGCTCGTGAATCTGCCCGCAGACAAACTGGAGAAGGCACGACTGCAGGGCACAGCCCGCGAGCTGTCCGCGCAGTGATCCACTGCCTCACCAACGCACGCCCATCACTTACCCACGGTCTCCATCACGATGCTTTCGGCTGTACTGATCTTTTTTTTCACCCTGGTTTTGGTCATCTGGCAACCACGAGGCCTGGGAATCGGATGGAGTGCCTCTTTGGGGGCAGGTATCGCTTTGCTGCTGGGGGTGGTGCATCTGGCCGACATTCCCGTGGTATGGAACATCGTCTGGAACGCCACCGCAACCTTTGTCGCTGTGATCATCATCAGCTTGCTGCTGGATGAGGCCGGGTTCTTCGAGTGGGCAGCGCTGCACTTCGCGCGTTGGGGCGGCGGCAAAGGCTCCAAGCTGTTTGCCTTTATCGTGCTGCTCGGTGCCGCCGTGTCGGCACTGTTCGCCAACGATGGGGCCGCGCTGATCCTCACTCCCATCGTCATGGCCATGCTCGTGGCGCTGGGCTTTTCGCCGGCAACGACCTTGGCTTTTGTGATGGCGGCAGGCTTCATTGCGGACACGGCCAGCCTGCCGCTGATCGTCTCCAACTTGGTCAACATCGTCTCTGCCGACTTCTTCAAGATCGGCTTCAACGAGTACGCCTCTGTCATGGTGCCGGTCAATATGGTCTCGGTGCTCGCCAGCTTGGCCATGCTGATGCTGTTCTTTCGCCGGGATATTCCAGCCTCCTACGACCTTGGCCAGCTCAAGCGCCCAGCCGATGCCATCAAAGACCCAGCTACATTCCGCGCTGGCTGGGTAGTACTTGCGTTGCTGCTGATTGGCTTCTTTGGCCTGGAGCCATTGGGAGTGCCTGTGAGCGCCGTGGCGGCAGCGGGCGCGGTCATCTTGCTGGCCGTGGCAGGCCGTGGGTCGGTCATCAGTACCAAGAAGGTGCTGCATGGTGCCCCCTGGCAGATCGTGATCTTCTCGCTGGGCATGTATCTGGTGGTCTACGGGCTGCGCAATGCAGGCCTGACGGACTATCTGGCTGCGATGCTGGAGCGTTTTGCACATGGCGGTGTATGGGGCGCAGCCATTGGCACGGGACTGCTGTCTGCCTTGCTGTCATCCGTAATGAACAACATGCCAACAGTGCTGGTGGGCGCTTTGTCCATCGACGCCTCCAGTGCCAGCGGCATCGTTAAAGAAGCGATGGTCTATGCCAACGTGATCGGTTGTGACCTGGGTCCCAAGATCACCCCCATCGGTAGCTTGGCCACGCTGCTGTGGCTGCATGTGCTGGCAAAGAAGGGCACCACGATCAGCTGGGGCTACTACTTCAAGGTTGGCTCGGTGCTGACCGTACCCGTACTGCTTGCCACTTTGGCTGCCCTGGCATTGCGCCTGAGCATCTTTGCCTGAACACACCCCTCTGTCCTGGAGCCGGTATGAGCACTATCACCATCTATCACAACCCCGCCTGCGGCACCTCCCGCAACGTACTGGCCTTGATCCGCAACAGCGGCGAAGAGCCCACGGTCATCGAATACCTCAAGACGCCTCCTGATCGGCCCACCTTGGAGCGCTTGCTGGCCGAAATGGGTGTGCCGGTGCGCGAGGTCCTGCGGCAAAAAGGCACGCCGTTCGATGAACTCGGTCTGAGCGATCCCAAGTGGACCGACCAGCAGCTGATCGACTTCATGCTTGAGCATCCAATTCTGATCAATCGACCCATCGTGGTGACGCCGCTAGGTACTCGTCTGTGCCGGCCGTCTGAGGCCGTGCTGGACATCTTGCCCCGCCCTCAGTTGGGCGCATTCACAAAAGAAGACGGAGAGGCCGTCATCGACGCGAAAGGACAACGTGTTGCACAGCACTGATTTACCCAACCTCGACGAACACTCCTTCGAGACTGCGGACCTGACTCGGTTGCTGCCTGCCCAGCGCGCTACGCATGCACCTCGCATCTTGCTGCTTTATGGATCGGCCCGTGAGCGCTCCTACAGCCGACTGCTGACGGAGGAAGCTGCTCGACTGCTTCGCAAACTAGGGGCAGAGCCTCGGATCTTCGATCCACGTGGGTTGCCGCTGCCAGACGATGCGCCGGAGAGCCATCCCAAGGTCCAGGAACTGCGCGATCTAGTGCAGTGGTCCGAAGGAATGGTGTGGACTTCCCCCGAGCGCCATGGCGCAATGACCAGCATCCTCAAAGCCCAGATTGACTGGATTCCGCTGGCCGTGGGCGCTGTGCGGCCGACCCAAGGCAAGACCCTGGCGGTGATGCAGGTCAGTGGGGGTTCGCAGTCATTCAACGCACTCAACCAGATGCGCGTGCTGGGACGCTGGATGCGTCTGATCACCATCCCCAACCAGTCGTCGGTGGCCAAGGCATTCTTGGAGTTCGATGAAGCCGGCCGCATGAAGCCCTCTGCCTACTATGAGCGGGTGGTCGATGTGATGGAAGAGCTGGTCAAGTTCACGCTGCTGACCCGCGACAGTGCAGATTACCTTGTGGACCGCTACAGCGAGCGACGTGAGTCTGCACAAGCACTCTCGCAACGCGTTAATCAGCGAAGCATCTAAAGCGCCGAGACGATGCAACGCCGCACCCGGATCACTGCCATGCTGGGCGTGGCCCAAACGCTGTCGTGGGCTTCGTCGTACTACCTTCCTGCTGTTTTAGCGGAGCCGATCAGCAGTGCGGTCGGCATGGCGTACTCCACGGTATTCGCGGCCTTCTCGGTGGCACTATTGGTTTCCGCTGGCATGGGACCCGTCGCAGGACGGTTCATTGACCGCTTCGGTGGCCGTCCAGTATTGGTCGCCAGCAACCTGGTGTTCGCTGCTGGACTGGTGATCCTTAGTCTAGCCACGCAGGCCAGCCATGTGTTCCTGGCCTGGGCCGTCATGGGCATAGCCATGGGCAGCGGCCTGTACGAAGCCGCCTTTGCCACTGTCGTTCGCATGTATGGCCAGGACGCTAGGCATGCCATCACTGGCATCACGCTGTTTGCCGGCTTCGCCAGTACTGTAGGCTGGCCGCTTTCCAGCTATCTCGCGCATGAGTTTGGCTGGCGTGATGCATGTCTGGCGTGGGCACTGCTGCACCTTCTTTTGGGAGTTCCGCTCAACCTGCTGCTGCCGCGCGCAGCTGCTGTAGTAGTCGAACCAGAACCGCGTGATAAACAACCTGCGGCCAGCCCCCACGAGCATTCAAGCGCAGCTGGCAAGCCGCACAGATCCACAGCCTATCTGATGGCCTATGTGTTTGCGGTTTCGTGGTTCATCAGTACGGCGATGGCGGCCCATCTGCCGCAGCTTCTACAGACGACCGGAGCAGCAATTGGCGTTGCCATCGGAGCCGCTGCGCTGGTGGGGCCCGCGCAGGTGGCTGGGCGGTTGGTGGAATACGGGTTCTTGAAAAACGCCCACCCTCTGCTGTCTGCCAAGCTGGCCATCTTGGCGCATCCCGCTGCAGCACTGTGTCTGTATCTGATTGGAGCGCCTGCAGTGAGTCTGTTTGCAGTCTTGCACGGGCTTGGGAACGGAATTTTGACGATTGCCGTGGGCACGTTGCCGCTCAAAGTGTTTGGTGCACAGGGCTATGGACAGCGGCAAGGCTGGTTGATGGTGCCCGCGCGCATCGTGCAAGCGGGGTCCCCGTTTCTCTTCGGAATGGCTGTATCCCATTGGGCGCTGGGAGCATTGTGGCTTTCCTCAATGCTCGGCATCACCGCGTTCTTTGCGCTGTGGGCCATGCGCATTCAGCCCCGCGCTGCCAGTGCGCAATGAATTTGGAGGTCGATGTGAGCGTGACACTGTATGACGTGATCATTGTTGGAGGAGGCCAGGCTGCACTGTCCGTTGCCTACTTCCTGAGGCGCACAAACCGCTCAGTGCTGATCTTGGACGCCGAGGATGCAGGTGGAGGGGCCTGGCAGCATGGCTGGGACTCTCTGCGCCTGTTCTCTCCTGCAAACTGGAGCTCCATTGCTGGCTGGCCCATGCCTAGCTCCGGCGAGCAGTACCCAAGCCGCGATCAGGTTGTTAGCTACCTGCGGCAGTACGAAGCCCGCTACAGCCTCTCGGTACAGCGGCCTGTGCTGGTGACGGCGGTGGAGCGTAGAGACCACGGTTTTGCCGTAAAGGGAGGTGACCGGTCGTGGGATGCGCGCGTGGTGGTGAGTGCCACAGGGACTTGGCGCAACCCGTTTATTCCGGAACTCGAAGGTCGGTCCGCGTTTGGCGGTCTCCAAGTTCACTCCGCACATTACGTATCGCCCAGCGCATTTCAAGGACTGCGAGTCATGGTGGTCGGTGGTGGCAACTCGGGTGCGCAGATCTTGGCCGAGGTTTCGCAGGTTGCTGCGTCCACTACCTGGGCCACCTTGAGCCCGCCTGCCTTTCTGGCAGACGATGTGGATGGAAGAGTGCTCTTTGAACGCGCAACTGCACGGTGGCTGGCAATCCAAGAAGGCCGTGACCCGACAGACTTGCCAGGGGGATTTGGCGATGTCGTCATGGTGCCCCCTGTCGTGGATGCCCGCGCACGTGGCGTGCTTCATGCCGTAGGAGCATTTGAGAGACTGACAGCTGAAGGCGCACAGTGGGCGGACGGCACCAGCCGCACGTTTGACGCCATCTTGTGGTGCACCGGGTTTAAGCCCGCACTCCAACATCTGGAGTCTCTTGGCGTGGTGGCCGATAGCAAAGTCACTGTAGACGGGACACGTGCGCGCGATGTGCCAGGCCTCTGGCTGGTCGGCTACGGCGAGTGGACCGGTCCCGCATCGGCCACTCTCATAGGTGTCATGCGCACCGCGCGCTCCACTGCAACCGAGATTGACCAGTACCTTGCTGCCCAAGTGCCAGCGTAGGCACCGCTGGGTGCGTCGGTTTACATGTGCATGTAAATGCACGTATTATTCGGCACATGACTACCTCGCCTCTCAACCGCACGCATGCCATTGACGCCGCCATCGGGTCCTTGGAAAGCAGCTTTTTCAAGGCGCTTTGCGAGCCTGCCCGGATTGCAGTGCTCAAGCGCGTGATGCAACTAGGGAGCGCTGATGTAACGGAGATCGCTGCCGAGTTGCCCCAGGAGCGCTCTGTGGTTTCTCGCCATCTGCAGATACTGTCTGAGGCTGGCATCGTGCGCGCGCAGAAGTCAGGCCGACAGATGTTCTATGAGGTGGACGGTCCCTCAATCATCCAGCGGCTGGAGGACATGCTTTCACACACCAAGGGCATTGCAGCTCACTGCTGTCCTGGCAATCAGCGGTAGTTTTTTTCATCTCATATGTGTATATGTGCGCACAAACGAACATAAATAACTTCGAAGTGATCGTGATCGGTGGCGGCCAGGCTGGCATGGCGTGCGGGTGGCACCTACAACGCCAAGGGCGTGACTTTGCAATCCTGGATGCGCAAGACAGGCCTGGAGGAAATTGGCGCAACTACTACGACAGCCTCACGCTGTTTTCGCCGGCACGGTACTCGGGGTTGCCTGGCATGGCATTTCCAGTTGCCCATCAAACAAAAAGCGCAGGTTGTCCTGGTGGAGCGAGAGGGGACAGGCTTTCGCGTCGCAACAGCAGATGAACAGATCTTTTTTTCCAAGGCCGTCGTGGTGGCCACGGGGGCATTCAGCAACCCCTACATCCCCGAAATAACAGGCCTGCAGGACTTTGAGGGCCGCGTGCTCCACAGCGCTAGTTTTGGAAGAGCCCAAGAGTACTCTGGAGAGCGTGTCATCGTGGTGGGCGCTGCAAACTCTGCTGTACAGATAGCGCATGAGCTGGCCCAAATCGCGAATGTGACGTTAGCGACCCGAGAACCTGTGCGCTTCTTTCCCCAGCGGCCTTTGGGCATCGACTTCCACGCTTGGCTGAAATGGACTGGTTTAGAGAAGACCAGATGGCTCAACGACCAAAGCACCCCTGTGCTAGATCGTGGGACCTATCGGCGTGCGCTGCACTCTGGGCTGATTCGGCACAAAGACATGTTCCATCAAGTGACGCGTGATGGTGTGGTCTGGCAAGACGGAACTTATGAGCCGGTTGAAAGCATCATCTTTGCCACAGGGTTTCGCCCGAAACTGGGAGCACTCGGGCAGCTGCCAGTGCTCGACCAACAAAATCGGGTAGCTCATAAAAATGGTATCTCGACTACGGTGCCGGGCCTGTACTTCGTAGGGTTGCCCAGGCAGCGCAGCTTTGCATCGGCCACATTGCGAGGTGTGGGGCCAGATGCTCAGTACATAGCTAAAAGACTGATAGCTCAATTGCGCTGATTCAGAATGACTGCTTTGGGTGGTGGATTCAACCGCGCTGCGCGAAGTCGATCCTTCAAACAGATGCGGGACGAATCGAGCAATCGGCTGGCAGCTTCCAAGGATGGAGCGGTCGCCCTGACCGGAACCGCTCAACGACCGGTGTTGATCGTTGCGGTCACTCGTGCACTGCACCGTGAATGGCTCAGATCAGCCTGAACCTGCCGTTCGAGTCCTCGCGCCGGGCGACCTTTTATGGCCGACTGGCGACGGCCTGCACCCGTTGAATGCCTGCCCTAAGAGTGGCTAACACCACCGATCCACGAAGCGCGCACAGATGATCGCCGCTGCCAGTTTCAGCAGCGCTTCGTGGATATCCAATCGTCTTTCAAAGCGGATTCGCAGCTTGCCAAAGCCTACAAACCAGCTGTGCGTCCTCTCCACCACCCACCGGTGTTTGCCCAGCCGCTCGCTGCTCTCAATGCCTCGTCTGGCAATCCGGCCAATGATGCCCCGCTGCCTCAGGTGGGCTCGGCATCGCTTGAAGTCGTAGCCTTTGTCGGCGTGCAGCTTTGCCGG
>JAAIGE0100183984.1_pt1 | contig 36737 bp, 37 predicted proteins | sample 6487951 | NCBI WGS metagenome assembly JAAIGE01 (sample SAMN13974128, study PRJNA590717) | phyllosphere metagenome | biome: tomato field; feature: multiple bacterial spot infested tomato fields; material: tomato leaves; isolation source: leaves from tomato fields | host: Solanum lycopersicum ...
ACACAGTGGCCTCATGCCCTGAATCTGTTGCAAGCCCTGCACACCCACCAGTCTTCATGCCTGCATCCGTGGAACAACCGATTATGGAAGTGGCAACGCAACCAGTGAAGAAAGGCCGGGATGCCTATTACTGGCGTCTGCTGGCAACCGGGTTCAGCTTTGCCCTGTTCGGGGTAAGCGGGCTGTGTCTGCGCGTGTTCGTCTTTCCAGTCCTGAGTTGCTTTCCGGGGAGCGTCGCAGACCATCAGCGACGTGCCCGCCGGACCATCAGCCGGCTGTTCTGGCGATTCATCAGAATCATGGCGCGGCTGGGCGTGCTGACCTACGAGGTCAAAGGCGCCGAAAAGCTGGGACGCCCAGGCCAGATGATCATCGCCAACCACCCGTCCCTGATCGACGTGGTGTTCCTGATCGGGCTGGTGCGTGACGCCAACTGCGTGGTCAAGCGCAGCCTGTGGGAGAACCCTTTCACGCGCGGGCCGGTGCGTTCCACTGGCTACATCAGCAATGACGGCAGCATGGACATGCTCGATGCCGCTGTGGAACGCCTGCAGGGCGGCCAGACCCTGATCATTTTTCCCGAGGGCACTCGCACCCAGCCCGGCCAGCCGCCTGCCTTTCACCGCGGTGCCGCCGCCATTGCCCTGCGCGGCGCCAGCATGATAACGCCGGTGACCATCAAGGTCAGTCCGACCACGTTGACCAAGGCCGAGCCCTGGTACCGGATTCCACAACGCCGCGTGCATTTCACCCTGCATGTGGGTGCCGACATCGATCCGACAACCTTCAGCGCGCTGGGTCCGCCGCCTTTGGCGTCCCGCAAGCTCAACGATTACCTGCATGACTACTTCATCAAGGAGCTCGCCACAGATGAGCGATCTACACCTGGACATTAAAGTGCTGATCATCGACGCCCTGGGCCTCGAAGACATCACCCCGCAAGACATCGGCAATGACCAGACGCTCTTCGGCGAGGGCCTCGGACTGGATTCGGTCGACGCACTGGAACTCGGCCTGGCCATCCAGAAGCGCTACGGCATCAGGATCGATGCCGACGCCAAGGACACCCGCAACCATTTCGCCAACGTCGACAGCCTTGTGGCGTTCGTCAGCGCCAGACAGCCGGTCTGAGGATTGAACATGCAAACCCGTGAAGACATCTTCCAAACCCTGCGCGCGGCCATGGTCGAACTGTTCGAACTGGAACCTGAAAGGGTCGTTCCCGAGGCGAACCTCTATCAGGACCTGGAAATCGACAGCATCGACGCTGTCGACCTGATCGACCACATCAAGCGCAAGACCGGCAAGAAAATCGCGGCGGAAGAGTTCAAGTCCGTCAGAACCGTCAACGATGTGGTCGAGGCCGTCTACCGACTGGTCAACGCCGCCGAATGAAACGGCTGGTTGGTCTGATCCTGGTGCTGGCCGGTGTTCTGTACCCGTTCGCCGTCTATTGGGGAACCGAGCACTTCGCGCCCTGGCAATTTGCCCTGCTGCTGGGAAGCCTGTGGCTTGCGCGCATCGTGACCGGTGAGCGCAAACCCGGCAGCCTGGCGATGGCCCTTGTGGCGCTGGGGTTCTGCGTGGTGCTCGGGTTACTCGACAGCCATGTGATGCTGCGCTGGTACCCGGTGCTGGTCAGCCTGTTCATGCTTGGCCTGTTCGGCTCGAGCCTGATCTACGGCCCGCCGATCGTCGAGCGCATGGCGCGCATCAACCGGCCTGAGCTCTCTGAATCCGGCATTCGCTACACCCGGCGAGTCACTCAGGTCTGGTGCGTGTTCTTTTTGGGCAACGGCCTTGCTGCGGCCGCACTGACGCTGTGGGCACCGCTGTCATGGTGGACGCTCTACACCGGCCTTGTTTCCTATGGACTGATGGGCCTGCTGTTCGCAGGCGAACTGATCGTCCGCCTGCGCGTCATGGGCGGCCCATGAAATGGATAGCATGAACTGGCTAACTCTCGAAAACCTGCTGCTCGACACCAAGACGGATCGACGGCTGACCACCGCTCCCGAGCTGACGCTCGCCCAATGGGGGGCGCGGGCATTGAGCGTTGCGTGCGGACTTCAAGCCCGTGGCATCCGGCAAGTGGCCCTGCACCTCGAAGATGCCGCCGAACTGGGCATCGCGTTGTTCGGCGCCTGGCGTGCCGGGGTGAGCGTGCTGCTGCCTGCCGACCTGCAAGGACAGACCCGCGAGCGCTGGGCCGGTCAGGTGGATCTGTGGATCACCGACCAGCCCGGCGATGTACCGCTGAATGAGCTGCACGCAGCCCCCCTGGCACCGGCTGCGCTCGATCTGGACCAGTGCCGCCTGAGCCTGTGCACGTCAGGTTCCAGCGGCGAGCCGAAGCTGATCGAAAAGCGTCTTCGCCAACTGGCCAATGAAGTCACGGCCCTCGAACAGCTCTGGGGTGCGGAGCTGGGTCAGGCCTGCATGGTCGGCAGCGTGGCGACCCAGCACATCTACGGCCTGCTGTTCCGGTTGTTGTGGCCGCTGTGCGCGGGGCGTTCATTCGTGCGTCGTCAGTTGCCCTTTTCCGAAGACGTGCAGCGCGCCAGCCTCGAAAACGCGTCGTTCGCCTGGGTCGCAAGCCCGGCCCTGCTCAAGCGCATGGGCGACAACCTCGACTGGCCCAGCCTGAGCACAGTACGCCGGGTGTTCTCTTCCGGTGGCGTACTGCCGGGCGACGCAGCGCAAAGCCTTCATGTGCGACTGGGGCAATGGCCGACGGAAATCTTCGGCAGTTCGGAAACCGGCGGTATCGCATGGCGTCAGGGCGAACAGCGCTGGCAACCCTTCGAGGGCGTCGAACTGACCCGGGGCGACGACGGGGCCTTGTGCGTCAGTTCGCCCTACCTGCCCACAGGCCATATCGAACACACCGCCGACGCCGTACACATCGACACCGAGGGACGTTTCGAGCTGCTGGGTCGGCTGGACCGTATCGTCAAACTCGAGGAAAAACGTATCTCGTTGCCCCTGATCGAGCAGGCGCTCATCGCCCATGAATGGGTACGCGAGGCACGTCTGGGCGTGGTGCAGGAGAACCGTGCCTCACTCGGGGCGCTAGTCGTGCTGAATGACAGTGGCCTGCTTGCACTGCGGACACAGGGCCGACGTGCCCTGACCGAAGCGCTGCGCCAGCACCTGCGCCCGCATTGCGAAGCCCTGGCACTGCCTCGTCGCTGGCGGCTGCTGCGGCAGATGCCGCTCAATGCCCAGGGCAAACTGGCTCAGGCCGACGTCGAAGCACTGCTGATGGCCGAGCGCCCGAAACTCCCGGACCTGCTGGATCAGAAGACCGTCGCTGACGAGTTGCAACTGAATCTGGTGGTTCCGCCCGATCTCGCGTACTTCAGCGGACACTTTCCAAGAGCACCTGTCCTGCCGGGCGTGGTGCAGGTGGAGTGGGCGATGAAGCTGAGCCAGCGTCTGCTGGATCTGCCGCCGCGCTTCGCCGGGATGGAAGTGCTTAAGTTTCAGCAACTGGTGCGTCCCGGCGACTCGCTTACCCTGACCCTGCGCTTCGACGAGCAACGCTCGAAGCTGCATTTCGCCTTTCGCACCAGCGAAGGCGCGCCCTGCTCCAGTGGCCGGATCATGCTGGAGGCCGCGCATGCATAAGCCCTGCGCGATCATTCCGGTGTTCGATCACGAGTTGGCGGTGCCCAACGTGGTCCGTACCGTCCGTGAAGCAGGGCTGCCTTGCGTGCTGGTGGACGATGCCAGCAGCCCGGCCTGCGCGACGGTGTTACAGCAGCTCGCTCAGGCCGAGCAGGTTTATCTGGTGCGCCTGCCGGTCAATCAGGGCAAGGGCGGCGCCGTGATGGCCGGCTTTCGTGAAGCCGCACGACTGGGTTTCAGTCATGCCTTGCAGGTCGACGCCGACGGTCAGCATGACCTGACAGACATCCCGATGTTTCTGCAGCAGTCGCGTGACTATCCCGACGCGCTGATCTGCGGTTATCCACAGTACGACGAGAGTGTTCCGAAAGGACGCCTGTACGCGCGTTACCTGACCCACGTGTGGGTGTGGATCAATACCCTGTCGCTGCAGATACGCGACTCGATGTGCGGCTTCAGGCTCTATCCGCTGGCGCCCGTGTTGACGCTGATCGACAGCACGCAGATCGGCAGGCGCATGGACTTCGACTCGGAAATCCTGGTGCGCCTGTCATGGCGCAGGCAGGCCATGCGCTGGCTGCCGACCCGCGTTCATTACCCTCAGGACGGCCTTTCGCACTTCCGCCTGTTCCACGACAACGCGCTGATCTCGAAAATGCACGCCAAACTGTTCTTCGGCATGCTGATCCGCCTGCCGGTCATCCTCTGGCAACGGTGGCGGGCATGAGCTTGAAACCTGCATCGAAACAGCATTGGGCCAACCATGAAGAGCGCGGCAGTTTTCTGCTGATGAAGCTCACCGCGTGGGGCGTCAAACTGCTCGGCCGTCGCCTGTTGACGCCGGTGCTGTATGGCATCGTGCTGTATTTTTTCCTGTTCGGCCGCCGCGCCCGGCACAGCATCTACGAGTATCAGCAGCGCCTGTCACAGTGGAGCAACCGGCCCGAACTGCGCCCGACCCAGCGCCGGGTGTTTGGCCAGTTCATGGCCTTCGCCGATGCGCTGCTCGACAAGCTCGACGTGTGGAACGGCAGGCTGGGCATTGACCAGATCGAGATCATAGACCCGGCGCACCTGCGGCAGAACCTGCGCGGATCGCGTGGACAACTGCTGGTCGGCGCGCATCTGGGCAACCTTGAGGTGTGTCGCGCCCTTGCCGAGCTGGGCGAAAAAGTCACCATGAACGTATTGGTGCACACCAAGCATGCGGAACGCTTCAATCGCCTGCTGGGCGAAGCCGGCGCGACCAACCTGCGACTGATACAGGTCAGCGAGCTGGACCCGGCCATCATGCTGCAACTGAACCAGCGCATCGAGGAAGGTGAATGGCTGGCCATTGCCGGTGATCGTGTGCCGCTGCATGGTGGACGCAACGTGCGGGTCGATTTTCTCGGCCAGCCCGCCGCCTTTCCGCAAGGCCCGTGGCTGCTGGGCGGGCTGCTCAAGTGCCCGGTCAACCTGTTCTTCTGTCTCAAGGGCCCGAGCGGCTACCGCGTGATTCTCGAACCCTTTGCCGATGCCATCGAATGGCGGCGCAGCGACCGTGCGCAGGTCATCGAACACTGGGCCAGACGTTACGCCGAACGTCTCGGCCACTATTGCCTTGAAGCGCCACAGCAGTGGTTCAATTTCTACCCATTCTGGAAGTCCGATGACGAACCACGCTCCTGACACCATCACCTTCGGCGAACAGGCGCTGCGTATTGAAGACGTGCTGACGTTAGCCAACCGCCAGGCGCCCACTGCATTGCAGAACGATGGCGCGTTCCGCAAACGTATTGCCAAAGGTGCACGGTTTCTGGATTCGCTCCTGGACAAGGAAGGCGTGATCTACGGCGTCACTACCGGCTACGGCGATTCGTGCGTGGTCGCCGTTCCGTTGGAACATGTCGAAGCGTTACCGCGTCATCTCTACACCTTTCATGGCTGCGGTCTGGGCAAGCTACTGGACGCGCAGGCGACCCGCGCCGTGCTCGCGGCACGGCTGCAGTCGCTGTGTCAGGGCGTTTCGGGGGTGCGTGTCGAACTGCTGGAACGTTTGCAGGCGTTCATTGATCAGGACGTACTGCCGCTGATCCCCGAAGAAGGCTCGGTCGGTGCCAGCGGTGATCTGACGCCGCTGTCCTACGTAGCCGCGACGCTCTCGGGCGAGCGTGAAGTGATGTTCCGTGGCGAGCGTCGAGCAGCCGTCGACGTGCACCGCGAACTGGGCTGGACGCCGCTGGTGCTGCGGCCCAAGGAAGCGCTGGCCTTGATGAACGGCACAGCGGTGATGACCGGACTGGCCTGCCTCGCATTCGCGCGGGCGGACTATCTGCTGCAACTGGCGACCCGCATCACGGCAATGAACGTGGTGGCGCTGCAAGGCAACCCGGAACACTTCGACGAGCGCCTGTTCGCCGCCAAGCCGCATCCGGGTCAGACCCAGGTGGCCGCGTGGCTGCGTCAGGATCTGGCCATCGACGCCCCGACCGCGCCGCTGCATCGCCTGCAGGATCGTTACTCATTGCGTTGCGCGCCGCACGTGCTGGGCGTGCTGGCCGACAGCCTGAACTGGCTGCGTTCGTTCATCGAGATCGAACTCAACAGCGCCAACGACAACCCTATCATCGACGCCGAAGCCGAACGCGTGCTGCACGGCGGGCACTTCTATGGCGGGCACATCGCTTTCGCCATGGACAGCCTGAAAACGCTGGTCGCCAACGTCGCCGATCTGCTGGACCGGCAACTGGCGCTGCTCGTGGACGAACGTTACAACCACGGCCTGCCGAGCAATCTGTCGGGCGCCAGCGCCGAGCGCGCCATGCTCAACCACGGTTTCAAAGCCGTACAGATCGGCGCCAGTGCCTGGACGGCCGAGGCGTTGAAAAACACGATGCCGGCCAGCGTGTTTTCGCGCTCCACCGAGTGCCACAACCAGGACAAGGTCAGCATGGGCACCATCGCTGCCCGCGACGCGATCCGGGTGCTGGAGCTGACCGAGCAGGTCGCCGCCGCCACCCTGATCGCTGCCAACCAAGGCGTCTGGCTGCGCAGCAAGTCCGCCGATGCACGCCCGCTGCCATCCGCGTTGGCCGCCATGCATGAACAACTGAGCCAGGACTTCGCCCCCGTCATCGAAGACCGGGCGCTGGAGGCAGAGCTGCGCCTGTGCCTGAAACACATCGCCAACCGACACTGGAGGCTGCATGCGCAGTAAGGGATTTCTGCAGGTCGATACCGAAATCGTGGTGCCGTTTTTTGACGTCGACATGATGAACATCGTCTGGCACGGCCATTACGTCAAATACCTGGAAGTGGCGCGCTGCGCGCTGCTCGACCACATCGGCCATAACTACATGCAGATGCTCGAATCCGGGTATGGTTGGCCGGTGATCGACGTCCAGCTGCGTTACGTGCGCAGCGCCGTGTTCGGCCAGAAGCTGAACGTGCGCGCCGATCTGGTGGAATGGGAGAACCGGCTGAAGATCAACTACCTGATCACCGACGCGGTCACCGGCGAACGCCTGACCCGCGCCAGCACTGTTCAGGTCGCCGTGGACAGCCAGACTCACGAGATGCAGCTGGCCTCGCCCAGGGTCTTCATCGATGCCGTAGAGAGAGCCTTGCCATGAGCGGTCCGCTTCGAGCGTTATGTGTATTCGGCCTGCTGTGTCTGTCGTCGCTGGCGCACGCCTTCGACCTGCAACAGCTGAGTGATCAACTGGCCAGGCCTGTGGTGGTGCAAGGGCGTTTCATTCAGGAAAAGCACCTGCGCGCGCTGCCACAGCCGCTGATCAGCAAGGGCCGCTTCGTACTGGCCAGGGACGCCGGGCTGCTCTGGCTGCTGGAAACCCCGCTGAAACAGGATTACCGCATCAACGCCAACGGCATTGCGCGCCGGGAAGCCGAAGGCAGCACCAGCGTCTGGAAACCGGTGCCCAACAAGAACGCCGGAGCCGAGCAGAACCGCCTGTTCCTTGCCGTGCTGCAAGGTGACAGCAGCGGCCTGCAACGGGATTTCGAACTGCAACTCAAAGGCGATGCCAACGCCTGGCACCTGACGCTGACACCCCGTTCGCTGTTGCTGCAGCAGGTGTTCAAGCAGATCAATATCGACGGCGGTGAACTGGTGCAACGCATCGAACTGCTGGAAACCCAAGGCGACAGCACGGTTTTGAAAATGATCGACAGCACCCGCGCAGCCGCGCTGACCGATGCGCAACGCAATGACTTTGCGAACTGAGCGCCTGCTTCCACGCCTGTTCCTGCTGATTCTGGCGGGCGTGCTGGCGCTGGCTGCCTGGCAATGGCACGACCGCTCGCCGCTGTCGGCCAACCTCATGGAACTGGTGCCGGGCACTGATAATGACGCGCTGGTCACCACCGCCGAAAAGCGCATTCAGGAGCCGCTCAACCGCGAAATGCTGGTGCTGGTCGGGCATTCGGACCGTCAGCAAGCCATCACACTGGCCCGCACGCTGGCCGAGCAATGGCAGGCCAGCGGCCTGTTCGAAAAAGTGCAGTGGACGTTACAGGCCGACCTGCCTGCCTTGCGCACGCAACTGCTGCAAGGCCGAATCGCGATGCTGCCGGCCGTGGACCGCGCGCAACTGCTCGACGACCCGCAGGCCTTTATCGAGCAGCGAGTGCAAACCCTGTTCGATCCCTTTGCCGGTTTTAGCCTCGTGCCCAGTCAGGATGACTGGCTGGGCCTGACCGGGCGCATCCAGAACGGCTTGCCCCGCCAGGGATCGGTCGAACCGGATCTGGCCAGCGGCGCATTGATCGCCTCGGCCGACGGTAAAAGCTGGGTATTGCTGCGCACGCGCACCGGTAACGACGCCTTCGACATGCACCTGCCCGGCCACGTCGCGGAGCTGCTCGCAACCGCTCGCCAGCAAGCGGGCCAGGCCGGAGGTCAACTGCTGGCGGCCAGCGGCTTGCTGTACGCAGCCGATGGCCAGAAGCAGGCCAGCCGGGAAATGACCTGGGTCGGCGGCGGCGCAACCATTGGCATCCTGTTGCTGCTGTTGCTGGCGTTCAGAAGGTGGAGCGTGCTGCTGGCGTTTGTACCTGTCATCGTCGGCATGCTGTTTGGAGCGGTCGCCTGCGTCGCGGTGTTTGGCAGCATGCACGTCATGACGCTGGTGCTGGGCTCCAGCCTGATCGGCGTGGCCGTCGATTACCCGCTGCACTACCTGTCCAAAAGCTGGAGCATGAAGCCCTGGCGCAGCTGGCCTGCCTTGCGTCTGACGTTGCCGGGGCTGAGCCTGAGCCTGATCACCAGCTGCATCGGTTATCTGGCGCTGGCCTGGACGCCGTTCCCGGCGCTGACCCAGATTGCCGTGTTCTCGGCCGCCGGGCTCGTCGGCGCGTACCTGACAGCGGTATGCCTGTTGCCCGCGCTGCTCGGCAGAATCGAGATTCATCCCGCGCAATGGCCGCTCAAGCTGGCCCAGCAGATGCTCGATTGCCGCGCCGCCTTGCTGCAACGCATCAGCACCCCGAGTCTGCTGGTGTTGCTGCTGGCCTTCTGCGGCGGCGGCCTGTGGCACCTGACCACCAAGAACGACATTCGCCAGTGGGTCGCGGCCCCGCAGTCGCTGACCGACGAAGCCCAGGCCATCGCACGGATCACCGGCTATCAGCCCACCAGCCAGTTCTTTCTGGTGCGCGGCAAGGATCAGCAGGAATTGCTGGACCGCCAGACTGCGCTCACCCAGCGCCTCGATCAACTGGTGAGCATGGACAAGTTGCAAGGCTACATGGCGGTCAACCAGTTGCTGGACTCGCCTGCAGAACAACAGGCAACCCGCGCAGCCCTGGCGAAGCTGCCTCAATACTGGCAGCCGCTGCTGCAGCTCGGCGTTCCGGAAAGTGCCCTGAAGGCCGAAATCGCTCAATTACAGGCACTGCCGACGCAAGACATCGACCTGGCGCTGCAAGGTCCGCTCGCCGAACCCTGGCGTACGCTGTGGCTGGGGCCGAATGACGAAGGCGTGGCGAGCATGGTAAGCCTGCGCGGCCTGAACAGTACGGCGTTGCTGCGTATGCAGGCGGGCGGGCTGGACGGCGTGCAACTGGTGGACCGTCTGGGCGAACTCAATCAGGTATTCGCCAGCACCCAGGTCAGCGCCGCCGAACTGAAGATGGCCTCCTGCGTGCTGATCGTGCTGTTGCTGATCGTACCGTTCGGCTTCAACGGCGCACTGCGCATTGTCGCGCTGCCGCTGCTCGCTGCGTTGTGCAGCCTCGCCAGCCTGGGCTGGCTCGGCCAGCCGCTGACCCTGTTCAGCCTGTTCGGCCTGCTGCTGGTCACCGCAATCAGTGTCGATTACGCCATTCTCATGCGCGAGCAGGTCGGCGGGCCAGCAGTGAGCCTGTTGGGCACGCTGCTGGCCGCCGTCACCACTTGGCTATCGTTCGGACTGCTGGCGATTTCCGGCACCCCGGCGATCAGCAATTTCGGTCTGTCGGTGAGCCTTGGGCTGGCGTTCAGCTTCCTGCTCGCGCCATGGGCCAGTCCGCGCGGGAAGGCTCACCCGCCTGCAGGATCGTCGGAGCCACAGCGATGATGGTTCTGGCGTTCTGGGCCATGGCGTTGAGTCTGTTCGCGCTGGCTACATGGGCTGGTCAGCGGCTGGGGCTGATTCCCATCGTCAGCCAATTGCTGCTGGCCACCTTCGGCCTGCCACTGTTGATGTTGCTGTGGATAGAGCCGCACTGGCAGCTCAGCGGCGCACAGCTGGTGTCGCCGGTCTGGCTCAAGAGCCTGTACGGCTTGGCGTTTGCGGTGGTACTGGGGCAGATTCTCAGTGAAGTGATCGACGTAAAACTCGACCGGCAAAGCCTGAAAATCGCCGTCCCGAGCTTTTTCGTTCCTTTCCTGGCAGGCATCGCCTGCGCGATCTGGCTGTTGCCCGAGCAGGCCTGGATCAGCTCGCTGGCCGTGGGGCTGGTGTTTGCCATCACTGCGATTCCGGTTTTGTACCTGTACCTGCACCATATCGATTACCCGCCCGCCGCGACCCGCCGGCTGGTGCAGACCGCGATTCTTATCGACCTGACCTGCTGGAGCCTGTTCGCCCTCGCCCAGGGCAGCCTGCACCTCGGCAGTTTGCTGCTGCCCTTGCTGGGCGCCTGCGTGCCGCTGCTGTTTCGCCTCCTGCGTCTGCGCCAGCCGCTGCTCTATAGCCTGACGTTTTTTACCCTGCTGATGGTGGCCGAGCATTACCGGCTCAATGCGTTGATATTCGGCATAGGCTATCTGCTGTGCATGTCACGGCTGGGTCAGGCTTGGGTGCCGCCGCTGGACGCGACAACACTGCGCTTCATTCAGAACTGCCTGGCCATCCCACTGCTGCTGACCTTCGGTATTGTGCAGATCGATGTACACAGCGCGTTGAACGAGACGGGCTGGTTGCAGTTGGGCGCGCTGATCGTACTGCCCATCGCCAGCAAGCTACTCGGCAACTGGATCGGTTTGCACTGGGCAACACCATCGTTCGCCGGGGCCAGTCGCTGGCGCGAAAGCGTGCTGCTGAATATTCGTGGCCTGAGCGAAATCGTGTTTCTCAACCTGCTGCTGCAACAACAACTGATCAGCCCGGCGTTGTACTTCGCCTTGATGCTGATGGGCCTGATGGCGACACTCATGCCGGCATTGACCGGCATGGGTCGCCAGCCCTCACGCACTGCTCCTTCAATCGAACCCCCGAAAAGGAATACCTGTGCCCACCATTGAAAAGGAAATTCGCCAGGTCGTCGTCATCGGTGCCGGTCCGGCCGGTTCGATTGCTGCGGCGCTGCTCAAACGCCAGGGTCACGATGTGCTGATCGTCGAGCGCCAGGTGTTTCCACGCTTCTCCATCGGCGAAAGCCTGCTTTGCCATTGTCTGGATTTCGTTGAAGAAGCCGGCATGCTCGAAGCGGTGCAGGCCGCCGGGTTCCAGCAGAAGAATGGCGCAGCGTTCGCGCGTGGCGAGCAGTACAGCGATTTCGACTTCGGTGACACGTTCACCAACGGCAAGCCGACCACCTTTCAGGTGCAGCGCGCCGAGTTCGACAAGCTGCTGGCCGACCAGGCTGAGTTGCAGGGCGTCGAAATCCGCTATGAACAGGAGATCATCAGCGCCGATTTCGACGGCCCGCGGCCGGTCTTGCGCGTAAGACATGAAGACGGCAGCGAATACAGTGTGCAGGCCGATTTCGTGCTGGACGCCAGCGGCTACGGCCGCGTGCTGCCGCGCTTGCTGGACCTGGAAGCGCCGTCCGGATTTCCGGTGCGCAAGGCGGTGTTCACCCATATCGAAGACCACATCGAAAGCCCGCCTTTCGACCGCCAGAAAATCCTCGTCAGCATCCACCCCGAGCACAGCGATGTGTGGTTCTGGACCATCCCGTTCAGCCAGGGGCGCTGTTCGCTTGGCGTTGTGGCATCAGCCGAGCGGTTCGAAGGCAAGCCCGAGGACCTGGACGCTTGCCTGCGGGCGTTCGTTGCAGAAACTCCACAGCTGGCCAACGTGTTGAAAAACGCAGTCTGGGACACCCCGGTACGCACCATCGGTGGCTACTCGGCCAACGTCAAGGCTCTGCACGGCAAGGGTTTTGCGCTGCTGGGCAACGCGGCGGAGTTTCTCGACCCGGTGTTTTCTTCGGGCGTCACCATCGCCATGCGCTCAGCCAGCATGGCCGCACGCGTGTTGAATCGTCAGTTGCGCGGCGACACGGTGGATTGGGAAACCGAATTCGCTGTTCCGCTGAAAAAGGGTGTCGATACGTTCCGCGCTTACGTTGAAGGCTGGTACGACGACACCTTCCAGAATGTCATTTTCTATGAAGGCGGAACGCCTGACATACGCCGCATGATCAGTTCCATTCTGGCCGGCTACGCCTGGGACGAGCGCAACCCGTTCGTCAGCGAGCCCAAGCGGCGTCTGCGGGTGCTCTCGGAAATCTGTACGAGCGATGATTCATGACCGGACCGTTCCTGAGCGACAGCTACGTCGAAGAAACCCGCTTTGGTCTGTGGTTTCTGCGCAGCGATATCTGGCAATACCGGGTGCTGCGTGTCGCCATTGATGACCTGCGCAGCCTGCTCACGGGTCCGCTGCCTGCCGCACCGGTGTTGCTGGACGCAGGCTGTGGACAGGGCAAATCGTTCCGCCACCTGAGCAAGGTGTTCAGCCCGGCCAGACTGCTTGGTGTCGATGCCGACCCGGACAGCCTGACACGCAGTCGCGAAGAAGCCGCCGCACTGGGGATCGACGTCGAACTGATCGGCAGCGACTGCGCCGCCCTGCAATTGCCCGACGCCAGCGTCGACCTGCTGTTCTGCCACCAGACCTTTCACCATCTGGTCGAGCAGGAACAGGCGCTGGCCGAGTTCTATCGCGTGCTCAAGCCGGGCGGCTATCTGCTGTTCGCCGAATCCACCGAAGCCTATATCGACACCTGGGTGATCCGCTGGCTGTTCCGTCACCCCATGCACGTTCAGAAAAGCGCCGCGCAGTACCTGGAGATGATCCGCCAGCAGGGTTTTGAATTCGAGGCCCGCAATGTCTCCTACCCTTACCTGTGGTGGAGCCGCGCCACGGACTTCGGCCTTCTGGAAGCCTTGAAGCTGCGCAAGCCCAAGCCCTTCGGGCAGCGCGAGGAAACGCTGGTCAACGTAGTGGCCCGCAAGCCGTTGCAGGGTGAGGAAGCATGATCCGAGCATTGATTTTTTCGCTGTTGCTGCTCGCAGGTTGCGCCAGCCAGACGCCGCTGCCGACCACGGCACCCACGCTGGCGTTGCCGATGCAGTTGCACATCGAGCGCAGGCAGGCGGATCAGCGTCAGGACTGGATGTTGATCATCCAGCGTGAGAACAAGGGCCTGCGCTGGTCGATGATGGACCCGCTGGGCATTCCTCAGGCGCGTCAGTTGCTGATCGAGGGCAAGTGGCAGGCAGACGGCTTGTTGCCGCCGAATCCTGAAGCCCGCGAACTCTTCGCCGCGCTGATGTTTGCCATGACCTCGGATCAGGAACTGAACAGCCGTTACCCGACTGCCTATCGCCAAGGCATGCAGCGTCGTCTGGAAAATCGCTGGCTGGTCGAATATCAGTCGGCCAACGCCTTCACCGCCCGTCTCAAGGACGGCCTGAGCTACAAAGTGACCCCGCTGAACAGCGAGACCACGCCATGACTGCCCATCTCAATGCACTGGGGCTGATCTGCGCTCTGGGCAACGGCCCGGAAGAAGTGTCTCGCCGACTGTTCGCCGCCGACTGCTCAGGCATGGTCCTTGAAGACGGCTGGGTCGCAGATCGTGCGCTGCCGGTGGGCGCGGTCAAGCACCCATTGCCGGCGATCCCTGCGTCATTGCAATCGCAAAGCAGCCGCAACAACCAGTTGCTGCTGGCGGCGGCGTTGCAGATCGAGGACGATATTCGTCAGGCCATCGACCGTTACGGCGCGTCGCGTATTGGCGTGATCATCGGCACCAGCACCTCGGGCATCGATGAAGCCAGCAGCAGCATGGTCCAGTGGCTGCGTGAACAGACCTTTCCCGAACACTACGATTATGCGCAGCAGGAACTGGGTGCGCCGGCCAATTTTCTGGCGAGCTGGCTGCAACTGACCGGCCCGGCTTACGTGATTTCCACGGCCTGCACGTCCAGCGCAAGGGCCTTGCTCAGTGCTCGACGGGCGCTGGACATGGGGCTCTGCGACGCGGTGCTGTGCGGTGGTGTGGACAGCTTGTGCAAGCTGACCCTGAACGGGTTTTCCTCGCTGGAAGCCATGTCGCCGACGCTCTGCAATCCGTTTTCCAGCAATCGCAACGGGATCAACATCGGCGAAGCGGCGGTGTTATTTCTCATGACCCGTGAAGCGGGCGGCAGACACTCGATTGCCCTGCTCGGCGCGGGCGCCAGTTGCGATGCGCACCATATCTCGGCCCCGGAACCGACAGGGCGCGGCGCACGCGATGCCATGCAGCAAGCATTGAGCAACGCACGGCTCGCGCCGGAACAGATCGGCTACCTGAACCTGCACGGCACCGCCACCTTTCACAACGACGCCATGGAAAGCCTGGCGGTGCAGGCCGTGTTTCCGAACGGCGTGCCGTGCTCGTCGACCAAGCCGCTGAGTGGCCATACCCTCGGTGCAGCGGGTGCACTGGAAGCCGCGTTCTGCTGGCTGAGCCTGTCGCCCGACAACCTCGAACACGCTTTGCCGCCTCATGTATGGGACGGCGCGGCCGATCCATCCGAACCCGCGCTGCAACTGACTGCACCGGGCGCACGTCTGGCCGCTGGCGACAGCCGCTACATGATGAGTAATTCCTTTGCCTTCGGTGGCAATAACATCAGCCTGATTATCGGAGATGCACCATGATCGATTGGCCGCTCGCCGAACTCATTCCTCACGCTGGCGACATGATCCTCATCGATCAGGTGCTGGCCTTTGACGAAGACCAGATCCACACCCGCCTGACCGTGCGCCCCGACGGGCTGTTCAACGAAGCGGACGGCCGCCTGCCCGCCTGGGTCGGCGTGGAGCTGATGGCCCAGAGCGTGGCAGCGTTTGCCGGCTGTCAGGCGCGCAGCAAGGGCGAGGCGGTCAAGCTGGGCTTTCTGCTCGGCAGCCGCAAGTTCGACTGCAACGTCGCGCACTTTCCGGTCGGCAGCGAACTGAACATCCACGCTGTACGCTCGCTGCAGGACGACAGCGGCATGGGTGTCTTCGAATGCACCCTGACAGGCCCGGACATCAACGCCTTTGCGCGCCTCAATGTATATTGCCCACCCAACACTGCTGACTACCTGGCTGAAGGAGCCCCGGCATGACTGAATCCATACTGGTCACCGGCTCAAGCCGTGGCATCGGCCGCGCCATCGCCCTGCGCCTGGCTCGGGCCGGGTACGACCTTATCCTGCACTGCCGCGCGGGCCGCAGCGAAGCCGAAGCGGTACAGGCCGAGATCATTGCGCTGGGTCGCCAGGCCCGCGTCCTGCAATTCGACGTGTCGGACCGTGCCGCCTGCAAGGAAATTCTCGAGCAGGACGTGGAAAACCACGGCGCCTATTACGGCGTGGTGCTCAATGCAGGGCTGACCCGCGATGGTGCTTTTCCGGCGCTCAGCGACGACGACTGGGATCAGGTGTTGCGCACCAACCTGGACGGCTTTTACAACGTGTTGCATCCGCTGACCATGCCGATGATCCGTCGCCGCTCGGCAGGACGCATCGTGTGCATCACCTCGGTGTCCGGCCTGATCGGCAATCGCGGGCAGGTCAATTACAGCGCTTCCAAGGCAGGGTTGATCGGTGCGGCCAAGGCGTTGGCCATCGAACTGGGCAAACGCAAAATCACGGTCAACTGCGTTGCGCCGGGCCTGATCGACACCGCCATGCTCGACGAGAACGTGCCGGTGGATGAGCTGATGAAGATGATCCCGGCCCAGCGCATGGGCACACCTGAAGAAGTGGCGGGTGCGGTGAATTTTCTGATGTCGGCCGAAGCCGCTTACATCACGCGTCAAGTGCTGGCCGTCAATGGAGGCCTGTGTTGATGAAACGCGTGGTGGTCACCGGCATGTCCGGCATTACGTCGATCGGCAGCGACTGGGCAAGCGTCCAGGCGAATTTCACGGCCAATCGCAGCGGTATCCGGCGCATGGACGAATGGAACCGGTTCACGGAACTCAACACTCGGCTGGCCGGACCTATCGATGATTTTGCCGTGCCCGCACACTGGACGCGCAAGCAGTTGCGCAGCATGGGTCGCGTGTCGCGCTTTGCGGTGGGCGCATCGGAGCTGGCGCTGACTGACGCCGGGCTGCTGAACGACCCGATCATTCGCGACGGCCGCATGGGCACGGCTTGCGGTTCGTCCACCGGTAGTACCGACGAGATCAAGGCCTTTGGCGCCATGCTGATCAACTCGGTGGCTGTCGGTCTGAACGCCAACTCCTATGTGCGGATGATGCCGCACACCACGGCTGCCAATATCAGCATTTTCTTCGGTTTGACCGGGCGTCTGATCCCGACCTCGAGCGCCTGCACCAGCGGCAGCCAGGGCATCGGCTACGCCTATGAGGCGATCAAATTCGGGCGCCTGCCGCTGATGCTGGCCGGAGGTGCGGAAGAACTGTGCCCGACCGAAGCGATGGTGTTCGACGCGCTGTATGCCACCAGCCTCAAGAACGATGCACCTCACACCACACCACGCCCTTACGACACCGGCCGCGACGGGCTGGTGATCGGCGAAGGTGGCGGCATGCTGGTGCTGGAGGAACTGGAGCACGCCAAGGCACGGGGCGCGCATATCTACGCAGAGATCGTCGGTTTCGGCAGCAACGCTGACGGCGCGCACAGCACCCGGCCGGAGCAGATCACCATGCGCCGCGCCATGGAGCTGGCGCTGGAAGACGCCAACCTGCCGCCCGAGGCCATCGGCTACGTGAACGGCCACGGCACAGCGACGGAACAGGGCGACATTGCAGAGACGCTGGCCACCAGCAGCCTGTTCGGCTCGCGCATGCCACTCAGCTCGCAGAAAAGCTTCCTCGGTCACACCCTGGGCGCCTGCGGTGCGCTGGAGTCGTGGTTCACCATCGAAATGCTCAACAGTGATCGCTACATCCACACGCTGAACCTTGATGTGATTGATCCGGAATGTGGCGATCTTGACTACATCGTTGGCGAACCCCGACAAATGAGCAACGAATACGTGATGAATAACAACTTCGCGTTCGGCGGCGTCAATACGTCGCTGATCTTCAAGCGCTGGGCGTAATCGCAAGGCTGGAGGATCGTGCCCGCGCGCAGCGATGGGCACAGCCGGGGTCGAGGGATGCCTGCTCCGGCGCCCTACCCCTTCGTTGCCAGTTCGAAAAACGCTCTGGCCATGGCTGACTGTTCATCCTTGCGTTTCACCAGCCAGACCGGGCTGGTGGCGCCGGGGTCGAGCAGGTTGCGGTAGACCACGCCATCGATGCGCATCCGGCGATACGGCGCGGGCAGCACCGTGACACCCAGCCCTGCTGCCACAAGACCGATCATGGTCATGGGCTCGCCCGCTTCCTGCGTGATCAACGGGTTGAAACCTGCCGCGCGGGCCAGGCTGAGGATCTGGCCGTAGATCCCGCTGCCGTAGGTCCTTGGAAAGAACACGAATGGCTCGGCCGCCAGCGCCGCCATATAGATCCCGTCTTCGCTGCCTTGCGCCAACGGATGATCGGCCCGCATGATCGCGATCAGGGGTTCGTTCAACAGCTCGAACACCTCCAGAGAATCAGGCAGTTCCAGCGGCCGCATGATGCCCACCTGAATGCTCTTGTCCTCCAGCCCTGCCGCGACCTGCTGGCTGGTCATTTCGGTCAGGTCCAGATGCACCTGCGGGTACGCCTGGCGAAAGGCAAAGATCGCCTCGGGAATATTCGATGTCAGCGGCGCGGAAGACGTGAAGCCGACCTTTAGCTCTCCTAACTGCCCCAGTTGCGCACGCCGGGCCACATCGGCGGCCTTGTCGACCTGCGCCAGCACCAGACGCGCTTCGTCGAGAAACAGTCGGCCGGACTCGCTCAATTCGACACGCCGATTGGTTCGGTCGAACAAACGTGTACCCAGCTCCTGCTCCAACGCCTGAATCTGCTGGCTCAACGGCGGCTGGGAAATGCCCAGCACCTGAGCAGCACGGCCAAAGTGCAGCTCTTCGGCAACGGCGATGAAGTAACGCAGATGGCGCAGTTCCATACGGCCTCAATCAAGTCGTTTTACGTATCAAACAGGTCGAACAATATATTGGATTGAATCATTAGCCAGCTATATGATTTTTCATTGCCTGCCCGAACCGTGCTCCGAGGTTGACCGTGAACCCTGCCGCCGCTCCATCCGCCATCAAGTCAAACACCGTGTCTGCCGAGGCATCTGTCCCGCTGGATGACCGCTATATCGAGAAAAACACGCCGCTGTTCAAGCGCACCGCGCTGGCCTTGTTCGCCGGCGGATTTTCGACCTTCACCCTGTTGTACTGTGTGCAACCGATGATGCCGATGCTCTCGCAAGAGTTTTCCATCACCGCAGCCCAGAGTAGCCTGATCCTCTCGGTCGCTACGGCCATGCTCGCCATCGGCCTGTTGATCACCGGTCCGGTTTCCGACCGGCTGGGGCGCAAGTCGGTGATGGTCATGGCGCTGTTCTGCGCCTCGCTGTTCACCATCGCCAGTGCGCTGATGCCAAGCTGGGAAGGCGTGCTCGCCACACGGGCGCTGGTCGGGCTGTCGCTCAGCGGTCTCGCAGCCGTGGCCATGACCTACCTCAGCGAAGAAATACACCCCACGCACCTGGGACTGGCGATGGGGCTTTACATCGGCGGCAGCGCGGTCGGCGGCATGAGCGGGCGGTTGATCGTCGGGGTAATGATCGATTACGTGAGCTGGCACGCCGCGATGCTGGTGGTCGGCGGTCTGGCGCTGATTGCGGCCGCCGTGTTCTGGAGAATCCTGCCCGAATCACGCAACTTCCGCGCCCGCTCGCTGCACCCGCGCAGCCTGCTGGATGGCTTTGTCGTGCAGTTCCGCGACAAGGGCCTGCCACTGCTGTTTCTGACCGGTTTCCTGCTGATGGGCGCGTTCGTCACGTTGTTCAACTACATCGCCTATCGGTTGCTGAGCGAGCCTTACAACCTGAGTCAGGCCGTGGTGGGTGTGTTCTCGGTGGTGTACCTGTCCGGAATCTACAGTTCGGCAAAGATTGGCTCACTGGCTGACCGATTGGGCCGTCGCCGCGTGCTGTGGGCCGTGATCGTCATGATGCTGTTCGGCCTGAGCCTGACCCTGTTCACGCCATTGGCGGTGGTCATCACGGGCGCGCTGATCTTCACCTTCGGCTTCTTCGGCGCGCACTCGGTGGCCAGCAGTTGGGTCGGCCGCAGGGCTACCGTTGCCAGAGGCCAGGCGACCTCGCTCTATTTGTTCTGCTACTACGCAGGCTCGAGCGTGGCCGGTACCGGCGGCGGCGTGTTCTGGCACTACGCGGGCTGGAACGGCATCGGGCTGTTCATTGGCGTATTGCTGCTGATAGCGCTGGGCGTAGCGTGGCGGCTGGCAAAATTGCAGCCGTTGGCGGGCCGGGGTTGAGCGTTGCAAACACCTGCCGTTCAGTGAACTGTGACGCAACCGGGCCAGGTCGAAGACGTGACGGTTGCATCTCCCACAGGTGTTGCGTCGATTCAAGGCTTCATTGACTAGCCCAGCAATGCGCTCAGCACCTGCGCAAACGCTTGTGCACTCTGCTCTTCATCAGCATGCCGTCCTTCGCGAATCACCCAGCGTCCGGCAACAGCGACGTCGCGAATCTGCCGATCACCGCCCGCGAACAGCCAGCGGTTCAGAATGGCGTCGCCCGTCGCGGTCGCGATGTACGGGTCTTTACCGTCCAGCACCAGCCAGTCCGCACGCTTGCCGATTGCTAGCGCGCCGATTTCCTGACCCAACGCCTGGGCGCCACCCGCGAGCGCGGCGTCCATCAAGGTTCGGCCCACCATCGGCTGATCGCTGCGGTACAAACGGTTACGGCGCTGGTCGCGCAGCCGCTGGCCGTACTCCAGCCAGCGCAGTTCTTCGACGACGCTGAGCGACACATGGCTGTCCGAGCCGATCCCCCAGCGTCCGCCCTGGGCGATGTAATCCACTGCGGGAAAAATACCGTCGCCCAGGTTCGCCTCGGTGGTCAGGCACAATCCGGCCACCGCACCGCTGTTCGCCATGAGCGTCACTTCGTCAGGCTCGGCGTGGGTCGCATGCACCAGACACCAGCGGTTATCCACAGGCGTATTTTCATACAGCCACTGCAAAGGTCGCCGACCGCTCCAGCTCAGGCAGTCATCGACTTCCTTCTGTTGCTCTGCAATGTGGATATGCACCGGGCAATCCGAGTCGCTGGCGGCCAGTACCGCGCTGATCTGCTCAGGCGTCACGGCGCGTAGCGAGTGAAAGCACAGACCCAGTCGCTGTGCCGTCTGGCTCGCCACGATCGGTTGCAAACGCGCCTGCAGGTCCAGGTAGCTGTCGGTGCTGTGGATAAATCGACGCTGCCCCTCGTTGGGTGCCTGCCCGCCAAAACCTGAATGGCTGTAGAGAACCGGCAGCAAGGTAAGGCCGATACCGGCGGAACTCGCCGCCTGACTGATCTGCAACGCCAGCTCGGCGGGATCGGCGTAAGGCTTGCCGGTCACGTCCTGATGCACGTAATGAAATTCAGCGACCGAGGTGTAGCCGCCCTTGAGCATTTCGATATACAGCTGGCGAGCAATAACGCCCAGTTGCTGCGGCGTGATACGCCCGACCAGACGGTACATGAGGTCGCGCCAGGTCCAGAAGCTGTCGTTCGGGTTGCCCGCCACTTCCGCAAGCCCGGCCATGGCACGCTGGAACGCATGCGAGTGCAGGTTCGGCATGCCGGGCAGCATCGGGCCGCTGACCACTTCAGCACCCTGCCGATCGGCATTGATCTGAATCCGCGTCAATATTCCCTCAGGGCTTACTTCCAGACGGACATCGCTGGCCCAGCCGTCAGGGAGTAACGCGCGCTCGGCAAAGAAGGCTGACATTGACTTCATACCCCATCACTGTAATTTGTATATACATATACAGACGTTTGGCAATCCGGTAAACCGTCGGCAAACTTGCCGTACCACCGCTTAATGGTTAGCTTGAGCGCCTGAATCATCTCGACAACAAGGACACACACGTGCCGACGCCGCCCGCCTCTTCATTATTGGCAGCCCAGATGGGCGAAAGTCCCGCACCCTTGTACGCCCGCGTCAAACACATGATCGCCCTGCAGATCCAGAACGGCACCTGGCCGCCTCACCATCGCGTGCCGTCGGAAAGCGAGCTGGTGACGCAACTGGGGTTCAGCCGCATGACCATCAACCGCGCCCTTCGCGAACTGACGGCCGAAGGCCTGCTGGTGCGCATGCAGGGTGTCGGCACTTTCGTAGCCGAACCCAAGAGCCAGTCGGCGCTGTTCGAAGTCCACAATATCGCTGACGAGATCGCCGCGCGAGGTCATCGCCATTCCTGCAAGGTCATCGTTCTCAAGGAAGAAGCGGCAGGCTCCGAGCGTGCGCTGGCGCTGGACATGCGCGAGGGCCAGCGGGTGTTCCATTCGCTGATCGTGCACTACGAAAACGACATTGCCGTGCAGATCGAAGACCGTTTCGTGAACGCCTTGGTCGCACCGGATTACCTCAAGCAGGATTTCACTCAACAGACGCCCTACGCCTATCTGTCGCAAGTTGCGCCATTGACCGAGGGTGAACACGTGGTCGAGGCTATTCTGGCCGAGCCCGACGAGTGCAAGCTGTTGCAGATCGACGCAGGCGAACCCTGCCTGCTGATTCGACGCCGCACCTGGTCGGGCCGCCAGCCGGTGACCGCTGCACGCCTGATCCATCCCGGCTCCCGTCATCGCCTTGAAGGACGTTTCACCAAATGACCCTGACCCGCATCCTGCGCGCCGTCGATTACCCACGCATGCCGTGGAAGAACGGCGGCGGCAGCACCGAAGAAATTGCCCGTGACGCCGGTCAGGATCTGGACGGTTTCGGTTGGCGCCTGTCGATTGCAGACATCGAGAACTCGGGTGGTTTTTCAGTGTTTGCCGGTTATCAGCGGATTATCACGGTTCTGCAGGGCGCGGGCATGACGTTGTCGGTGGATGGCACCACCAGCCGCCCATTGCTGCCCTCCGACCCGTTCGCATTCAGCGGCGACAGTCAGGTCGAGTGCACGCTGCTCGACGGGCCGATCCGGGATTTCAATCTGATCTACGCTGCACATCGGTACAACGCTCGCTTGCAGTGGATCGACGTGCGCCAGCCGCAAAGGCTGTTCAGTTCGGCCAGCACCTTTGTGCTGTTCAGCATGGCCGAGCAGATTGCGCTGAGCGTCAGTGGTCAGCCCTGGGAAATCCTTGGCAAGCACGACTGCGCGCTGGTGGACAATAACGGCGGACTCATGGAGATCGAGCTGCAATCCTCAGGCGCCAGCCGTTGCTGCCTGATTGAGCTGAACGCCCTTGGCAATGAAGGTATGCTGGGCGCCCTATAAAAATCAGCTTCTCGTTCAAGGACGACCATGACTCAATTCCCGACCAAGGAAACACCCCGAGCCGTCGCCATCCTCGCCAGCTTTCTCGCCTCCGAATCGGCAGGCGGCATCGTGTTGATGCTCGCAGCGCTGGCGGCTCTGATCGTCGCCAACTCGCCGCTCTCCGCCGGTTACTTTTCGGTTTTGCACAGCGTGTGGCTGGGCCTGTCGGTCGAGCTGTGGATCAACGATGGCCTGATGGCGATCTTCTTTCTGATGGTCGGCCTGGAGATCAAGCGCGAAGTGCTGGCAGGCGGACTCTCGACCTGGGGGCAACGGGCCCTGCCCGGCTTTGCCGCGGCAGGCGGAATGCTGGTCCCGGCGTTGATCTACATCGCCATCAACTGGGGTAACCCGCAAACGATGAGCGGCTGGGCGATTCCTGCGGCCACCGACATCGCTTTCGCTCTGGGTGTGCTGTCGCTGCTGGGCAATCGGGTGCCGACCTCGCTGAAGGTGTTTCTCGCCGCACTGGCCATTCTCGATGACCTGGGCGCGGTCACCATCATTGCGTTCTTCTACAGTTCCGGCCTGAACCTGCCGATGCTGGGCGCCGCTTTCGCCACACTGGCGGTGCTGATCGTGATGAACCGCCTCAAGGTCCGTCGCCTGCTGCCCTACCTGTTGTTGGGCGCGCTACTGTGGTTCTTCGTGTTGCAGTCAGGCGTCCATGCCACCCTGGCAGGCGTCGCTCTGGCGCTGTGCATTCCAATGGGCACGCCTGAAGAGGAAGCCCGCTCGCCGCTGCTGTTCCTTGAAGAGAAGATGCATTACTGGGTCGCGTTTGCCGTGGTGCCGATCTTCGGTTTTGCCAATGCGGGGGTTTCTCTGTCCGGTATCTCGATGGAAAACCTCGTCGATCCGGTGCCGCTCGGTGTTGCGCTGGGGCTGTTCGTGGGCAAGCAGATCGGCGTCTTTCTCGCCGCCGTGCTGGCGATTCGTTCAGGGCTCGCGGTGTTGCCGGAAGGCAGCAACTGGGTGCAACTGTATGGCGTGGCGATCCTGTGCGGCATCGGTTTCACCATGAGCCTGTTCATCGGCAATCTGGCGTTCCCGGGTCAGCAACACCTGATCGACGAAGTGAAAGTCGGCGTACTGCTGGGCTCCGGTGTCGCAGCGATCACCGGAATCATCCTGCTGCGCAGCCGCTTCAGCCGGTCCTGAAAAAATATTTTCAAATCACTGCATCCAGATTGTTTCTTCGCGGGTAGTACATACAGCAGCCACTTCGAGTTGCTGAGCGCGGTTAAACCATCTGGAGATTTCTGCATGAACGCAAAACGCTTGCTCTGCCTTGCAGGTAGTACCCTGGCTTTCACTTGCCTGTCGTCCGTCGCCCTGGCCCAGACCGATCTGCCCGAAAGCGTTCGGGTTCCGGCCGGCCACAAGATCAGCATGCAAACCACCGGGGTTGGCGAAATCACCTACGAGTGCCGCGCAAAAGCCAACATGCCCAACGAAATGGAATGGGCGTTCGTCGGTCCCAAGGCCGTGCTCAATGACAAGAGCGGCAAACAGGTCGGCACCTATTACGGTCCACCTGCCACCTGGGAAGCCAAAGACGGCTCGAAAGTGACCGGCACTCAGGTCGCCGTTGCACCTTCGAGCGCAGGCAACCTGCCGTACCAGTTGGTCAAGGCCAACCCGGCAGAAGGCAAAGGCGCCATGACCGGTGTTGCCTACATCCAGCGTACCGCGCTGAAAGGCGGCGTGGCACCGACCACTGCCTGTGCAGCCAGCAACAAAGGCGCCAAGGAAGTGGTCAAGTATCAGGCTGACTACCTGTTCTGGGCTGCCAACTGATACAGCCAGGCAATCGGGCACCGCGCAGTCAGTGAGCTATGCTGCTGCGCGGGTCCTCGTGATATCAACGAGGCATTAGTCCATCGATGGCGGATTACCTTGTCCTCACACGAATCCCTCTTTGATTACGAAGGCACGTTGCACGCCTGCGCTCGCGGTGAGCGACAGGCTCTGCAGCGTCTTTATGAACAGGAAAGCGCTCGGCTGCTCGGCGTGGTCGTGCGACTGGTTCGCGACCGGGCACTGGCCGAGGACATCGTGCATGATGCGTTCCTGAAAATCTGGACCCGTGCGGCCAGTTTCGACGCATCACGCGGTTCGGCACGCGGCTGGATATTCAGCGTGACCCGGCATCTGGCGCTCAACAACCTGCGCAATACGGCGCGGGAAGTCCGGGAGGACGATGACGGCAGCGAAGATCATCATGAGCAGGCGACGCTGGAAGGCTGGCAGGAAACCGGCGATGCCTTCGACTGGCGCGTCAATCCGGGACGCATCACCTCGTGCCTGGAGCAGCTTGAGCCCGTGCGGCGCAACTGCGTGTTTCATGCTTATGTAGACGGTTATTCGCATCAGGAAATCGCGCAGAAAATCGGCGCGCCACTGGGTACGGTCAAAGCCTGGATCAAGCGCAGCCTGACGGCTTTGCGGGAGTGCATGGGATGACCCGACCTTCGGACGAAAACATTCACGAGCTGGCAGGCGAGTACGTACTCGGCACCCTGTCCGCCGAACAAAGGCTCGACGTCCAGCGTCGCCTGCCCCACGAACCGGATCTGCAGGCCGCGATAGACGCCTGGGATCAACGGCTGTTGCCGTTGACCGAACTGGCGGATCCCGTCAAGCCATCACCCGGCCTGTGGGAGCGGATCGAACGCAATCTGGTGGATCGGGCCGCCCCCAGGGCGCAGCCTGAACAGCGCGTGCGCTGGTGGGACAATCTGGCGATCTGGCGCGGGTTGGCCGGTGCGGGCCTTGCCGCCTCGATGGTGCTGGGCATGACGCTGCTGACCCGCGATCCGGCCCCACCTTCCTATCTGGTGGTACTCGTCGGACCTCAGGACAAGTCACCCGGCTGGGTCGTGCAAGCCAGCAATCGGCAGGAAATTCAGCTTATCCCGCTGGGCGCGTTCGAAGTACCGGCCGACAAGGCGCTGGAGTTCTGGACCAAGGGGGACGACTGGCAAGGTCCGGTATCGCTGGGGCTGGTCAAACCAGGGCAAAGCCTGAACATCCCGCTTGATAAACTGCCGCCGCTGCAGCCCAACCAGTTGTTTGAGCTGACGCTGGAAAAGTCCACCGGTTCGCCAATCGGCAAACCAACCGGACCGATTCAGTTCATAGGGCGGGCCGTAAAAGTCATTTGAGGCTGGGTTTTGTCAGACAATCTATTGATAGTTACCAATAATGAAATAGACCCTCTTTCCTGATGCAACAATACAGCGCTGTTACACATCACATGAATATAAACAGCGCTGTGTGACACTCAAAAGACAACACGGCCTTCGGTCGAAAGCAAACCTGACTGAACATCATCTAAACCGTGTATTCCATACACGCCTTGACCACCTGTTCCCTGATCCAGGAGTTGGAAGGGTCTTGATCGGCGCTCTCACTCCAGACCATATCCAGCGTAAATGTCGGCAAGCCTGCCGGGGCATCCGTGGAAAAATGAATATCATTATTAACGATTAATCGCGCCACACGCCTGGGCAGGGTCACCACCACATCGGAACCCGCAATCATGTGCAGGGCAGCGCCGTAGCTGTTGGCCTTGGCCACGATCTGGCGACTGCACCCCTGCTTGCTCAGCCAGCCGTCTACCATGTTGGTTTCAGACGTCCAGGGCGTCGGGTAGACGTGCCTGCGCGCCACAAAGGTTTCAAGTTCAAAGCCTGTTTCGGGCGGTATGAAGTTACGATCCACCACACAGATTAAATCATCGTCCAACAGTATCTGGGATTTCAGTCCGCTGCCCCCACGGTGGTAATTGGGACCGAAACAAATAACCAGATCCAGCGTGCCACCGTTCAACTCTTTAACGGGAATGTCACGGTTGATCTTTTGAACATTCAACGTGACCGGAACATCATGGGTCGAAAACAACTTCAACAAACCCGGCAAAATCAAAAGTTCGAAATACTCGGGCGCACAGATAGTGTAAACTATATCTTTCTGTGGCGGCGACAAGAGTGCGGAGCCGGCATAACAAACGTTGATACTTTCCACGATTTTCAAAACATGGCTGTACATGGTCGTGGCTTTATACGTGGGTCGCATTCCACTGCGCGTGTTGATAAACAACTCGTCTTCAAAGCTGTTACGCAGCTTCTTCAGGCAGTAGCTGACGGTGGATTGGCTAACAAAAAGGGACTCGGAGACCTCGGTGACGCTTGAGCTTTCGTAAACCGAAATGAAAATCAACAAGTCCTGCATATCCAACTTTCTGAGCATATTGCTTTTAAGCATATCCATATATTCCAGAAGTCCAATGTGCTCGTGGAGTACCCAGCTATTTAGATATTAACAGACCGTTTTTGTTTTTTAAATGGTGTGTAGGAATTTTCCCAAATACATTCGCAGCACGTTTCAGGATCATCACGAACAATGGAGATGCCATCATGCTTATACGCGTGACCGACTGTGAATCACCGCTGTGGAAGCAGGCTGTCGAAATAGTTAAGAGTAAATTTCAGTCATCATATAAAGCGAACATAGAACCCAATCCACAGTATTTCGCCCTCACTCAGGACGAAGATGAAAGAATCATGTCATGCGCCGGAATTACCTTTGGCGATCACCGCACACTGTTTTCCGAACAGTACCTGCCCCGCCCCATTCATGAAATTCTGTCCGAGCGTCATGGGCAGCAGATCGAACGTGCCTCGATTGCCGAAATCGGCAGCCTGATCTCGCACCACGTCACGGCCGGCGTGATCATGGTCAACATGATCCCACTGCTGGCCTGGTGCATGGGCGCGCAGTACCTGCTGTGCACCGTGACCCCGCGCGTGCGGGAAATGATGGAAAGCTGCCAGATCGTCTTCGAACCCCTGCTGACCGCCGACCCCACGCGCCTCTCCGAAGACGGTGGCAAGAACTGGGGTTCTTACTACGCAAAGCGTCCGATCACCGGGTTCATCAAGGTCGACCCGCAACGCTCGCGCTTCGCGGCCATGACACTCGGCACGCTGTTCAATCACCTTCCTGTCCAGACAAGGGTGACGCAATGAGCGCGAACCTGATTGCCCAATTGCGCTCCGCACTGCAGGTTCACGGCGAGAAAGTCTGCGCGGTAGACCACGGAGACAGCGCCAAATCCCTCACCTACCGCGAGCTGCGCCAACAGGCGTTTGCACTGGCTGCTGAGTTGCAGCATCGATTCCAACCCAGGGTGCCAAACGATCCGGTGGTGATCGGCATCGTCACGCGCAATACCAGTCAGTGGCTGATCGCCGACCTGGCCTGTCTGTTCGCTGGCATAACTTCTTTGCCGCTGCCTCTGGCATTCAGTCAGGTCCAGGCGGAAAACCTGGCCGCGCACTGTGACGGTTTTCTCGTTGACTCGGCGGGTCAGAAAACGCTCACAGAGCGCTGGCTTCTGGACCTGCCCGCTAGCAAGGTCCGCCATCTGGATTTACCGGCGATTCCTCAGCCGCTGGCCCAAACGGCGGTGGAGCACGACTGGATCTGCAAGATCATTCATACCTCAGGCACGACCAGTAACCCCAAAGGCGTCCGGCTGTCCTGCGCCGCGATTGGCCAGGTGCTGAATTCGCTGCGATTCAGGATGCCGGCCAATGCCCACCTCCGTTACCTGTCGCTGGTGCCTTTGAGCCTGCTGCTGGAACAGGTCACTGCGTCCTATCTGCCGCTCCTGGCAGGCGGCACGATTCACTTTCTGCCGCAGAACGAGCCGTTGCTGGGCGAGCCGGGCGCATCGCCTGCGCGCCTGACCGATTGGATTCAACGGGTGAAACCCACCGCGCTCACCGTGCCGCCGGTCATGCTCAACGAATTTCTGCGCAGGCTCCAGGGTGACCGAGAAGCTGCCCAAAGCCTGGCCACGTACCTCAAAGAGCAGGTGCACATCACCTGCGGCGGTGCGGCGGTGGACATCGACATCCTGCGTGCCCTTGAAGCCGAAGGCGTGTCGGTCTTCCAGGGTTACGGGCTGTCTGAAAACGCCTCGGTGGTGAGCGTCAATACTGCCGAACAGCAGCGCCTGGGCAGCGTCGGCAAGCCGCTGCCGCACGTTCAGGTTCGCATCGGCCTCGACAAGACCATCGAAGTCAAAAGCACGTCGCTGTTCAGCGGTTATTCCGGCACGGACCCGAGCGCCTGCGCCATGAGCGCCGATGGCTGGATGGACACCGGCGACCTGGGCGCACTGGACAGCGACGGTTACCTGTATGTCCACGGTCGCAAGAAGAACGTGATCTGCCTGGCCAACGGCCGAAACGTGAGCCCGGAGCAGGTCGAACTGGAATACCGCAAATACGACGGCGTTCGCGATGCGGCGGTCTTTCTGGACGAAGACCATGGCCTGATCGCCCTGCTGTGCGTCGAGTCGCAGCCGGATCGCCACGACCTGGCGCAGTGGTCGACCAAACGTTTCTCCGACGTGGAGCGCCCCAGCAAGCTCTGGCTGCTGGACCTCGCCAATCCCCTGCTTGAACAGCTGTACACCGTGACCGGTCGCCCCAAGCGGGCCGAGATTGCCGAAGCGTTCGCACACCGTTTTTCACCATCCATGCAAAGGACTTCTGCCGATGAACATGCCTGCCTCTCGCTCTGACAACCCCGAATTCGCGGTGATCGAACCCGCGCAATTCGCCACGCTGACAACCCAGGCGCTCTACGAGTTGCTGGGGACCTATGGCGTGGTGCTCATGCGTGACTGTATTCATGAAGCCGAAGCCTTCAGCCGGTTCGTGAAGAACAACAGTTCGCGTCTGAGCCTGGACCCGGCCCGCACAATGGTCGGCGGCGCCGCGCAATTGGTCGATGCCGGCACCCAGGAAATCGGTCTGCACTGCGAGAACGGCAACTCTCCGTTCTGGCCGGACATCACCTGGTTCTACTGTCAGGAAGCACCCCGCCAGGGTTCGCAGACCACGCTCTGCGACGGTGAAGCCGTGCTGCGCGCATTGTCGGCCGACTGCCGGACCTTCTTCGAGAACAACCCGATTCGCTACAGCCGCACGGTCAGCGCGGACAAATGGCGTCGTCTGGTCTGCCACTACTCGGCCGACAAGAACGATCCGAGCCTCGTCACGCCGGATGACCTGATGCAGATCGTCGGCAACGACCCGCAGACGCGCATTACCTTCAACACCAGCGACGACTCCATTCACTACGCCTTTTCCACCCCGGCCATTCCGGTTTCGCCGATCAGCCAGCGGCCTGCGTTCGCCAACAGCATCCTCGGTCCGTCATTCAACTACGAGAAGCCGATCATCGACACCGTCTCGGGCGACGCCATTCCCGAGCAGTTTCTGAACGAGATCGAAGAGGTTTCAACCGCCCTGACCTACCCGGTCGGCTGGCGTGACAACGACATGGTGATGATCGATAACCGCCGGGTCATGCACGGACGCCAGGCCATCGTCGACGACCGCCGTCGCATCTTCAACGTCTTGAGCTATCGCTGAGAGCCCCTATGAAAAACACTAATAAAACCATTGTGGCCGGACTCTACGAGACCTACTCGGACGCGCAAGGCCAGGAAATCATCGACCTGTCAGGCGGTTTCGGCTTTCAGGTGCCGGAAGTCATCGACGCCGTCAAAGCCCAGGCCGAGATCATGGGACTGTCCAACCGGGTATTGATGTCCGAACCCTTGATCGCGCTGTGCCGCCGACTCGCCGGGTTGCTGCCGGATCCGCTGGTCAGCTCCTACGTCTGCAGTTCGGGTGACGAAGCCTTCGAAGGCGCGTTGAAGCTGTGCAAGGGGCTGAACCCTCGTCGCAATACGCTGGTGTTCATCAAGGGCGGCGACTACGGCTCACTGACCTATGGTCGCAGCCTGACTCAGCCCGACCGCTACAGCGAAATCCAGCGACTGCTGGGCTTCAGGCGCGTTGCCGTCAGTCATGCCGACGATCTGGCCAAAATCGACTGGAACGACTGCTTCGCGGTCTGTTACACCAGCGTCATCACCGACGAAAAGGGCGTTCTGCGCCTGATCGAGCAGCCCTTGCTCGACCGTCTGTATGCCGCCGCCGGTGATGCAAAGGCACCGGTCATCGCCATGGACGTAGCCACCTGCCTGGGCAGCCTGGGCACCCTGTTCGGCTTCCAGCAGTACACCAACACTCCGGACATTGCGGTGCTGGGCGGTCCGCTGGGAGGCAGCGCAGTCCCCATCGGCACCTACACCTGCAGCGAAGAAATGGCCTACACGGTCTATGGCCGCAGTACGCCCGCCAAACATGGCAGCACCACGGCCGGCAACCCGATGGCCTGCGTCGCGGCCCTGACCACGCTTGATTACCTGCACACCCATAATTCGCCTCAGCGCTGTACGCACAACGGCCAGTTGCTGGCCAGCGTACTGACAGACCTGGGCGCTACCGCACTGGGCGGCTGGGTCAGCGTACCGTTGCCCGGTCGCAACGAGGCACAACTGCGCGAAGCCCTTTACCAGAACGGTGTGTATGCAAGCCCGGCGCGCGGCAATGCGCTGGTGCTGCGCTGCCCTCTTACCGCCAGATCCCTGCCTGTCGAACGCGCTGGCCAACGTATCAAGGAGACTTTCAGACATGTCCTCAACCATGCCGCGTGAACAACTGCTGGACGACTGCGAACAGTTCTGGAGCGCTTCGGCCGCCAAGCTCTATCGCATCGGCAAGACCTCGGTGGAGAAAAGCACCGACGGCATTTATGTCACAGACCACACCGGCAAGAAATTCATCGACTGCGCGTGCAGCTACGGTGTGTTCATCGTCGGCCATCGCAACCCGACAGTGCGCGAGCGAGTGCAGGCGCAACTGAGCGAGCTGGCGTGGGTGCCGGAAGGTCGTGAACACCCGACGCAGGCCGTATTGTCGGAACGCCTGCGCCACCTGATTCCCGGGGACTGGGGCGAGGTGCGTTACATGGTGTCGGGCGCCGAGGCCATCGAGCAGACCATGCGCTACGTGCTGCAGGTTCAGAAGCATCGGCGCGGCATCGTCGTGATGACCGATTCCTATCACGGCAAAACCCTGGCAGCCATGAGCATTCTGGGCCAGCAGCAACACCACAGCAGCTACGGCACCTATTCGGAAGAAGTCACCTACGTGCCGTATGGCGATTTCGCGGCGCTGCAAAAGGCCGTGGGCGACGGTGTCTGCGCCATCTATGTCGAGCCGATTCTGGGCGGCGCGCACCTGCAGGTTCCGCCCGTCGGCTATATGGCCAATATTCGCGCGCTGTGCGATGCGACCCAGACCCTGCTTATCGCCGACGAAATCCAGACCGGGTTCGGACGCTGCGGCAAGTGGTTCGCGGTTCAGTACGATGACGTAGTGCCGGACATCATGATTCTGTCCAAAGGTCTGACGGGCGGCTACACCTCGTTCGCCTGTGCCGTTTACAGCCAGGCCCTGACCAACCGTTTCCCGCTCGACGAAATCGAACCGGACAACCGCACCACTGGCGGCCATCCACTGGCCTGCTCTGCGGCACTGGCCGCCATCGATTACATCCAGCAGCACAATCTGGTGGAGCTGTCGCGGATCAACGGCGGCCTGCTGCGCAATGGCCTGCAACGGCTGGCGTCCCGCTTCCCGCAGATCATCGAAGATGTACCGGGCGTCGGCCTGATGACCGGCCTGCGCCTGCGAGGTTCGGTGTACGAAGCGTTGATGAGCATGGAACTGGGTAAACGTGGCGTACACGCCGGGCACTCGATGAACGAAAAGGCCGCGCATCCGGTGCTCAGGTTTTACCCGCCGCTGAACATCACACCCGAGGCGCTGGACCACGTCCTCAAGATGATCGAGGAATCACTGGAGGTGATTGCCGCCAAGCCGAAGCTGTTCGTGAAAGTGTTTTCGCTGGTGGTGCGCAACATGTACCAGATTCCGAACAAGTGGCTCGGCAGCAAGAAAGGACTCAAGCATGCTTAAACCGGACGAGTTGACGCTCGAAGAAATGGCCAGCCTGATCCGGCGCCGCGTGTTGACCAGCGTTTCGCTGGTCGACTTCTACCTGCGGCGTATCGAGGAACGCAATCCACACATCAACGCAATCATCCTGCAGGAGCAGCGCGAGAGCCTGTTTCAACAGGCCGAGGAGGCTGACGCCCAGGCACGCAAAGGGCAGTTCAGCGGGCCGTTGCATGGCATTCCGATCACCATCAAGGACGTGTGCCACGTAAAGGGCTTTCGCATGTCCCGTGGCGTGGAACAGTGGCGCAACGAACCCAGCGCTGTTGACGCCACCGCCGTGGCCCGCTTGAGAAAAGCCGGAGCGATCATTCTCGGCATCACCAACGTGCCAGAACTGTGCATGGCCTTCGAAACCGAGAACCTGCTGTACGGCCGTACGCTCAACCCGCACGACTCAAGTCGTACCGCAGGCGGCAGCAGTGGCGGTGAAGCGGCGGCCATCGCTGCAGGTCTTTCACCGGCAGGTCTGGCCTCCGACGCCTGCGGCAGCGTGCGCATTCCGGCCCATTTCAACGGTATCTGTGGCCTGAAACTGACCCAGGGCCGCGTCCCGCTGAGCGGGCAATACCCCAACGAACGCTCGGGCCTGTTCCACATCACTTCGGCCTTCGGCGTCATGGGCCGGTATGTCGACGACCTGCGAGTGCTGGGCAAACTCATCAGCGGTGCCGATCAGAAAGACCCGGACACCGTGGACGTACCCTTTGCACCCGGCAAGCCTTTGCAGGACCTGCGAATCGCGGTATCGGGCAAATCGTCCGTCGCCCGCGTGACCCCGGCCGTCCAGAGTGTGCTGGATGCAGTCGCCATCCGCCTGAACGATGTGGTCAGCGCAGTAGAAGACGCACAGCCGCCCCTGCTCGAAGAAGCGTGCGACGTGTTGTGGCGGGTCTTCATCACCGGTGGCGACGGCGGCAAGGGATGGGAAGCGCTGTTCGCTGCCATCGGTAAGCACCAGTTCACCAAGGCAACCGCGCAACTGCTGGAAATGAGCCGTGGCGTCGAGCTGAGCACCGAAGAGCTGAAGCGTGACTGGGTCATGATCGACACATTCCGCCACCAGCTTGCGCGGTTCTTCACCGATTACGACCTGTTCATTTCCCCGGTGTATGGCGATGTCGCGTTTGCCCACGGAGCATCCCTCGAGGACCGGGGCCGCTACGCATTCGTCTTCCCCTTCAGTCTGTCGGGGTCACCGGCGGCGGTTATCAGGTGCGGCCACGATCCGGAAAACGGCATGCCGATCGGCATTCAGATCGTCGCGCCCCACTGGCAGGAAGAACAACTGCTAAGAGTGGCTTCCTACCTTGAGACCGAGTTCGAAGGCTGGCAGCCAGCCTTCGTCGAGGCGGGCTGACGTCAGGCTGTGGCAAGCTTGCGCTGGCGGCTCTTGAGCACCAGCGCAACCATGCCGAGCAGGACCAGCAAAGCGCCAGTAACCCCCATCGATACCGGCTGCTCCCCGAGAAACCAGCGAGACAGGGTGACGAACAGCGTGCTCAGGTAGACGTAGGAAATCACTGTCGAAGACCCGATGACCCCGATGGCGCGGTGCAACAGCCAGAACGTCCCGAGTGTGCCGAACAGCGCCAGGTAAAACAGCCAGAAGACGTCGATCGCCACCAGCTCCGCCCCGGTCCGCCAGCCTCCGGTCACAGCGGCAATCAGCAGCAGAAAGAGTGCGCCAAACAACATGTTCCAGAACGTCATCGCGACCGGGCTGGTGTCGCTCAGCGCCTTGAGCTTATAGCGCTGACTCAGTGGGGAATAAAGCGCCATCGCCAGACAGCCCACACCGTAGACCACCAACGCGTACAGCGAAGGCGTGGCATCCGCATGCGACCCTGCGACGATCAGCAACACAGCGCCCACGGCAGCGGTCAGCATCGGAAATACCCGGCCTTTGAGAATCATCCCGTGCATCAGCGCCACCTCGAAGCACAGCGTCATCAGCGGCACCAGGGTGTAGAGCGTTGCGGTGTGCACCGCCGAGGTGTAGCGCAGGGCTTCGAACAGCGAGCCGAAATAGACCGCCAGCAGCAACCCCAGCACACAGTGACAACGCAGTCGGCTCATGCTCATCGACAGGTTGCCCTTCACCAACAGAATCGGCAGGAACAACAGCGCCGAGAACAGCAGGCGCAGCCCGGTCAGCAGCACCGGATCAACCGCCTGACTCACATAGCCGGCGGCAAAAAACGATGAGGCAATCAAGGCTGCCCAAATAACCATTCCGCCATGGGCGGTTGAAAAACCAGCGTCTTTCATCATGCGCTCCGAAAACAGGATCAATACGCATGATGGGTAAACAGCACGGAGTACGGGTGCTAGTTTTTAAATAAGTACGCCCAGTTATTCACTTACAGTTATTCGTCAGGCGGCCGGGCGGGCGGCATTGCAGGCAATCTCGAACAGACGCCCGACCTCCGCCGATGTGGGCCGGACGCCAAACTGGCCTTGCAGACAGTTGTCGAACGCCGAGCGTGAATCCAGTAACACCGTCTCCTGCGCTTCATTCACGTAACGCAGATTCAACAGACGTCTGCGCCCCCCGCGGGCATAGCGGGTCAACACCAGGTTGCGGCAGAAAATGGAGTCGGGCGAGGTGGCCGAATAGTGGTTGGCCGTGTCGATGTGTTCCTGCCGCGAAGGCTCATCGCCCAGTCGGTATAACTCGTCCCACTGGCCCTGCTCGCTGATCCACAATCCTCGGCCGCTGCCGGATGAACGCACCTGAAACGCCAGCGTGTTCTGCGGCCGCGCGCTGGCGGTGTCCAGCTCGATGGGCCAGAGCAGACCGTTACCAAAACCGGTATCGCACAGCAGCACCCGGCCTGCGACCTGTGTCAGAAGGTACAGGTGCGAAGGTGGCAGAACACGGTCACCTGTGCGGTAGACCACTCGCGCCAGATAAGGCGTCGCCTCGATACCCTGGCGCTCCAGATGCGCCTTGAAGGCCGAGTTCAGCTCATGGCAATAGCCGCCCCGATACCGCGCCAGCGAGCGCAGCAGTGTGTCAGGCGAAAGATCGGGAGGCCCGTTCAGCAAAGCGTTGAGGTTGTTGAAAACGTAGCGTTGCGTCCAGGTGCGATGAAGACCGAACACTTGATACATCTGTGGCGAGTGAGCTTGTGCGGCCATGAACACATCCTTTTGCCAGCGTCTGGCGGTTTCGTTGCGCCGTCTCTGTCACGCAGCCTGATGCCCTCATCAAACTGGGCAGATTAAGCCGCTTCGCCAACCCCTCCACAAACGAAAATCTACCGCTCAGCTATCGAGAAATCAGGTTTAACGGACGCGCCCTCCTGCCGTGCATCATTCTGTTACCTGCCGCCCCAAAACAGCGCAGGAAACGTATCAGGTAACAGATTCAAGGCGGGTCAGGAAAACACCCCGTGATCCATGCCTTCTCCAGACTCCCTTTAAACCGGGCATCCGCGCGGCAGCATACGTCGTTATTTCAAGTTGGCCTTCGGATTGCATATGCTTGTATATACGAGTAGAGACAAGTTGACCGACTGGCTCCTGCCAGACGGATGCAAGCGCCCTTCACGGGCTGGTTTGGAATGATCGCCGAGGATTTTTTTGTGACCGAGAATAATCAAGACCTGAAGCAGGACTGGACCCGTCACCGCGAAGGCGAGGTGCGTGCTGCACGTGGTACGCAACTGACGGCAAAAAGCTGGCTGACCGAAGCGCCGTTGCGCATGCTGATGAACAACCTGGACCCGGAAGTGGCCGAGAACCCCAATGAACTGGTAAAAATCAATACCCCGCAGCATTTTGTACTGATAGTCCCCCATGTCGAGTGGTCCGGAATAGGTGGTGCCGTGAAACTCCACTACATCCCACTTCCGGAACAGAATCGGCTCGAAGGCCCCTTCCGTACGCTCCCAGAAGCACCAGGTCCGGTCGTTTCGACGTTTGGTTTCCTTGTCCAGAATCAGCACGGAGCGATCGCGCAGGGATGACTGACTCAGGTAGTAGGCCAGGCTAAGACCCGCCATTCCCCCCCCGGCGATA